>Ga0209610_1000366_pt1 | contig 23751 bp, 14 predicted proteins | sample LakKivw275mmetaG_FD_184137 | JGI IMG/M metagenome (GOLD analysis project Ga0209610, IMG submission 184137) | Anoxic lake water microbial communities from Lake Kivu, Rwanda to study Microbial Dark Matter (Phase II) - Lake Kivu water 275m metaG... | ecosystem: Environmental > Aquatic > Freshwater...
ATTCCCCTTCCCTGCCAGGGAAGGGGAATGGGGGGTTAGGTCCCGCGCGGCCAGCGCGTGCGCTTGCTGCGAGACGTCCATAAGTTACTCGCCGTTTCCCTCCAAAGCAGCATCCAATTTCGAGACAAAGTTGTATTTCCCGTCCCGTAGAAATTGGAAGAATAAATCGAAATCCGTCGGCGTCAGGAAGTAGAAGTGATAGATGCTTTCATTTTGCTGTTCGTTCAGGGTTTTAAAGTGTTCCTGGGCGGCCTTATACTTGCCTCTGTTTTCGTCTGAGGGGTCTGCGATTTCTTCATCGCCTTTGATCTCGACAACCAAAATGTGTTTTTTCTTTTTGATAAAGAAATCCGGATTGAAAAAGCCACGCTTTGGGTGCTCCCCTTTGCGCCAGGAATATTCGATGGGGTAGAAATCGCGGTCAGTGGACTTGACCCAGGCATCAATCACCGCCGCGTTTTCCGGCGCAACCAAATGGCGGATGAATGCACGCTCTGGTTTATGGTCAGCGATTACGAGGTTAAGCGGAGTCTTGAAGTGATAAGCATTCTCGACGTGTTCCCAGGCTGAACGGGGCAAGCCTTCGTCATCCAAGACCTCTTTCAAAACAACTCTTGTGTCTTCGTCGCTCAGATTCTGCGAATTGTCATCCCAAAATACTGTTGCATCTTGCCGTCGCAATGCACCCACTCCGATACTGTCGCGTTGGCGGGCAGCAGTCGAGAACGGCTGTAAGGCATCGGGAGTCGTGGCATAACGCACACGTTTGGCTCCAGGGCGCTGCGTTACGCCAAAGGCGGCCAGTATCCTTTGCCGGTTGTCGGCGCTTATCTTTTCCTCGGTTTCACCGATTCGTTGCAAAGAAGCAAGGACAAGTTGACGAATGAATTCCGGCGGATATTGCTCGGTAAAATTTGTCTTGCCTTCACTTTCCATGTCAATGGCATTGAACTTGTTGTAAACCTGCTCCACCACTTCATCCACGCTGAACATTTGATAGCGGATCAAGGTTTTCTTCTCGCGCTGCTTGCCCGTTGTGGCCGTGGTGTAAACCGTGCCGCGCTCCAAAACGGCGTGCTGGGAGGCCAGCGTTACATAGCCCTTGCTGAACTCATATTCGCCAACCTGCTCGTATTCCTGAACAAGCGGCTGCTTGTCGTATTTGATGTGATGGAGTGTGAAGTTGAAATCCGGCGACTTGGCAACCGGATAGGAATACAGCCGCTTCTCCATTTCCATCACTTCGTCAACCAGGTGCTTGATACGACCCGACCAGGCATCATGGTTGAAGACGGTCACAACTGGTCTTTCGTTCTTGTAGGCTTCCGGGATGCGCAGGCCGCGCCCAAGCACTTGCGCCACCAGCAATTTGCTGTTGAAGGCGCGCTCCTCATGCGGTACGATCTGGAAGACGTTTTGCACATCCCACCCTTCGGTCAACATGCTTACCGAGGTGATCCACTCGCGGCGATTCTCGGTGCGGTCAACCTGCGAGAGTTCGCGCACGTTGCCCGCATGTTTGAGTGATGAAGTTACTATGAGAACTTTTTTGGCTGCATCTTCCTCGCTGATCCCTTCCTGCCTGGCGAGGAATTCTATCAAATCAGCGGTGAGATGTTCACATGCAGCAATATCACGCATAACCAGGATGGTCAGCGGTTTGACCAAACGATATTGAATATTCTTGTATTGGATATGATTGTCGTAGATTTTCTGGAAGCGCTCCTCCGGCGTATTGGGTGTGTCCTCGGCAACGTAGTCAATAATTTTGGCATAACCTTGTTCCATGGCTTGCCGGAGAGAATACCGCGCGATGACATCGGCAAAATAATCATCCTCGATGTAGCATGTGCCAGAGAAACCAGCCACATAGCGAAAGCCAAAATCGGGGTCGAGCAGGAATTCCTTCCAGCGTTTCATGTCTTTACCGGTCGGATTGTAGACGTGATGCACTTCGTCATTCAAAACAAGAGTTCGCTCGCCTTTGCCTGCCAGACTGTCCCGGATGGACGATTTGACATGCTGCAAGGTGGCGTGGAAATTCTCGATGCAGATGTCGCCGTCCACGATGGAGGCGCTGCCGTTGGTGATGTGCGGATTGCGCACCCGCGCCGTTTCGGGGAGCAATTCCTTCAATGCCGCGTCGCCGGAGAGGGCGCGGAACTTATCTGTGAGACCCTTTTCAATGGTGCGCGAGGGACACAGCACCAGCACGCGGTCAACCGCACCGTGCGCCAGCAGGATGCGGGCAATGCCATACATCACGTAACTCTTGCCGGTGGCGGTTGCCAGGTCTATCGAGCAGGATAACTGGTCCGGCAATTGCAGATGTCGTTCCATTTCGTGGAATGTGCCATAGCGTTCGCGGATATTGTCGTTCGAGTGGAAATTCTCCTCCGCCAACTGGCGCAAGCACTCATACCGCCTGCTCAGGAAATAGCGCAGTGTAACTCGGATGGCTTCCTTCTGGTATTCGCGGCCTACACACAAAGCATCAATGAACGGTTCATACAAATTAACGTCGAAGCGCGCCGGGTCAACGTTCTTGCTGACGTTCAGAACCAAATCCTGGTTATTGAATCGCTGTTGGTCAGGCACGGCTCACCATACGCTTCCTGATGCCAAAGTCGGCCGGAGTCTTAATTTCAGTGTACTCGTTACCATAAATATCTACATAGACCAGCATGACACACTTGCCCTGGAGTTCGACCGGCAGGCGGATTTCCCAACCTGCATTCTGAATGTCGCTGGCGTAGAAGACGGCGTCCACCTCGAAGGGCGGTGGGGATTCCTTGCCGCTGCGCGCCGGGTTGTAGGGGTAATCGTAATCCACCAGCACCATCGAAAGTGTTTCCAGATTGCCCTTCTGGCTGGCCCCTTTTGCCAGCGCCTGGCTCTGGAAGGTCTGGATTTGCACGACCGCATTCTTGAACAATTCGCCTTCCGGATGGGCGACGGAATACTCGCAGGCCACCTTTGGCTGGCGGATGAAATCGAAGCCCACCGCCTCCACTGTGGCGTTTACCTCGGATTCATCAACCGGTTGTACAAGGGCGGAAAAATCGCGGTTGTGCAATTCGTTGATAATGGAGTAGGGGATTCGCAGGATGTAATAGCGCGTGCGGCCGCGCTCGACGTAATCTTCGAGGAAGGTCACGCTGGCCGCCGGAGCGATGATGAAAAAACGCGCCCCGGCGCGGCCGCGCAAATTGGCATGCAGTTCGTCAATGAAGCCGTAATCCAGCACCACACCGCCGCCCAGACGATGGTTGAATACCAGCACATCGTCATTTCCGCGGGTGCCATCCAGCGCAATTCCGCTGACCTTGTGCGGGGAATCCTTGCATTGGAACAAGTTGAGGGCATAGGTGCGCCAGCCGTCCCAGGATAAATTGCGCAATCGGGCAAAATCATACAGGCCAGCGTTGTAGAGCGTGAAGGGCTTGGGTTTGAGCATTCTGCCCTTGTTGCCAATCTCACTCTTGAGATTGAGCAGGCGCTTCTGGATGGTGTAAATGGCAAGTTTGCCGCAATCTATGCCAATCCAACGCCGCCCCAACTTCTCGGCGACGGCGAGGGTTGTTCCTGAGCCAGCGAAGGCATCGAGCACAACATCGCCAGGGGATGTACCAGCCTTCAATATTAGGTATAGGAGGCCCTCTGGTTTTTCTGTGGGGTAGCCGGTAAATTGATTGAACTTCACCAAATCACTATTCCACACATCCCCTTGTGCAACGAATTCTGCGTTTTGCCCCGTAATTTCTGAAATAATTTCCTCTTTGGTTTTTGAAAGATCAAACGACACATATGTCTTTAGTGAAACACCAGCCTCAATTTCCCAATCTGCTGGCTTCCGCCCCATTCTTCCTCTAGCATAATACCAGCCTTTCTCATCGCATTGGATACGATTAACCGTGGAGCGTTTATACGGGCCAAGAATTTGCTGCCAATAACGCGCTGATCGATTCTTGGAGTAAACAAGTAGATTCTGATATTCTGTTGGTATTGCTGCCCCAATCCCATGTGTTCGAGAACTTCCGCCTTCTCGTCCTTTATGCCAAATGATTTCGTTTATAAAATTTTGCTCGCCAAATATTTCATCGAGTGTTACTTTGATGTAATGGAGTTTCCTGTTATCAAGATGAACGACAACATTGCCATTTTCACATAATAACTCCCGTATGAATACCAATCGTTTTCGAAGATACTCTACGAACTTGGCTCCCACAACTTTATCGTAATAGGCCTTTTCCTCTTGAGAACCTCGAAATTCCTCTCGCGTTGCAAAGGGCGGGTCAATGTACACAAGTCTTACCCCCGGCGTTCCATCGGCATTGACCAGTTCGCCGCGCGTTTTCATCTGCAAGAGCGTCTTCATGGCTTGCAGGTTGTCGCCGAAGATGAGCATGTTGTGCCAATCTGTCCCGTTGTCTCCAAAAGTGCGAATGGGCTGCAAGGGTACCGCCATCGTCTCGGCGATGATGTCTTCTTCACGCTCCTTGCCCGCGTATACCAGCTCATACTCCTGTCGCTCCGGCGGGAAGAGCAGGTGCTTGTACTCGATGGGCAGGTTCTCGCCGTTTTCGAGCAGGGCGAGGATGTGCTGGCGTTGGTCTTCGGTTAGTGGGAGCATAGGGATTCACTCCAAATTGGAACAACTATCAATCATGCCTCGATCAAATTATATTCGAACCGCCTGGAATAAGCCTGCCTGGGATTTTGGAAAAATTGGGGCTTGAACTTTCGTTCTAATTGAGTATAATATAAATGAATGATGGATCGGGGCAACCCGGTCGGGGAAGCGGGCCTGAAGGCTCGCTTTCTTTTTTGCTCATGGTGCTCCGAAGATAGCATAATGTTCCAAGGTGGGTTGGGGGAAAATCTTAAGCCCATATCCCAAGATACCCTTGCCTTTGCTCGCGGGCGCGGTGTCAATCTTCTTTGCCAGGACATCAAATGCTTTTTGCTCCATATCGGGACGCAAGGCCTTTGCTGCAATAGGATATGCTGCCAGATCTGCTATTTGCAGACCGGCTATATTTGCTTCTTTTTTCTCCATCCAAAAACTGGTGATATTTGCCATGTTTCTCTGAAACCTCGTCCCGAATTGCTTGAGGTTGAAGTACTGGCTCTTGAGCAAATCGTCCTCCTTCAAACCGCGTGATTCTGCCATCATATATCCTTCGGCGGGTCTGCCGCAGGCGGTGACGCCCGGCATATCGCTGAACTCCGCCGCGAAACTGTCATCTTCCAGCGAAAAGATGTAGACCGAAACCGGCTTGTCGAGTTTCGCCAATTCTTCCTTCAAATCGGGGATGGCGAGTTGGTCGAACAGGATAGCCGTGCAGCGCTGGCGGTTTTCGTAGAGTTTCCAGACATCCGTTTCAGAAACAAAATCGAACGTGCCTTCACGCAGGCAGAGCATCTCAACCGACTGGCGGGTGAGTTTTTCCTTGTTCTCGTCGCTTGGTTCGGCGGGCACAAAGGCAGTGCGGTAGTACTTCAGGTTGCCACCAAGACCTTCTCTCCAGCCGTTATATTTCTTGATACCCCATAAACGCAAGGTGCTATCTTCAAATTCACCTTTAAGTTCATCATAAGCTGCTTGATTTTCTTGGCGGGCTTTTTCATACTCAGCCAGCATTTCATTTGCCTTGCGTAGTTTGGTCAAGGTCAATTTCTCTTCAAACAGCAGTTCTGCTTCTGAACCACTAAACTCATACCCTTCCATAACCCGCCGCACACGTGGGTAACAAACTTTCGTCATGATCTCGTTTTCGTTATTTGTCACCAAAATACATTGACGTTTACCTCCATCTTCCTCGTTAAGTTCTAAAACTGCTTGTGCAGTCGTGCCACTTCCAGCAAAAAAATCTAACACAAATTGTTTTTCGGCATTATTTGTGGCCAGTGAAATTATTCGCTTTAGCAATCGTACCGGCTTCGGTGTATCAAAAAAACCTTCAACATCACTCAGAATCTGTTTCATTTCCTGTTTAGCTTCTTGGTTATCGCCAACTTCATTTCTTGTCCACCATGTTACAGGAACAACACCCTGTTGGACTTCAGAAAGAAAGCGCTTAATTGATGGCACATTTGAGCCATCCTCGCCAAACCAGATTCGATTGTCTGCTATTAGTTCTTGCAATCTATTTGGGGGAACGCGCCAACATGTCCCCTTTGGTGGTTTTACGGTTCTTCCCGATCGCGTAGTTATTGGGTAATCATACTTGGCACTATAGGTTTTTACGTCCAACCCACTACTTTTCCAAGGCCCTCTTGGATCGTTATCAGGATTGGAATAACGGTTATCCTGCTGCTCAGTGCGCGGCAGCAAGTTTAAGTTGAAACCATATTCATCAGTCTTTTTCTTTTTTGCCTGTTTTGCATAAACAAGTATAAAGTCGTGCATATCAGAAAAATACGTTGCATCGTTTTGTGGAGAATATTTCTTTTGCCAGCAAACTTGGGCAATGAAATTATCAGGGGAAAAGATTTCATCGCAAAGGAGCTTTAAGTGTGCTTGCTCATCATCATCAATCGTAATGAAAATTGCTCCCGTTTCTTTGAGCAATGTTTTTGCTAATCGTAATCGCTTATCCATAAATGATAACCATTTTGAATGGCGAAAGGCATCATCCTCATCAACGATTCGATCGTTATATCGGAAGTCCTTTTTCCCTGTGTTATACGGCGGATCGATAAAAATCAAGTCTATAAGTGCCTCATGGGTGTAATTCAACACCGAGAGAGCATGAAAATTATCGCCCTCGATCAAAATATGGGTGGGCTGTTCAGGGTCGGTCGTGATCGCGTTTTCCACCACTTCTTCCAGCACAGGCAGGCTGTCCCGCGCCTGCAACTCGAATTCTTCCTGCGTGCGTTCTTCGTCCCACACCAGGCCGTATTTCTTGCGCTTTTCCAGTTTCTCGAGGCGGGTGATGAGCTCCTCTTTCGTCCACTGGCTGTAATCGGGTTTGTGGGGCATGAGTGTCTCCATAAAGCAAAGAACATGTGGATGACAGTTTTCAAAACAATTTCAGCATAAATTCCGAGCAGGTTGACTTCGGCGTTCGGATGTGCTAGAATGATTGCGAAGCGGTATCGTAAAGCCTGGCGACCCCGGACACTCGGAGAGTGTACCTAGCCTGCGCTGGAATGTGCAGGGACAGAATGAAATCAGGGCCCAGGGTGAGCCGCTTTTTTCTTTTGCCATACTCTGCGTTTCACCACTTCTTCCACAATTACTCGTTCGGCGATCAAATCATAGAAACGGTTGTCGCCGCGTTCATATTTTTGAAAGAATGCCCAGGCCACGTAATCGGTGGCCTGGAGTTCTTTGCGCGCCAGTGAATCCTCCTGCTGGATGAGAACGACCTCCTGGCGCAAGTCGGAAATCTGCTCGCGGATGGATTGCTCCAGGGCGTAACGCAGTTTCTTGGAAGTATAACGCTTGTCCAGCACGATTACCAGGCGCGGCCAACGGCTGACGGCATGACGCACTGCCCGCCCCACCGCGTCGCGATAGATGTCCTCCAATTCTCCAGGCGGGCGGGTGATGATTCGTTTATTGACAATGACCGCTACAATGGACACTGGCTGGGCAGCCAATTTTTGCAGGAATTTCCTGATGGCTGTTTCGCTGGACGCATCGGCTTTCATTTCCCCCGAAGCCAGACTGGTGCCGTATTTCTTATGCGCCTTACGAACCAGCACTTCGATCGTGCGCGGCTGTGCAGTGCTGACCAAAGCGATGGCAAGAAAATGGCTGTCCGCGTTACAGGCAACCGTTCCTGATTCGTCCACGAAAGCATAATGGATGGGAGAGCTGGCCACAGGCTTTTCCGCTATTTTCTTTTGATAGTGTAAGGCGAAATGCCATGAGCGTCAACCATGCGCAGTTGGATTATAATCAGTGCGAATGATGGATCGGAGAAATCCGGTCGGGAAAGCGGGCCTGAAGGCTCGCTTTTCTTATGATGCCTCGTAGAATTAAGCCGCTAAACTCGTTTGTCAAGCGGCTTAATTTCGAATCAAAAGACTTCGGAAGTCTGGGGGAGCCTATATATCCAAATTCCTCACGCTCCTCGCGTGCGTCTGGATGAACCTGCGCCTCGGGTCCACCGCGTCGCCCATCAGCATGTCGAAGGTACGGTCGGCTTCTGCCGCATCCTCGATGGTCACCAATAAAAGGGTGCGATTGGCCGGGTTCATGGTCGTTTCCCAAAGCTGCTGGGGGTTCATCTCGCCCAGGCCCTTGTATCGCTGAAGGTTGGCCTTATCCTGGCTCACGCCCAGTTCCTTCAAGAGCTTGTCCTTGTCCGCATCGGTGTAAGAATAGTGAACCTGGTTCTTGTATGCAATGCGGTAGAGCGGCGGCTGGGCGATGTAAAGGTGGCTTTCCTCGATCAGTTCCTGCATGTAGCGGAAGAAGAAGGTCAACAGCAGGGTACGGATGTGGCTGCCATCCACGTCCGCATCAGTCATGATGACCACGCGCCCGTAGCGCAGGCCGGTCAGGTCGAAGTTATCGCCAATGCCGGTGCCGAGCGCCGAGATAAGCGCTTTAACTTCGTTGTTGCCCAGGATCTTATCCAGCCGGGCGCGTTCGGTGTTCATGATCTTGCCCCTCAGAGGCAAAATCGCCTGGAAGTGTCGGTCGCGGCCCTGCTTGGCACTTCCTCCGGCGCTGTCGCCCTCGACAATGTAGAGTTCGGTTTTTGAAGAGTCGCGCTCGGAGCAATCCGCCAGTTTGCCGGGCAGGGTCAGGCTTTCCAGCGCGGACTTGCGGATGACCAGGTCGCGTGCCTTGCGGGCCGCGTCGCGGGCGCGGGCGGAGGTAAGACACTTCTGCACGATGGCCTTGGCCGCCTGCGGGTTTTGTTCGAGGAACGTGCCGAAGGCTTCGCCGACCACCTGCTGGACGTAGGTCTGCACCTCCGGGTTCATCAGCTTGACCTTGGTCTGGCTCTCGAACTGTGGGTCGGGGTGCTTGATGCTGACGATGGCGGTCAGGCCCTCGCGCGTGTCGTCGCCGGAGAAGTTGGGGTCGGCATCCTTGAGCAGGCCGGACTTGCGGGCGTAGTCGTTGATGACGCGCGTCAGCGCAGCGCGCATCCCGGTCAGGTGCGTGCCGCCATCTACCGTGTTGATCGTATTGGCGAACGAGTAAACCGATTCGGTGTAGGCATCCGTATATTGCACAGCGCACTCGATGCCGATGCCCTCGATCTCCTTCTCCACGAACATCACCGGGTGCAGAAGTTCGCGGTTGCGGTTCAGGTAGCGGACGAACGAGGTAATGCCGCCCTCGAAGTAAAAGGTCAGCTCGCGGTCCGCACGCTGGTCGAGGAAGTAGATGGTCGTGCCGCGCGTGACGAAAGCCATCTCGCGAAAACGCTGGGCCAGGGTGTCGAAACGATAATCCAGTTCATTGAGAAAGATCATCGGGTCGAACTTGAACGTGGTCGTGGTACCCGTTTCTTCAGCCTTTGCCTTGCCAATGACTTTAACCGCTTCCTGGGGATAGCCGCGCTCGTAGCGTTGAAAATAGACCCGTCCACCGCGTTTGACGCGCACTTCGCACCATTCCGAGAGCGCGTTGACCGCGCTGACGCCCACCCCGTGCAGCCCTCCCGAGACCTTGTAGCTGCCGCCGCCGAATTTGCCGCCGGCGTGCAGCGTGGTCATGACCACCTCCAGGGCAGACTTCTTCTTTTCGGGGTGGATGTCCACGGGGATGCCGCGGCCATTGTCCACTACGCTGACGCTGGAATCAGGATGGATGGTAATCTCGATGCGTGTGCAGGCGCCGGCCAGGGCCTCGTCAATGGAGTTGTCCACCACCTCGTAGACCAGGTGATGCAGCGCCTTCAGGTCCGTGCCGCCCACGTACATGCCTGGGCGGCGGCGGACAGCTTCCAGTCCTTCCAATACCTGAATATCTTTTGCTTCGTAACTGCCGTTGAATTCCACGAAACCTCCGATTTACCTTCACACTCGCATAGAGTTTGCTTGTGCCTTCATCTTGTCAGTCATGACCTGTAACCAAGCATTGACATCTCGGTAGTAGATAAAGCTGGTCGCCAGGAGGGCGGTGGAAATGAAAGCGTGACCAGCGATGCCGACCAGAGTCAACCAGGAATTTTCTGGCGGCGTGCGCCACAAAAAATCCAGTCCTTGACTGATAATGATCGTGCTGAGCAGGAACAAGCCGCTGATCGGCAGGGTGTAGCGCACCATGCGCAGGCTGTTGAGGATGGCCATAAAGGCATTTTGCTGATAGGTGAAGATGCCATGCGGTGAAAAGAAGACCGGCAACGCTACCCAGAGTGAGAGCAAAGCGAAGACGAACAGCGCCGCCTCGGCCAGGAGCGGACTGATCAGGGCCAGCACTGAGAAAACGAGAAAGATTGGGAGGCCGAAGACGAACAGCATAGCCAACCAGATGGCCGAAAGCAGGACGACTTGCGTCAAAGATTGCGCGAATGATCGCTTTTGCGGCTTCAAAGCCACGCCGGAAACCCAATAGAAATAAACGCCTCCTAGCAACCAGCCGCTGATGGTAAGCACCAGCCACCAACCAAAGGCGTTGAAAATAGAGACTGCTTCGAGGTCCAGCGGTGTCCCGAAGGGAGTCTGGATGGGCATGCGTCCGCTCATCAAGCTGGCGGTGCCGACCGGGAAGGTGCGCAGCAGACTGAACAGGTTGAACTGATCCAAGAATTGCACCCAAGCCTGTTGCACCAGGGTTGGATCCAGCGCGGTCGAGGGGACCGGCGTGGCCAGGCTCGAAAATTGGGCGATCACTGGCTCGAGAAACTGCTTGATGCGCAGGTGGGGCCCTAGCCACAGAAAAAGGTCAAAAATCACAGGGAGGACGATAACCGTTACGTTGTTGGCGATGGTGTCAAAGCCCTTCGTGAAGGTAGCGATCAGCCCCGGCGGCCGGGGGATTTTTTCTTGTTCGGATTCCATGAGGTTTATTCTACCACAGGGAATCTTTTGGGTTCGCGAGGGAGACTTTCCCGGTGACAGCCACTTCCGAAGTGACTGTTACCTTCTGCGGTACAATATGGACATGGTTTCCCAACGATATCAAATTGACGCCAGCAGGGTGAGCGTGCTGACCGCGACCGTGCTCCTGGCCTTCGCCCTGACGCGCGTCGTCCGCACGCCGTATTACACACTGAATTTATCCCTGGCGGGCATCGCCCTGACTTTCAGCGTCAACCTCAATACTGCCATTGCCATCCTGGCGGCGGGATTATCGGCCACCGGCGTGGTCTGGCTGCTGCACGCCCACCCTTCGCTGGAGCCGGGCGAAACAGTGGAGCACTGGCTCCTGCCTATGCTGACTACGCTGGTCATCGGCGTGACGCTCTATACGCTGCCCTCCGGTTTCGTTTGGTGGGCGGGCTTTGGGATAGGGGGCATCTTGCTGGTGGTGGTCTTCCTGGCTGAGTACGTGGTCGTGGATCCAGCGGACACGCGTTACCCCCTTGCATCGGCGGCTTTGACGGCGCTCTCGTTTGCGATCTACCTGATCCTGGCCGTCACTTTGCGTTCGGTGGGGGCGCGCCTGTTGCTGCTGGTGCCGGCGCTGTTCCTGGCTGGCGGACTGGCCACGCTACGCACCCTGCACCTGCGTTTGAACGAACGCTGGGAGTTTGGCTGGGCGTTGGGCATTGCGTTGGTGGGGGCGCAATTGGCTGCGGTCTTGCACTATTGGCCTTTGACGCCAGTCCGCTTTGGGCTGATCTTGCTCGGCCCGGCCTACGCGCTGACGGGGCTGGCTGCCAGCCTGGCAGAGGGGAATCCGTTCCACCGGGCGTTCGTCGAACCGGCGGTGATGTTAGGTTTGATGTGGGGACTGGCGGTCTGGTTCGGGTAGGGCGTTTAACCACAGATGAACACACATAAACACAGATTCTGCTAATGGAAAAACTGATGCTGACCCGGCGTCACTGGCAGACAATGCGCCGTCACGTGGCGCGGTGCGCCCCGCTGGAGGCTTGCGGCCTGCTGGGTGGAAAAAACGATCAGGTGGAGATGACGCTCGGGGTCCGCAACGCAGATCGAAGTCCGGTGCGCTTTCGTATGGAGGCGCGGGCACAGTGGCGCGCCTTTCGCAAGATCGAGGATCGGGGGCTGGAACTGGTCGGGATTTATCATTCCCATCCGAACGGTCCAGCGCACCCCTCACCGACGGACGTGGCCGAGGCCATGTATCCTGTCGTACAGATCGTTTGGTGGTTGCACAAGGGGGAGTGGCAGGCGCGCGGTTATTGGATCGAGGGCGGAAGGGTTTCGGAAGTCGCTTTGCAGGTCATTGATCCAGAGTAACCCGATGCAATTCTCTGTGTTACCATTTTTGCCAAAGATTGATAGTCTGGAGGTGTTCACCTATGCAGATATTGCTTGATGTCGGCATTGTGCTGGCGTCTTATCTGTTTGGGGCCGTACCGTTTGGCCTGGTTATCGTTAAATTTCTGACCGGGAAGGATGTCCGCACTATCGAGAGTGGGCGAACAGGTGGGACGAACGTAGCACGCGCCGCCGGGTGGTGGGCAGGATTGTTGACCGCTATTCTAGACGCGCTAAAGGCGGCCGCCACCGTCTGGCTGTCCAAAGCAATAACTGGGAACGAATGGGTACATACCCTGGCTCCAATCGCGGCCATTTTGGGGCACAACTATTCAGTTTTTTTGGCCGAACGTGATGAACGTGGACGCTTGCGTTTGCGTGGCGGGGCTGGGGGGGCGGCGAGCCTGGGCGGTGCAGTGGGCCTGTGGGCGCCTTCGGCGTTGATTATTCTACCCATCGGTGGGTTGATCTATTATTTCGTCGGTTATGCCTCGGTCACAACCATGAGCGTGGCTTTCATGGCTGTTATCATCTTCGCAGTGCGCACGGCGCTGGGACTTTCACCCTGGCAGTACATCCTATATGGGGCCTTGGCAGAAATCTTGCTGGTTTTGGCCCTTCTTCCGAACATCAAGCGCCTGGCGAAGGGAACCGAGCGGCTGCATGGCTGGCGGGCAAAGCGGCAGCAGAAGAAGCCGGTGAAAGAAACTGGCGCATGAAGTGTGAGGCACGGAAATGCGGGGTAAGATAAATTCAAAAAGGCACACTTTTCAAGAGGTGTGCCCCACAAGCGAGCAGCGTTCTGCAAAGGATGTCTAATCTTCTTGGTGCTTTTTCTTGGCGGCTGCTTGCTCTTCTAACGTCTGCTTGAACAGTGCGTTCAAATTACGGCGGTGAAGCTCATCGGCCAGACCGCCCAGGTAGACGCGGCTTTTGCCGCAACTCTCGATGTGCATCTCGTCCATGTATTCCTGGGGAGCGCGCCGACGCACAGCCGTTTTTGTCACCTTACGGATATTGGTGAGATAATTCAAATTCTCTTTCACGGCCGCATCTATCTCACCTCGCAGGATAATGTCACCGTGACCTTGGATGATGTTCTCCAATCCCATCCGGCCAATGCGCTTGATGGAGGCATTGATGTCGTCAATGTCGCCGTCAACGATGTAGGGGAGGGGCATGAAGGCATCTCCAGCGAAGAGGACACGATCTTCGGCAACCAGGACCGAGATTCCGTCCGGACTGTGACCAGCAGTCGGCATCAGGGTCAGGTTTTTCTTACCCACTCGCAGGCTGAGCGAACCTTGGTCGAAAGTCAACTGAGGAAGAACGATTTTGACTTGCCGGAAGGCTTGATTCTGCTTGCGCGCGTTTTCCAATGATGGGATGCCGCGTTCTTGTAATAGCTGGCGGCAAAGGGAGTGGGCAACAATCGTAGCGCCCGGAAAGAAGCAATTACCCCATGAGTGGTCAGCGTGATAGTGGGTGTTAATGACGTAGCGCACCTGCACCCCTAGCTCATGCTCGACGAAATCGCGCATGGCTAGTGCTTCTTCAGGGAGGGCCAGCGTGTCAATGACGACCGCCCACTGTGGGCCGGCCACCACGCCGGCGGTCACTTGTGCGTAAACTTCACTTTGAAACCAATAAACGTTCTCGGAGACGCGTTCGCGGTGCATAGATTTCCTCGCTCGTAAAGATAACTGAATCTAGCACAAATGAGGCCCAAAAGTCAAGAATCGGCCTATATATAACTGACAGGACTGAAATTTGGTGGCTTGTCTTTCACCAAACGCCGTGATAAACTATCAATATGGTCACGCCGCTCTTGGTTCTTACGCAAGATTTTGCCTTTGGAGGAATGATTTCCCGCAGCCTGGAAGAGACAGAGCGGTTCAGCGTCCGCGTGTTGAGCCAGATTGACGAGGCGGTTGCTTACGTCCAGAAGGAGAAATGCTCGCTGACGTTCCTTGACCTCGACCTAACAGATCCGCTGAAGGATGGTCGTGCCTTGCAGCAGGCCAATGCCGAGATGCGTTTTATCTTCCTTTCAGGAGTTAACCCTGACCCGGTGCTGGATGAATTAAATCCTCGGGCACATCTTACCAAGCCTTTTTACTTGCCAGACCTGTTGGAGATGATGGACAGGCTGTTTCCATCGTTTCCGTCCGTGACGCCGCGCCGCATGCCGCAAAACGCTCCTGTTGCTTCGCCGGTCACCGATTCGGAACTGCCCTGGCTGGTAGACGTCAACCGCGCGGCCCAACAGCTCACCCGGCTGACGCTTGAATCCTCGGCCCAGGCGGCCCTGATCAGCCGCGAGAACAAACTGTGGGCGTATGCCGGGCAGTTGCCGCAGACCGCCGCCCACGAGTTGGCTAGTCTGGTGGTGCGCTACTGGGACAAGGCCGAAGAGAGCGACCTGGTTCGTTTTGTCCGCCTGAATTCGACCAATGCCGAGCACATGTTGTTCGCCACCCACTTGGGTAACGGTATGGTGTTGGCGCTTGCCTTCGATGCCGAGACGCCTTTCAGCACCATCCGCACCCAGGCAGGTCGGTTGGTCCATTCGCTCTCGGTCGCACAACTGTCGGATCAGGAGGTAGGCGATGACGAGGGCCTGGCGGCGGCCTCGCAGGCAGTTGTGGAGGGGGCTGCCGAACTTCAGTCTGGCAGGCAGGAGACACTTGCACAAGAGGAGACAAGTTTGCTTGAGGCGCAGACTGGCACCCAGCCGAGCCAACCCGTTGAGGAGGAGGGGCATATCTATCTGGATCCGGTCTCGGCTTCGATCTACAACCTGACCTATGCCTGTCTTCTCATCCCGCGTTTTCCTCAACATCATCTGACCGGCGACTTGGCGGAACGCCTCCCCGAGTGGCTGCAAGAGACCTGCATCGCCTTTGGCTGGCGGTTGGAGTTTATCTCGGTGCGCCCAGATTACCTGCATTGGCTTGTCAACGTCCCCCCGGCCTCCGCGCCGAGTTATTTGATGCGCATCATGCGCCAGACGACTTCGGGAAAAATCTTCGAGGAATTTCCCCGCTTTAAGAAGGAGAATCCTTCGGGTGATTTCTGGGCACCAGGCTACTTGATCATGGGAGGCACACAACCGGCTCCGGCCCAGATGATCAAAGATTTTATTCAGCAGACCCGCCAGCGGCAGGGTGCTTCTAGGTCGCTTAAGTCGCTTTATCGCGAATTCCACGAATGACACATTTGTAGAACTCGTCATTTGTGCGCTTCTTTCACCGACATGCCCCCTACTTTGTACTTGATTGACGGCCATGCCCTGGCCTACCGCATGTATTATGCCCTCACCGGCTATACGTCCGGCGGCCCGACGCGTTGGCAGACTTCTAAGGGAGAACCGACTGCAGGGATTTATGGTTTTGCCCGCGAACTGCTGCGCATCTACGAGCAGGAAAAGCCTGATTACCTGGCCGTGGCTTTCGACACCGGCAGGACCTTCCGCGACAAAATCTTTCCAGAATACAAGGCCACGCGCGCCAAGATGCCCGATGACCTGCGTCCGCAGATCGAACGCATCCGCCAGATGGTAGATGCCTTCAACATCCCGCGCCTCGAGATGGAGGGCTTCGAGGCTGACGATGTGCTTGGCTCGGCTGCCCGTTGGGGCGCGGCGCAGGGATTAGGTATCAAGATTATCACTGGCGACCGCGACCTGCTACAACTCGTGGACGAGCGCACAATCGTTTATCTGGCGGGCGACGAGCAGAACTACATCACCGCCGAGGATGTGATAGGCAAGCTTGGTGTCCGCCCGGAGCAGGTGGTAGACTACAAGGCCATCGTCGGCGACAAGTCGGACAACATCCCTGGCGTGCCTGGCGTGGGTGAGAAGACTGCCGAAAACCTGCTTGCCAAGTATGCCACCCTTGATAACATCTATGCTCATCTGGACGAGGTCGAGTCGCGCTGGCGGACCAAGCTGGAAGCAGGGAAAGCATCCGCAACCATGAGCCGCGATCTCGCTGCCATTCGAACCGATTTGCCGGTTGCGCTCGACCTCAAACAGGCCAAACCTGACGCCTTCGATCCGGCTAAAGTGGAGGCCTTGTTCCGCGAGTTGGAGTTTCGTTCGTTGGTGGACAAGCTCCGCAAGTTGACCGGCGCTGTTGCCCCAGGTGGGACGCAGCAAATGAATTTGTTCGGGGAGGAACCGCTTCAGGTACTGACGGCAGACCCAAGGTCCGGTACGAAGCCGGGCTTGAACGTGACCGTAGTGGATACAGCCGTCAAATTGTCCGCGCTGGTTGAGGTACTGAACGCCGCCTCTGCCATTTCCTTCGACACCGAGACCACCTCCACCGACGAGATGACAGCCGGACTGGTGGGGATCTCGCTGGCGGTCAAGGAGGGCCAGGGGTATTACGTCCCCGTCGGTCACAATGCTGGAGCACAGTTGCCGCTCGAAGAGGTGCTTTCCGCGCTGCGTGCCCCACTGACCGATACTCGCACCGCGAAAATTGGCCACAACCTGAAATACGACTACATCATGCTGGCACGGCAGGGATTGAGGCCTGCTCCGCTGACGTTCGATACCATGATCGCAGAGTGGGTGATAGACCCGTCCTCGCGCAACCTTGGTTTGAAGAGCTTGGCCGCTGCTCGCCTGGGCGAGACGATGACCCACATCGAGGAGTTGATTGGCAAGGGCAAGAAACAAATCAGCATGGCCGAAGTGGCGATCCAAGATGTGGCCGCCTATGCCGTGGCGGATGCCGAGGCCGCGCTGCGGCTGCGCCCCTTGCTGGAAACCGAGCTCAGGCGCATTCCCAAGGCCTGGGACTTGTTTACCGGCATCGAAATGCCTCTCGTCCCCGTACTGGCCGAAATGGAACTGACGGGCGTAATTATTGATTCACCTGTCTTCAAAGAGTTATCAAGAGAATTGGCTGAGCGTTTATCAAAGATTGAAAAGCAAGTTTATGAGGCGGTCGGTAAGACTTTCAATCTTAATTCTCCTCAACAGGTTTCAGAGGCGCTTTTCGTCCATCTGCATCTTGAACCACCGGATCGCAGCCGCAAAACTGCTACTGGGTTCTATTCCACCGCTGCTGGTGTTCTGGAGGAGATGAGCGGCCAACACCCAGTTGTAGATATGATGCTCAACTATCGCGAGCTTGCTAAACTCAAATTCTCTTATGCTGATGCTCTACCTGCTACGGTTAATCCGGTTACAGGCCGTGTGCATACTTCTTTCAGCCAAACTGGTACGGTTACTGGTCGCTTAACTTCATCTGATCCAAATCTCCAACAAATCCCAACCCGTACAGAAGAAGGCCGCCGCGTCCGCCGCGGCTTCATCGCCGACCCGGGCAACGCCCTGCTCTCGCTGGACTATTCGCAGATCGAACTGCGCATCGTGGCGCACATGGCCGGAGACGAAGCCATGCTGGATGCCTTCCGTGCCAGGCATGATATCCATGCCACGACCGCTGCCGCCATCTATGGGGTCCCGCTTGAGGCAGTGACGAAGGAACAACGCCGCCATGCCAAGGCGATCAATTTCGGTCTGATCTACGGCATGTCCGCCTTCGGCCTGACGCGCACAACCGAACTGACGCTGGCCGAATCGGAAGATTTCGTGGCCGCTTACTTCAGGCAATTCCCCGGCGTCAAACGTTACCTGGACGGCATCCGGAAGGAAGCTGCTCAGAAAGGTTATGTGGAAACTCTTTTAGGCCGCCGCCGTTACTTCCCAGCCCTCAAAAGCACACTGAACCAGATTTTACGGAATCGCGAGGAACGCGAAGCCATCAATGCGCCTATCCAGGGTACGGCTGCTGACATAATGAAAATTGCCATGATAAGAATTCCACCTGCTCTGGCGCAAGCTGGTCTGCGTGGCAGGATGCTCTTGCAGGTTCATGACGAGTTGGTGATCGAATGTCCGCGCGCCGAGTTGGAAAAGACCGCCCGCGTGGCGCGGGATGTGATGGAGAATGCCTATCTGCTGTCCATTCCGCTGACCACCGAGGCCCGTTGTGGCACGAATTGGGATGAGATGAAACCCATCTAAAAGCAGCATCGAAGAACACAAATTCAACGAACCTGTTCGTGTCATTCGCGAAAATCGGTGCGATAAGAGAGAAACCATGCCTGGACGCGAAGACGTTTTTCAAAACGCGATGAACGAGGGCCATTCGGCGGCCTGGGACCAAAAGTGGGAACAGGCTGTCGAAGCCTATCAAAAAGCGTTGGCGGAATTCCCCGAAAGCCCCAAAGCGTTGACCAACCTCGGCCTGGCACTCTATCAGGTGGGACGTTATGAAGGGGCGTTGGAGATGTACAAACGCGCGGCACAGTTCTCGCCTGACGACCCGCTTCCGTTGGAGAAAATTGCCCAGCTTTCTGAACGTCTGGGGCATTTGAAACAGGCTGTTCAAGCCGCTTTACAGTCAGCCGAGCTGTATATCAAATCCAAGGAAGTGAACAAGGCACTCGAGAATTGGCTGCGAGTTATTCAATTGGACCCTGAAAATCTCACCGCCCACTCGCGCCTGGCGTTGGTGCATGAGCGTCTCAGTCACACTCAGCAGGCGGTTATTGAATACCTGGCCGTTGCCAGTCTTTACCAGCAAGCCGGTAACGTTGATAAGGCGGCCGAGATGGTCGGACGCGCCCTGCACCTGATGCCGAACAGTCCTGAGGCCAAACAAGCCAAGTCCCTGCTGAAAAATAAGCAAATGCTTCCCCAACCGGTTCGCCAGAAAGGTGGTACAGGGCCGTTGCGTATGGCACAGGTGCGGCAGCTCGAAGTGCCCAAGCCAGCCGAAGAGGGGCTGGATCCTATAGCGGAAGCGCGCAGAAAGGCGCTGAATCGGATGGCAGAGGTGCTGTTCGAGCTATACAGCGAGGGCGGGGATAAGGCCCCTCCGCCACGCAGTGTGCAAGCTTTTGTGCGGGGCACTGACCCGCTGTCGTTGAAGAAGGGCGAACGGGCTAAGGTGCTGCTCCACCTGGGGCAAGCCATTGATGCCCAGAGCAACAATCAGGATGCGCAAGCCGCTGAGGAGTTGGAGCGAGCGCTCGAAGCTGGTTACAAAAGTACAGCGCTATATTACGATCTGGGGCTATTACGCGCCAGAGGCGACCGCCTCGAAAGTGCCTTGCGTTACCTCCAGCACGCGGTCAAGAACGCCGATTACACATTGGGCTCTCGCCTGCTGATGGCCGATATTCTGCGTCAGCTAGGTCGCTTGAGGGAAGCAGCGATAGAGTACATGGAAGCGCTCAAGCTGGCTGATTCGCTGGTCGTGCCGCCAGAACGGGCGGATGAGATCCGCCAGCTCTACGAACCGCTCATGGAAACCCAGGCAAAAAAGAGAAACAATGAGGAATTGGAAAAGCTGTGCGACAATATCAAGGCACTGCTGCTCCAACCCAATTGGCGCACGCTCGTCAGTCAGGCGCGCCAGCAACTGCCTCAAGGCGGCGACGGCGCGCCGCTGCTGCCGCTGGCCGAGATCATGACCCAGACTCAGAGCAGCCAGATCATCCAGACGATCAATACGGTACACCAACTGGCCCAGACCGGACACTTGCGCTCGGCCATGGATGAGATCTTTAACTCGCTTCAATATGCGCCTACCTACCTGCCGTTACACACCTTACTTGGGGATTTATTGATCCAGGATGGACGCGTGGGAGATGCGATCACCAAGTATACGGTTGTGGCACAGGCATATAATGTGCGCGGCGAAGTGGAGCAGGCAACCAGTCTGCTGCGGCGCGTCATTCAAGAGGCGCCGATGGATACCATTGCGCGCACGCGCCTGATCGAACAACTTGTCGCCCAAGGCCTCGTGGACGATGCAATCAGCGAATACATTCAACTGGCCGATATTTATTACCGTCTGGCCGAGTTGGACATGGCACGTAAGACCTACACGAACGCCCTGCGCCTGGCCCAACAGTCCAACGTCAACCAGGACTGGAGTGTCCAGATCTTACAGCACATGGCGGATATAGACATGCAGCACCTGGATTGGCGGCAGGCTCTGCGCCTCTTCGAGCAGATTCGCACCCTGCGGCCGGAGGATGCTCCTGTGCGTAAGAACCTGGTTGAGTTGAACATCCGCCTCGGCCAACGTAATCAGGCCATGGCTGAGCTGGATAGTTATATGGCCTATCTGGACAGCAATGGCCAGCGCGCCGAGGCGATTCCCTTCTTGGAGGGTCTGGTACAGGAGAATCCGGGCCAGGCCGTCTTACATCGCTATCTGGCCGAAGAGTACGCCCGTGCGGGGTGGGGAACGGAGGCGATTGCGCAGCTCGACGCGCTGGGGGAGGACCTGCTGCGGGCTGGAGATCGCGCTGGTGCGATCCAAACGGTCGAGGCGATCATGGCGATGAATCCGCCCGACATCGAACATTACAAGAAATTGCTCCAAAAGCTGAGAACTGAATCTGGCTAGCAGCAAATCGAGTCGTCTGAAAAGGCCATAAAGTCTTGCGGAGGACTACCATATCTGGTGGCCTCCGCGTTTGTTTTCCACTAGGCGCAGTGGCGAGATACTATCTCGCCCCACTTCTGGGCAGCCTCTTGCTATAATTGGGCCATGTTTCACCACCTTCTCGGCTTGGCGCGCTCGTGCCGCCTGGCCCTTGCGTCCACCATCCTGCTCGGTTGGTTGGGTGGACTGTTGGTCATTTTGCAGGCTTGGTTTCTCAGCCGGGTAGTGGATAGCGTCTTCCTCGGCAGGCAGGCCTTGGTGGACGTGTTCCCTATTTTCGAAATCCTGTTGGTTGTCATTCTCCTGCGCGCCGTCAGTGTTTGGGGTGCGGAACTTTCTGCCAATACAGTTGCCCTGCACGTTAAATCTGACTTGCGCGCCCGGTTGATGAAGCACTTGGCTGCCCTCGGTCCGGCCTTCACCCAGGGAGAAAAGGCCGGCGAGCTGGCCGCGGCTGCCATCGAGGGCGTGGAATCGCTGGACGCTTACTTCAGCCAGTACCTGCCGCAGGTAGTGCTGGCGGCCTTCATCCTGCTCTCGATCTTGCTGCTCGTTTTTCCCCTCGACCCGCTGACCGGCGCGGTCTTCTTGCTGACCGCTCCGCTCATTCCCCTCTTCATGTACCTGATCGGCAGGACAGCCGAGGCGTTGACCAAACGTCAGTGGGAGACCCTCGGCCGCCTTTCCGCTTACCTATTGGACGTATTACAGGGGCTGACCACGCTAAAACTGTTCGGCCAGTCTCGTAAGCAGGCTGGCAGTATCCAGCAGGCCAGCGACCGCTTCCGCGATGTGACACTGAGCGTGCTGCGCGTCACCTTCCTTTCGGCCCTGGCGCTAGAGTTGCTCTCGACCCTCAGCACGGCGATCGTCGCGGTGGAGATTGGTCTGCGGCTGCTTTATGCCAAAATGTCTTTCCAGCAGGCATTGTTCATCCTCGTCCTGGCTCCAGACTTCTACCTGCCCTTGCGCCTACTGGGACAGCGATTCCACGCAGGGATGTCGGGCGCTACCGCTGCGCGGCGCGTCTTTGAAATCCTCGACACGCCCGTTCAGCGTTTGCAGGTTGACATGCCTGCACGTTACACGTTAGGACGTGCTAACGTGCGAACGTGCAACATCTCTTTCGAAAATGTCTCCTTTTCCTACCCTTCCCGCCATCTCGCTGCCCTTTCCAACATTTCCTTCGAAATTCGTGGTGGTCAAGCGACCGCCATCGTCGGCGCGACCGGCGCGGGGAAGAGCACCCTCGCCAGTTTGCTGTTGCGCTTCATTGAGCCGAGCGCGGGCGAGATCCGCGTGGACGGCCAGCTTCTCTCCACTATCTCGCCCGAAAATTGGCGCGCGCAGACCGCCTGGGTGCCGCAGATACCTTACCTCTTCAACGATACACTGGCGGCTAATCTGCGCTTGGCAAAACCCGATGCGAGCGACGACGAGTTGATACGCGCCTGTCAGCACGCCGACCTGCATGAGTTCATCCTGTCCCTGCCGGGCGGGTACGGAACAAGGATCGGGGAGCGCGGCGCGCTGACGGTCGGAGCGAGCATTGGGATGCTTGCTACCTCCGCCTATCTCATCTCCGCTGCTGCGCTGCACCCGTCCATCGCCGAGCTGGAGGTTGCCATCGTTGGCGTGCGCTTTTTCGGCATCTCACGCGGCGTTTTCCGCTACCTCGAGCGCCTGGCATCTCACAACACCACCTTTCGCCTGTTGGGGCACATTCGTGTCTGGTTCTACAGAGCTATCGAGCCGCTTGCCCCTGCCCGGTTGGTCGGGCAGCGTTCTGGCGACTTGCTGGCGCGAGCCAGCGCCGACATCGAGACGCTGGAGAATTTCTATGTGCGCGCCCTGGCCCCGCCGCTGGTCGCGCTGGTTGTTATCGTGGGGATGTCGTTCTTTATGCGCGTTTTCTACCCGGCACTGGCGACCGTTCTATTGGCTTTCCTTCTCTTGATTGGCCTCGGATTAGCGCTCCTGACCCTGGGCTTGGGCCGCGCTCCCGGACGGACTCTGGTCGAGAGCTGCGCTCGTTTACGCGCCGACCTGGTGGACGGCCTGCAAGGCCTGCCTGATCTGCTGGCTTATGGAGGAGTCGAAGCCCACTTGAACCGCGTTCATTTTGCTGAGACAGAGTTTCAGCGCGCCCAGCGCAAGATGGCACACATCACTGGCTTGCAAAGCGCCTTGAACAGCCTATTGACCAACCTGGGCGTCTGGCTGGTGCTCGTGCTGGGCATTCTGCTGGTCAGCGCGGGGAAGATGGACGGCGTTTACTTGGCGGTCGTCGTTCTGGCAGCCCTGGCCAGCTTCGAGGCCGTGCAGGGACTGCCGCAGGCCTCGCAATTTCTCGAATCCAATCTGCAAGCCGCCCGGCGTCTCTTCGAGATCGCCAACGCCGCGCCGGCCGTGGTTGACCCTCCCGCGCCGCTTCTCCCGCCGCACGATGTTGCCCTCTTGGTGCGCGACCTATGTTTTGCCTATCCAGCCCTCACCCCCTTTCCCTCTCCCAACCCTTCGACTTTGCTCACCCCTGCCTGCCCTGTCCCGTCCGCATGCACCTGTGGCGCAAGCACAGGCAGGCCAGGACGGGGCGGCACTGGCGTGGGCAGGGCGCGTGGGAGAGAGGTGAGGGATGATGGCTATATCCTCAAAAACATCTCTTTCGACCTGCCAGTCGGTAAATACCTCGCCATTGTCGGACCGAGCGGAGCGGGCAAGACCACCCTGCTCAACCTGCTCCTACGTTTCTGGGATTTCAACACAGGAGAGATAATTCTTGGCGGCAACGATATTCGCCAATTTCTCTACCGGACAAACTGCGGATAAGCATATGGAAAGTCAGTGAAAGAGACCGGCAAAGGCGAGTTGTGGTCGAGCAAATGGTCAATGACCCGCAAAC
>Ga0209610_1000371_pt1 | contig 23549 bp, 16 predicted proteins | sample LakKivw275mmetaG_FD_184137 | JGI IMG/M metagenome (GOLD analysis project Ga0209610, IMG submission 184137) | Anoxic lake water microbial communities from Lake Kivu, Rwanda to study Microbial Dark Matter (Phase II) - Lake Kivu water 275m metaG... | ecosystem: Environmental > Aquatic > Freshwater...
GCAGACAGATATCCGTCAATGACTGAAACAGTCCGAAGCAAGGAGGACATATGTCCCACAGACTTCCGCTGGCGCTGATTGCGCTGATAATCACAATCTCGGTCGGCCACAAAGAGCCAGTCGGCCTTCCGAAGAACGACGTGCATGCGGCAGCATGGCAGACGTTCTATTGCACGCCAACCCTCTTGAATGCGACCGGCCACGTTGACTGGTACCAGTCCGTTTATGGCACGACTCTTGGTCCCTGCTACTGGCACTACGGCACGATCAAGGTCGGCTTCGAGGAAGACCAGTATGGTCGAGCCTGGCCGCGCTGCAACGGCGTCTGCCAGTTCAGTGTGCCTCACATCGACCCCCCGGAAGGTGGCTTCATCCCCGTATGTCACTGTACTCTCTACTACTATCAGGGTTCTCACACAGAGCAAGGAGAGGGAGAGTCCGTTCTTGTCAATAGCTGGTTCTTGAACGTACAGTGGCCCCCCAACGATGACGCTCAGGCTGTGTACTGGGCGATATGGGGCAGTACCGATACTGTGGCGGTGGACGTCATTCACGAGGATGACGGGTGGTGTCGGGTTCCGCTTACCGACGATGCCTGCCGGGCAATTGCGGATACTGCCTTCGATGCCAACTCTCTCGGAGTGTTCTTCACGGGCTGGGTCTACCACGGCTCAGTCGACAGCACGTATACCAACATCTATGGGGAGGACGATGTCCAAGACCGCTATCCGTACATCGCAGTCTGGTACAATGACGTCGAGGAGTGATACGACGGTCCGACGTGCCTAGGCTGTCCGCGGGCGGCCATCCGTTCCCGCCCGAGGATTGCCTGGACTGCTCGTCAAGCGGGTCCGCAGGATGTCGATGCTGGTGCCGAGGCCGACGTGTTGACAAACCTGGAATCGAACCTAGCATATCGAGCGAAGACACAGTGATGCCCCTTGCTTCCTTGGCGTGTGAGTACGGGCTTGCACCCTCGGGTAGGAGGCAATGATGACGAGACCAACTCTCGCATTCTACCTGTGTATCGTGCTGGCTGGAGTGGTGCAGGCCGATTCCCTCCACTTCCGGCTGGTCGGTCGATGGGGACCGTCGGGCGACGTCAGGGGAGTGGCCGTGAAGGGAGAATACGCCTATGTGGTCGGATCTCCGGACAGCGCTTATCATGACGGTCTACATGTTCTCTCACTAGCCGATATCGCACATCCGGTAGAAGTCTGGCGGTGCACTACGACCGCTCTATCGTATGACGTGGCGGTAAGCGGGGAATACGTCTACTATGCGGAGGATACCGCAGGGCTGCGGGTCTTCTCGATTGCCGATCCGGCGAATCCGGTTCAAGTAGCTCGTTGGAGCGAGCACCCGGCCTACAACGTCAAGATTAGAGGCAACTTCGCATACGTACTGGATACCGGAGGTCTGAGCGTCGTCTCAGTGGCTGATCCGACGCACCCAACCGAAGTCGGACGCATTCGTCGTGGTCTTCACTACTGGAGGTATGTGGATGTTGTCGGCGACTACGCCTACGCTGCAGCCGGTTTGGATGGCGTGCGAGTCATTTCGGTCGCCGACCCGGCACATCCGGTTGAGGTGGGGCAGTACACGCCGGGTGATGTCAGGGGCGTGGCGGTGCGCGACAGCTTCGCATATGTCGGTTGCCTCAGCAGTTTTCGGGCCGTTTCGGTTGCTGACCCTGCATACCCTGTCGAAGTCGGGGCACTGGATTCGACGTCGTTTGCCGGCTGGGGAATACTACCGATCCGCGGCTACGTCTTTGTTGATGGGGGCATGCAATGCGGATTGTGGGCCATCGCGGTTTCAGACCCGGCCCGCCCGACCTTGGCTGGATACTACGGTGGCGGCTATGCCTGGTACGCTATCGCGGCCGACGGAGACTATGTCTTCTACGGTGGATTCGGGCTACGCATATTCCAGTTCTACCAGCTTGGCGACCTTGATATCGATAACGACTCGCTTGACGTTATCAAAGATACTCTGCGCCTGCGGAGGTGGGCGGCCGCGGGGGAATCCCTGGAGTCAGTGCGCGGGGAGTTTGTCTTGGCCAATACGAGCGCGTCCTACAACCCGGACTCCCTGGACGGGCCGAGCGTGTCGCCTGCGGATTCGCTCAGCGTCACCGGCTCACTCACGGGCCCCGGCGGGACTATCGACAGTTTTGTCATTCCCAACCTGCCCTCTTCGCTGGTGCAGGGGCAGACTATGGTCTGCACGTTGGCGGCCTACGTGCCGGTGGGCCTCAGGGATGGCGACTACACCGGCTCAATCTACATCAGCGGCAAGGACACGGCGGGCTTGTGGGTCTACGAGAGCTGCTACGTGTGTCTCCAGAAGCTGGGTGATGTCGATGTGGACAACGACTCGCTCAGTGTTGTTGCCGATACCGTGCGGCTCAGTAGCTCGGAATCGTCGCCATATCCCTATCCATACAAGGGTTACGCGCTTGGTGAGTTCGTGCTTGCCAACACGAGCGCGTCCTACAACCCCGACACCGCGGATGGCCCCAGTCGGTCTCCGGTAGACTCGTTAGGTCTCACCGGCTCCCTTGTCGGGCCAAGCGGGAGCCTGGACAGCATTCTCATAGTCAATCTGCCGACCTCGCTGGCGCAGGGCCAGACCATCGTCTGCACGCTGGCCGTGTACGTGCCCGACAGCGTGCCATTCGGCGACTACGCGGGTCCGCTGGTCATTACCGGTATCGATTCCCTGGGCTGCCCGCTGGCGGAGACGGTCTACGCGCTCCTGAAGAAGGTTCCGACAGTAGTTGGCGACCTCGATGTGGACGACGACTCGCTGGATGTGGTCCATGATACGATGGTTGTGCGTGCGCAGCCGGGCTACGTGCCCAGCGGCACGGGCAGGTTCATGGTCGTGAACACGACGAGTTCCTACAACCCGGATACGGCGGACGGCCCGAGTCGGTCGCTACTCAGAGAGGTTAAGGTTGAGGTTAAGGTTGAGGGGCAGAACGGGACGCTCACTCTTGACTCTTCCGCCGTCGGTATCTACGTACTCAACCTGCCGGAATCGCTTGCGGTTGGGCAAGCGGTGGAGTGCACGCTTGCCGTGGTTCTACCGGCCGCTGCCAAGCCCGATGACTACGGCGGCTGGGTCGTTATCTCCGCCACGGATACGCTGGGCTTCCAAGTGCAGGACAGCTTCGCCGTCATCGTGAAAGGCGCGGGACCGCACCAGAACCTCGACTCGTTCCGGGTCGTGCCGATACCGTTCAAGCCCAATCAGAACCCGGAGCACGACGCCATCCACTTCCAGGGGCTGAGTGCTGGGGCGCGGGTCATGGTCTACGACGCGTCCGGACTGTTGGTCTGGAGCGCGACCGAACCGGGCGACGGCCAGCTTGCGTGGAAGGCAGAGGTAGCGAGCGGCATCTACGTATACTTGGTCGTCTCGGCTGACGGCAAGGCGAGTAAGGTCGGCAAACTATCCGTCATAAGATGACGGAATTCCCAACTGCCAATTACCAATGACCAAACAACGAGGAAACGTCCAAGGCCCGAGTTCATCGTTCGTCCGCCCGGGCTTGATCAGGAGTGGGCAGTTGGCCATTGGCAATCTGGTGCGTGGAGATAGAGAGACAACGTGAAACAAACGACAGTGCGTATGCTTGTGCTTCTGCTCGCCGGCATTGCGCCGGCTCAGGACTCGCTCAACGTCCGGTCCATCGGTCGCTACGCCGCACGGGGCATGGTGACTGGAGTGGCGGTGAGCGCAGACTACGCCTACCTTGCGTGTCAGGCTGACTCGGTTGGGCTGCGGGTCATCTCGGTTGCCGACCCGGCGCATCCAGGTGAGGTCGGGCACTACGTCCCGCCAGGTGCACCTATGGACATAGCCGTCGACGCAGGATATGTCTACATGGCAGATGGGGGTTCCGGTCTACGGGTGATCTCTCTCGCAGACCCGATCCACCCGGTCGAGGTCGGGCACTGCGACACGCCAGATCGGGCCTATGGCGTTGCTACCGCGGGAGAATATGTCTATGTCGCTGACCGGGATTCCGGTCTGCGGGTGATTTCGGTGGTGGACCCGGCGGTTCCGGTCGAAGTGGGCCGCCTCGGAACACCCGGGCGAGCGCGTGCCGTGGCAGTAGCAGGAAGCTACGCCTACGTCGCCACCGATACGGCCGGTCTGCGGGTCATCTCAATCGCGGATCCGGCTCATCCGTTGGAAGTCGGGCACTGCGTTACTCCCGGGCAGGAGTGTGACGTAGCTGTGGTTGGTGGCTATGCCTATGTCGCGGCCTACGGCGCTGGGCTGCGCGTCATTTCGGTCGCGGACCCGGCGCATCCGCAGGAAGTCGGATACTGCAACCTTCAAGGCAACGCGACCGGCGTGGCCCTCTACGGGGACCATATCTACGTATCGTGCGACTTCTCCTGCATGCGAGTCGTCTCGGGCGCTGACCCGGCACATCCGTCAGAAGTCGGGCACTACCGCAACGACCTCGTGCCTGACCAGTCATCTGCCGTGGCCTGTGGTGGTGGGTACGCGTTCGTGGCGAATGGACCGTACGGTTTGTGGATACTGGAGTACTATGCCGGCGGAGTCGAGGATAATCGCGTACCTCGTGCCGCGGACTTGAAGCCTGCGGCGACGGTCGCGCGCCGTCTGCCGGTCGGCGCTGTGGTCTTTGACGCCACAGGTAGGCGTACCCTGAGCCCACGGCGGGGTGTCTACTTCGTGCCGGAAGAGCTCGGGACCGCGGGCACCATGCTTCGGGTCCGTAAGGTCATCTTGCAGCGATAACAGGCTGGGCGTCATGGATAGTCATTTTACGGCCAGACGTTCGTCAGGAGGACGGAATGGAGAGAACAGTGATGCTACGAAGACACGCTCTGTCCGACAGGCGCAGAGGCCAAGGACACCAAGACGGCAGGCTTTGCTCCAATCCGAGATTCGTTTCGTGCGCTTCATGCTTTCGTGGTAGTATCTGGTTTGGAGTTCTGCTGGTGCCGGCACTGGCTCTGGCGAACACTGGCGCGGCGTTCCTGAAGATACCGGTCGGGCCGCGGGTAGTGGGGATGGGTGAAGCGGCTGTGGCCTACATCGATGACGCCTCGGCCTTGTTCTACAACCCGGCCGGGCTGGCCAACGCGCCCACGTATAGCGCCCTGCTTTCGCACAACCAGTGGCTCCTCGACATGAACCACGAGTACGTGGCCGGCGCGTATGGCACTGAGGAGCTGGGGAAGTTCGGGCTCGCGCTCGACTACTGGGGCTCGGGGTCGATCCAGGGCATCAACATCCGGGGCGAGACCATACCCGGCTACATGGTCTCGGCTGCAGACTGGTCGCTCAGTCTTGGCTATGGCCGGGCAGTCGCGGACTTCTCCTTTGGGCTCGGACTTGAGTTTGTCCACGAGCAGATGGAGAGCCTCTCGACCTCGGCCGTGGCGTTCGACGTGGGCGCGATGTACAAGACGCCGCTCAAAGGACTGAAGGCAGGCGCCTCAGTCACGGACATCGGAACCAAGGGCAAGCTGTATCAGGAAAGCTACGGCCTGCCCTGGCAGGCACGGCTGGGCGCGCGCTACGACTATAGCATCGTTGGCGTAGCCGTGGACGCCATCTTCTCCGGCGAGGGGCTTGGGACACGATCCGATTCCTCGGCGGAATCGGTCATGTCCCCGCCCGTGGGCATCGCGGCGGGCGTGGAATGCCGCCCGGTGGAACTCATCGCGCTGAGGGTCGGGTATCGCACCGGGTCTGATTATGACGGCTTCTCCGGCCTGCGGGCCGGTCTTGGTCTTTCCTGGCACGGCATCGGCGTAGACTACGCCTTTGCGCCCTACGGCAGGCTCGGCGCTTCTCACCGCATCGCCGTCGCGTACGGAGCCTCACCGGTGGCGGAAGAGGAAGAGGAGAGCGAGAGCTCTATGCGGCCTTGAGGCAAGTGACAAGATACACACTATTCCTGCGTGCTGAAGCCGCGTCTTGTCGTGGCCAACAGCCGCGCAGGTTCTTTCCCAAACACCAAGCTCCCCCGGAAGGAGGAGATATGTACAAGTACGGACTTCTGCCAGCCCTTTGTGTGCTGGCGCTGATCGTGCTGGTCGGCGTGCCGGGACAGGCACGCGCCAGCACGCTGGACTGCACCGTCCTTGGTGGCAGTCAGTTCTCCGGCCATGTCGACATGTGGTCGGGGGTCTACACGATCGATTCCGCCTACCACCGGTATAGCCCCGTAATCACGCGCGGTTACCATGAATTGGATAGCCGGTGCTACCCACTCCAAAACGGCTTTTGCGGTTTCTACATTCCCTACTTCGACGCTAACGGGAATATCCCCGCGTGCACGCTCTACTACTACCAGAGCGACCACAGTGGCTCCGCAAGCCTGCGGGTCAACTGGATGTATGATGTTCTTGCCTGGAGTCCGAATGACACGCTCCTGTTCTGGGCCGCGTGGAACGACACCTTGGTCCTCGCTACCGACAGCACCCGCACAACCGACGGCGCTTGGTACAAAGTACCGCTCACCAGTGAGGGATGCGGCGTGATCGGTGACCTCGGCGCGCGAATCGGCGGACAAAACCTCTATACGGGGTAGACCTACCGCGACTTTGTGGATGGCACGTACACCGACGTTGTCGGTTACGGCGACCACGCGCCCTACATTCATGTAGTCTACTAGCAGCGTGGCCGGCTAGGTGGCCAGCTTCGACAGAGGACCCACGGGCGGACGCAGGAGCGGCCGCCCGTGGGGCGGAACCGAATTGGACGCGCTTCGGATGCCTATTGACATCTGTGTTCATTGTGTTTACGCTGTACTCACGGAATCGATGGCTGCCTTCGCGTCTCGTTTGTTTGGACATGTGTCTCTCTGCTCCAATAGGAGGCGCAGGTGAAACCTCTTCTTCTTGGTTGTTGTCTCATTCTGCTGATCGGAACGGCACAAGCTGACTCGCTGTACACGCGACAGGTCGGTTATTACCAAGCCACCTTCATTGTCTGCGACGTGGCCGTCAAGGATGGCCATGCCTACGTCGCGGCGTACGATGGATTGCACGTCTTGAGCGTCGCCGACCCGACGCAGCCGTATGAGGTCAGCAGTGTCTCGTTGAGTGACGCCCGTGGCGTAGCCGTCGCCGGGGACTTCACTTATGTCGCGGGTGGCTACGATTCGTCGTTATCTCTCATTTACGTGGCCGACCCGGCCCACCCGGTTGTGGTAGGGCGCTGTCCCACACCGGACTATGCCGTTAAGGTGGCAGTCCGCGGACGATACGCCTACGTGACGACCATGTCAGGCTTCTGTGTCATCTCGGTTGCCGACCCAGCAAGGCCTTTCCAGGTGGGGTGGTTGCCGGCCGGCTACGAGTACAACCTGGACGTAGTTGGAGACTACGCCTACGTTGCCGATATCGGCAATGGGTTGTGCGTCATCTCGCTCGCCGATCCGTCGCACCCGACTGAGGTGGGCTCTGTCTACTGCCATCCTCAGGGGGTGGCAGTGAACGCTAGCCTTGTCTATCTTGGCTGCAATGATTCCAGCTTTCGGGTGATTTCGGTCAGCGACCCGGCGAATCCGGTCGAAGTCGGCCGGGCCGATTCGGTATTGTGGGCCAATGGAACGCAGAGCGTCGGAGTGACCCGGGGCTTTGCCTTTGTGACGAACTGGACCTCGGGCTACCAGGCGGCCGGCTTGCGGGTCGTTTCCGTGGCCGATTCGACACACCCGGTTGAGGTCGCGTACTATCGTCTTGGTGGGTGCTGGTCCACGGCTCTCAATGGACGGTACTTCTATGTCGGCTCAGAATCGGGACTGTACATACTGCAATTCTACCAGCTTGGCGACCTCGATGTTGACCTTGACTCGCTCGACATGTCGGCCGATACGCTGCGGTTGCGCAGGTGGGCGGCAGCGGGTGAGTCCCTTGAGTCCGTGCGCGGGGAGTTCATCCTGGCCAATACGAGCGCATCCTACAATCCGGACACTACCGACGGCCCGAGCCAATCGCCGGTAGATTCACTGACATGCACCGGCTCGCTTGCCGGGCCGGGCGGGACCATCGACAGCATCGTCATTCCCAATCTGCCCTCTTCGCTGGCGCTGGGGCAGACTATGGTCTGCACGTTGGCAGCCTACCTTCCGGTGGGCCTCAGGGATGGCGACTACACCGGCTCAATCTACATCAGCGGCAAGGATACGGCGGGTCTGCTCGTACAGGACTCGTGCTACGTCGCGGTCAGGAAGCTGGCCGACCTGGATGTGGATAATGATTCGATGGATGTGGCCGCTGACGCCATGTGGCTTCACGCCCCGGGGAGCACGGGAATCGCCTTGGGTGAGTTTGTCCTTGCCAACACGAGCCCATCCTTTAATCCCGACACCGCCGACGGCCCCAGCCGGTCTCCGGTAGACTCGCTCGGCTTCACCGGCTCGCTTGCCGGGCCGGGCGGGACGCTCGACAGCATTCTCATCCCGAATCTGCCCCACTCGCTCGCGCAAGGCCAATCCGTTGTCTGCACGCTGGCAGTGTACTTACCACCGGGACTTGAAGGTGGCGACTATACCGGGGTCGTAACAATCGTCGGCCGAGACACGGGCGGCGCGCCGGCCCGCGTGACCTTCTACGCACTCGTCAGGAATACTGCGGTGGGTGACCTCGACGTAGACGGCGACTCACTCGGCGTGGTACGCGACACCATGAACCTGCACACGCAGCCGGCCGGGCCGGTCTACTCGCCCTACGCCAAAACCGAGTTCATGCTGGTGAATACCAGCAGCGCCTACAACCCGGATGCGGAGGATGGGCCGAGTCGGTCACCGCTCAGAGCGGTGAAGGTAGAGGCAAACGTAGAGGCAAAGGGCCGGTCCATTGACAGCGTGTATGTGCTCAACTTGCCTGAATCTCTTGCAGTTGGGCAGGCCGTGGAATGCACCCTTGCGCTGGTCATACCGGTCGGCGAGTCACTCGATAGCTACTCGGGCCTGGTGGCGATTGATGCCTACGACACGGCCGGATACCGAGTGCGGGATAGCTTCTTTTTGACCGTCCGGGGGCCAGAGCCGCGCGAGAATCTCGACTCGCTGCGAGTCGCGCCGATACCGTTCAAGCCCAATCAGAATCCGGAGCACGATGCCATCCACTTCCAAGGACTGAGTGCCAAAGCGCGCGTTACCGTCTACGACGCGTCCGGGCTGTTGGTCTGGAGCGCGACTGAGAATGGCGACGGCCATCTCGCGTGGAAGGCAGAGGTAGCCAGCGGCATCTACGTGTACCTGGTGGTCTCCGCCGACGGCAAGGCGAGCAAAGTTGGCAAGCTGTCAGTAATCCGTTAGGAGCGGCGAGATGAACCACGGATTAACACAGATGAACGCGGATGTTCGTGGCTCGGAAAACGGGGACTGTCCCTCCGCAGGGCCCTGTGCGACTCCCAGGGACTGTCCCCGTTTTCTAAGCTCTTAGGGAGGATGTGGTGAAACAGACAACCGTGCTTCTGCTACTGCTGGTTCTCGTTGGTGCGGCTCGGGCCGCAGATTCGCTCAACGTTCGGCTCGTTGGCGACTACGACACGCCTGGCCAGGCGTGTGGCGTGGCCGTGAACGGGGACTATGTCTACGTCGCGGGCCAGGATTCCGGCTTGCGGGTCATCTCGGTGGCCGATCCGGCGCATCCAGTCGAGGTCGGGTATCTCATCACACCGGGTGCGGCCTATGGCGTTGCAGTCAACGAACAGAACGCCTATGTCGCCGACGACACCGCCGGGTTGCGTATTATCTCGGTTGCGGACCCGGCGCAGCCGCACGAGCTAGGATACTGCGACACGCTGGGCGCACCCCGCAGCGTGAGCGTGCGCGGGGGCTATGCATTTGCCACATCCGGAGGACTACTGTGGGTTATCTCGGTTTCGGACTCAGCGCACCCTTCTGCAGTCGGTTTCAGCGACCCGATGCCAATGGAGAATAGCGTGGCGGTGAGCGGCGACTACGCCTATGTGACATCCAGTCTGGCGTTCCTGCTGGTCATCCGTATCGCTGACCCGGCCAGTCCGACCTGGGTCGCGCGGATGGTCTTGAGCGACCCTGCCTACGGAGTGGCCGTAGGCGGCGGCCATGCCTATGTCGCGACGTCAGCCGGGCTGCTGGTCGTTTCGATAGCAGACCCGGCAGGCCCGGGTTGGGTCGGGTTCGTCAACACCCCGGGCAAAGCCCGTGGCGTTGCTGTCAGCGGAAACTATGCCTATGTCGCAGACGACACGGCAGGGCTGAGGGTCATATCGGTTGCGGACCCGGCTCACCCGACCGAGGTCGGCTACTACCGGATTGAAGGTAGCAGCACCACTGGCGTGACCGTCATTGAGGACATCGCCTATGTTGCGTGTGGCAGTGAGGGTCTGCAGATATGCCAGTTCTACGGGTACGGAATCGAGGAAGGACCAGGCGCCCATGTCCGACCGATGGGATGCGTGCCGGCGATGGCGCGGGGCGTCCTGATGTTGCCGGACGTCCCGGGCCGCACAGCCCGTGTGGCAAGCCTGCTGGATGCAGGCGGGCGGACCGTGCTTGACCTCAGGCCGGGTCCGAATGATGTGAGCGATGTGGCTCCGGGCGTCTACTTCGTCCAAACAGAGCCGACAGCCGCCAGCCGACAGCCGTTGGCCGTCGCCAAGGTCGTCATCTGCCGGTAGGAGCATAGAATGAGAACGACATGGCTCATTGTCTGGTTCATCCTGACGGTCGGCACCGCGTCGGCTGCTGATTCGCTCAATGTCCGGCTCATCGGCGGTTGCAGCATGCCTGACCAGGCTTGTGGAGTGGCCGTGAGCGGAGACTATGCCTATGTGGCGGATTTCGGTTCCGGACTCCGGGCAGTCTCGATAAGCGACCCGGCTCACCCGACCGAGGTCGGGTCGTGCGCCACGCCGGGCTGGGCCCGGGGCGTGAGTGTCGCGGGCGGCCACGCGTATGTTGCCGATGACACAGCGGGGTTGCGCGTCATTTCGGTTGCCGACCCGACAAACCCTGCCGAAGTCGGCCACTGCGTGACACCGGGCCGGGCACGTGGCCTGACCGTGGTCGGCAGCTACGCCTATGTCGCGGCCGACGCCGCCGGGCTTCGGGTCATCTCAGTGGCTGACCCCGCGCATCCGGCTGAGGTCGGGCGCTACGATTCACTGAAGCACGTTTATGGCGTAGCGGTCAGTGGCAGCTACGCCTATGTCGTCAACGGAGACGATGGCGGCCTGTACGTAATCTCGATAGCCGACCCGGCGCATCCGGTCAGGATTGGCGGCGCCGGCTTCATGGCCGGGACATACGGCGTGGCTGTGAATGGCGACTATGCGTACGTCGCATGCAATGGCAGAGGCCTACAAGTTGTCTCAATAGCCGAACCGGCACTTCCGCATCTGGTTGGGCGGTGCGGCACGTTTAACTGGCTCTGGGGAGTAGCGCTGAGCGGCGGCCTTGCCTTTCTCGCGGCCGACGAGGACGGACTGCAGGTTATCTCGGTTGCCGACTCGGCACATCCGGATACGGTCGGGCACTACGACATGCCCGGGTGGGCCAACGGGGTGACGATGGACGGAGGCTACGCCTACGTCGCGTTCGGCGACGCAGGGTTGCAGATATTCCAGTACTATGGCAGCGCCATCGAAGAGGGTCCCGAGCTGCAAGCAGCGAGCCGCAAGTCAGACCCGACCATCGTCCGCGCGGTGCTGAGTATAGCAGACCGAGGACCGAAGACCGAAGACCGGGCGGCGCTGCTGGATGCAGCGGGACGGAAGGTGATGGATCTCGTGCCCGGCGCGAACGACGTCAGCCACCTGATACCCGGCGTCTACTTTGTGCAGAGTGAGTCCAGCATGATGCGTGATGCGTCGAGCGTCGTCAAAGTCGTCATCGCGAGGTGAGGACACAATCCGGACTCTTTCCATGAACATGGGGGCAGAGATGACCATGCTCGCATTCCGTCTGCCGCGCGTGCCCTTTGCCTAGGAGGCTGCTTTGAGAACTCGGCTGCTATCCTGTCTCGCCTTGCTGGTCGGAGTAGCATCGGCCGCCGATTCGCTCTACGTCCGGCTCGTAGGTCGACTCGACTTTCAGAACCCGGCTTTTGGCGTGGTCGCGAACGGCGACTACGCCTACGTCGCGAACTCATATGCCCTTCGCGTTATCTCAGTTGCCGACCCGTCTAACCCGATTGAGGTCGGGCACTGCAGCACGCCGGGCTCCTGCCAATGCGTGGCTGTGGTCGGGGACTATGCGTACGCGGGGGACAGCGATTCCGGCTTGGCGGTCGTTTCCGTAGCTGACCGGGCTCATCCGACTGAAATAGGGCACTGCGCTACGCTAGGTGGCGCCGTGGGCGTAGCCGTTGCTGGAAGCCATGCCTATGTCGCCGGCTACATGGGTGGGTTTCGAGTCGTTTCAATCAGCGACCCGAGTCATCCGAGTGAGGTGGGCAACAGCGGGCCCGGCCTTGCCAACGCCGTGGACGTGAATGGGGACAAGGCCTACGTCGGCGCGGACTTTGGCGGAGTGCGTGTCATCTCGGTCTCCGACCCAGCGAATCCGTTTGAGGTCGGGTACTACAGCCTGCCCGAAGGTGTCTCCGGGGTGGTTGCTGCCGGAGAGTACATCTACTTGGCGAACAGCTTTGATGGTCTGCAGATACTACAGTATTTCGAGAGCGGTATTGAGGAGAGCCACCAGCCGCTAGCCCAAAGCCGTAAGCTCGCGGCAACGGTCATTCGGAATCTGCCTGCCGGTGCGGTCGCCTTCGATGCGATGGGACGAAGGGTTGTGAATCTGACGCCTGGCATCTACTTCATGTGGGAGGAGCCACTGGCCTCAAGCTCAAAGCCTCAGGCCGTTCGCAAAGTCGTGGTGACGAGGTAGCGATGAGGGGCGAATTCTGCCCGGAGCCGTTGGCGTAGACTACGCCTTTGCGCCCTACGGCCGGCTCGGTTCCTCCCACCGCATCGCCATCTCCTACGGAGCCTCGCCCGTGGCGGAGGATGAAGAAGAGAGCGAGTAGGCTGGAGGGCGCTGATTGGTGCGAAGGCCCCTCTTATGCTTGGCCATGCACGAGGGCGATGTTCGGGATGGGACATGGAAACGCTGGTGCGGCGTCGGAGGCGTAGCGAAATCTGCTGACATTCGATGATGCCTGCCCTGTAACTCACGCAAAATCAGGGCCGAATGCGTGGGTCTCATGTTCACGGTCGCTACTAAGGGGGGCCTACCCGGGGCCTACCCGGGGCCTACCCGGGACTATCCGGGGTATAGTCCGGTCCGGCACCTACGGACGCGAAGAATGGGGCTGACGACAGGCGGTTCAGAGTCTCCGACCGGGTGCCACGGGAACAGCCTCGGCATGCCCTGACCGGGCGGGATTCGCATGGCCGGCTCCGCTCGTCTTCCGCTGTCGCGACCGGTAGAGCATGCAGAACGTAACTGCCGGGTGCCAGCGGCGTCAGGCCGGAGGTTCGCCCTGGCGCTTGCCTGTAGGTGGCATTCTGGCCGGCGCTGCCCGCGCCGCCGCGAGTTCGACACCGCAGTGCCTGGCTTAGTTAGAGTGCTTCGGCTTCCGGTTCGTCAATGGCCGCGGCGAGGTAGTAGTTCGTCACGGCGTGGCTCTCGCGCTCGGCTTCTACCCAGACCGCCGCAACCCAGAGTTCGTCCCTGGAATCGGACAGGACGATCTCGAGGAGGGCGGAGCTTTCTTGCGCCGCGGCGGCCCGGTGCTCGTTGGCCGTGCAGCGTTTGGAGCCGGCGACACCCCGGGAGAAGTCCGGCTGGTCGGTCCGCGGCCAGGCACCGAGCACTACCCGACAGGACTCGCCGGGCCCGAGTTTCCATTCGTAGTACAGGACCAGCCGAGTGGCCGGACCGGGAACAAAGGGAGCGGCAGACACCAGCCGGACGCCGGCCGGAAAGGGACCGGATAATGAGAACTGACCGGCAACAGGCTGAATTCCGGTTGTACGGCCAAATGTCTGAACCGGCACCTCGTTCGGCGCGGCAGCAGTGATGGTAATGCCGAATGCGGCGGCTTCGGGTTCGGGTTTGCTGACGCGATGGAGCCATTCGTCGAAGTCCTCGTTGCCCCGGACCGCGGCGTGCTCGGCACACGCCGGCATCAGATTTTCCACCGACAGTCTGCCGCCTTCGGAGAGCGGCAGCCGCGGAACCAGGGTCGCGTGTTCGCGGTAGCAGCCCGGCGCTATGCAGGCGCTGCCGCGCATGGCCACGACCTCGTCTTCAGTCTCCCGGGGCCAGACCTTGCCGTCCACATAGGCGGTATGGTCCTGGCTGGGTGTAGGCGCGTAGTGGGCGGTGTCGCAGTCCGGGCAGACGATTTCGTGTTCGATCTCGTTCCAGGGAATCTTGCGGGCCCGCCGACAATTGGGGCACGAGTAATACCAGTTCATCGGTTGGTCCTGACCTGAGCAGGATATGTCGCCATGAGTAAATCCTGATGCAATCCGGGTGCCCTGTCAAGCTGAACCGGCGGGGCACGACCCCGTCGGGACGGCGGTCACTGGCCGGCATTAGTTCGAATGAGGAATCTGGCGACCGAAACCGCGGAGCAGTTCGTCTGTAGGTGCGACTCGAAACCAGGCCGCGTTCACGCCGCGGTCCCGTAAATCGGGCGCGCGGGCGGCTGGTCTGGCGCGAGCAGGGCGGGGCGGGTTACTGCTGCCGGAGAGCGCGCAACTCCAGCAGCTCCGCGCTGAGCATCCGGCGCAGGCGAGCCCGGCGCGCGACCACGGTTCTCCCGTAGGGCAGCACCTGAGCGCCGCGGTCCGGTGCAAGGAGCTGCAGCAGGGCTGCACGGCTGCGGATTCGGGCCCGAGGCATCCTGGCTGCGACTGTCAGATTCGGCATACAACTACTCACTCTGGCTTCCTTTCTTGAACAGCGGTCCGGGCATGCCGTCGATGACAGCAGCCCTTGGTTCGTCGTCCGCACTCAGTTGGTGCTTTCTCGGGCCCGCCTTCGCCACCCCGGAAGGCGGGCCCAAGGTAAGCATTCACAGCGACTGCCAGCCTTCCGACCGGCCGCTGCATATCAGACCGCCTCCAGTCTCAGCCTCGCTATGCTCACAAATTCGTGTCAATCTGCCAGTACCGCAGTTGCCGTCGTTGGGTCGTGCAATCGATACAAGACAGTTCGACATTGCCTCATTTGTCTCACTGCAATTCTAGTGCCGGGACAAGATGACTTTGCCAGTCGCGTAAAGTCTATGTTCTCAGTGACTTCTATCTAACTAGACGAAAGAGCTACCTGAGACGGAATGAGTAGGTGCCGCGTTTTACGGCAGTTGAGAATCGGCCGTACAAGGCAGCAAAGGGCTGGGAGGCGGATACCAGGCTGCCGGGACCTTCAACAAACTGAAAGCCCCCGGCTTGGGACCGGGGGCTTTCTGGTTGATGCGAGCTACTTCTGTTGGGGTTGAGCGGCCGGCTGGGGCTGCGCTTCTGTGGGATTGACTTCTTCCGGCGGAGGCTCAACCGCGAAGTCGGATTCCTTCATCAGGATTTCTATCCGGGCATTGGCCCGCAGGTCCTTGAGGAGTTGGTCGTACATCTGCTTCTCTTCGGCCCGACGGAGCTTGTTATCGATCTTGGAGCGGACCTCGCTGAACGGATGAGTGAACGCCGCCTTCTTCTCTTCCATGGTGACGAAAGCGTAGCTTGAGTCGTTGAGCTTGATGACCGGGGAGAGGCTGCCCTTGGACAGGCTGAACGCGGCGTCAACTAGCTTCTGGTCGTGGGCCTTGTCGTCGCGGGCGAGCCAGTAGAGGTCGCCACCCGCCCAGCGGCTGGAGGACTTGGAGAAGCGCTTGGCGATATCGGCAAAGGTCGTCTTCTGAGCCGTGTCTTTCTTCGTCACTTTGATGAGCAGCGTGCCGTCCGTGGTCACAAGCGGCTTCGCGGTTGCATTCTCGCTCAGCCCGAACAGCCCGGCCGAGAAATCAGCGGGCAGGGCTTCACTCAGGGCAACGTAGACGCCAAGTCTGGCGGAATCGGTCGGCGCGGCAGCGGCCGATTCCGGCGCGGCCGGCTTGCCGAGCAGCGAGTCAAGCTGGCTCTGTCGCTCGACCTTCACCAGCGCCGGTTTGTACAGCTTGTCCAGTTTGGAGAGGTCAGCAAAACCGAGGCCGTAGGGCGCGGGGCCGGCATAGGGACCGGTCAGGCTCGTTCGCTGAGCGATGTCGGGAACGTTCTTGGGGCCGACGCTGACCATCGGCCTGCCCGGCAGCGCTACCGGTGCGCCGGCCAAGGCGTGCTCGCCCAGCAGCGAATCGGTGTTGGCGGCAGGAGACGCGAATGCCGCCTCGATCTCCGGGTTCGCTTCCGGCAGGAGCAGACCCCGGCCCTGGACCATGGCCGGCAGCTTGCCGGTGGCTGCCCAGTTCCGCAGTTCCTGTGCCCGGGCAAGGCCCGATGCCGTGATCTCACGGGCGTGGACCTTGGTTGGTTCCCGGTAGTCGGCGATGTTCGCCTTGTAGTCGGCCATCAGTTGGGCCGAATCAAGCACGACCTTGTCGTTGACCATCATGCGCTTGTACGCATCGACCAGCATGCCGGTCCTTCGGTTCAGTACCTGGTCGACTACCTTGTTGAGAAGCCACAGCTTCTGGGCTTCCGCCTCTTTGAGCAGCAGCTTCTCGAGTACGAGGTTGTCGAGGATGCGGCGCTTGCCCTCGGGCGTGTCGAACTGGGAACGGTAGAAGGGCGGGATGGCGTTGAGGCGGGCGATGAGGGCGGCGGTGTCGATGACGATGCCGTTGACCATCGCCAGCGTATCCTTGCCCTTTTCGATGGCCGTGGTGTCGAGAATGACGTTCGCCTTCGCCTTGAGGTCGGCGACTGCTTCATCGTACAGTTTCCCCGAGTTCTGCTGCTGGATGTCGCCGGACAACTGGTTGCGGACGTCGGCATAGGTGCGGACCGTCCTCGGCTTCTTCTCCGTGACCTTGATGATGAGGAAACCGTCTTTCACCTGAATCGGCTGGCTGATGTCGCCGACCTTGAGCTTGAACGCGGCGTCCTCGACCGGCTTGGGCTGCGAGCCGCGGGCCACGAGTCCCAGGTCGCCGCCCTTCTCCTTGTCGGGGGCGGTCGAGAACTGCTGGGCGAGGCTGTCCCACTTCTTGGTCGTATCGGTGAGCAGTTCCTGGCGCAGTTTCTCTGCCTCCGCTCTGGTCGCCACCTGAATCTGATACAGGTGGACCTTCTCCGGCGTGGTGTATTTGGTCGCGAGGTCCTTCTGGTAGGCAGCCTTCAGCTCTTTTTCGGTCGGCTGGCTCTTTGCGGTGACCGTGCGCGCGTACCATTCCTGGAACATGGCGCGGTTGCGCTGTTCGCCGAGGTTAAAGAGAAATGATGAGTCGTTGGCGACTCCCGCCGCCAGCGCGGCCGCATAGAGCAGGCGGTTGTCGACCATCGTGTCGAGCAACTGCTGTTTCTTTTCGTAACTTTCGTACGCCGACGGGTTGCGGCTGATGCGGTCGTCGATCTCGATGCGGGTGATAGGGTAGGAGTCTACGAAGGCGACCCGGTCCTGGTAGTTCTTGCGGAAGCACCGTTCGATGGCGTCGAGCGCGTCGGCGCCGTAGGTCGACTTGGCGTACTTCGTTGCCACGATCTCATAGTTCTTCGCGGCATCGAGGTACTTTTCCTGCATTTCCAGCGCCAGCGCCAGCCGGTAGAGTACGTCCGGCAGCAGTTTGTGCTTCGGGTACTCGGCGGCGATGGCGGTGTAAACCGACTCGGCGCCGGCGTAGTCCGCTTTCTTGTCCAGCAGGAAGTCGCCGATTTCGAGCCGGACCGCGAAGCGGTCCGCCGGGTTCAGAGCTTCGGCGTCGAGACGCTGGAGAATGGCGTACGCCTTGTCCATGTCCTTCGCGGCATAGAGCTGGTACACACTGTCCAGCGCCGCGTTCAGCGGAGCAGCGACGGCGCCTGCCGCCGCTATCAGGCAGAGCAGGCCGAGAGTCAGGGCTTTTTTCACGCAGTGCCTCCTTGAGAATCTAGCGACGATTAATCCCTTTTAGACGCACGAGCCGCGATTCCGTCACCGCACGATCTGCAGGGCGACCATCATGACGGTCCCGGACAGCAGCGGAATCACGACGTTGTCGTTAACTTCAATGGGCAGCGCCTCAACCACCGAGGCGGAAACCGCACCAAGAATACCGATCCCGAGCGGAAAATCAAGACCCGGCAGGATTGCCACGACCCAGGCGACTCCGACACAGACGAGCAGGCCGGCGAGGGTCCCCTCCAGGCTCTTGCGGAATATTCTCACGCGACCCAATGAGAGGCCGACAATGGCCGCTGCGGTGTCCCCAAGGGCAAGGAACGAGATGGCGGCGATGAACACGCCGCTGACCCGGCCCTCGGGGGTGGGTCCGAAAATCAGCATGCAGACGAGCGAGGCCAGCATAAGGTAGGAGGCCCCAGTGAGGGACGAGAGTTCCTTGCGGCGAAGCATAGAACCGAACAGGACGATGAAGACGCTCTTCACCGAGGTCGTGCGCAGCCGCAAGAAGTCCACCAGCAGGAAGATGAAGGTGGCGACCGCCATCATCGGCAGCGCCAATCGCCACGGCGTGAAATAGCAGATGAGCGGAATGACCAGCGCCGAAAGGTGGGGCAGCTTTCGGCTGACTTCGGAGCTTAGAATTCGAATCCCCCGGAGAGCTGTTGCGGGCTGCCAAGGTCACGCGAGTTGTGAGAGACGCCCTGAGCGTAGCCGTAATCGACGTGGAACCGCTGGATGCGCAGCCCGACTCCGAGCGCGAAGTTGCCTCGGTAGAAACCGAGCCGGCCGAAGAGTATGTCGCGGAATCCATACTCGATGCCGTAGTTCGGCGTGAACTCAAGCCCCTCAACGTTTGCCTCGGTCTCAAAGGCGATTGTCAGACGGTCACGCGTCAGCCGAAAGGTCTTTGCCAGGCCCAAGGCGCCACGCGGCATCACCTGTTCCCGCCTGCCGGTGTCCCAGAAGAGCGGTGAGGTGCTGACGTTGCGAACCCGGAGGCCGATGTCGAGGTCGGTCATCGGGGTGAGCGTCGCGCCGAGGTCGAGGCCCATTCCGAACGCGGAGCCGACGCCGAGGTTGTGGTAGATGAGCTTTACGTTGCCGCCGACGGCCACGCAGGACGAGAGGGTGCGCGCGTAGTTGACGTAGCCGACGACTTGGGTCGCGCTCACCTCGCGGATGACGTAGGGACGATTGTTCGGTCCCGGCAGGGTGTCGATCCGCAGGGAATCAGGCAGAGTGTCGCTAGGCAGTCCGGTCAGCTTGATGTTGGGGATGCCGTTCTGCAGCACGGCGAATCCGACGGACTGTAGCGGGGCGTGGAATGAGACGCCGAGGTAGTTGTGCTTGACCAGGCCGGAGAAATCCTCGGAGTGAAGGAACAGGATGGAGGTCCGTGCAAAGCCCGAGGTCCGGGACGGATTGTAGTAGATGGCGCTGGGGTCAGCCGCCGCGGCCACGACCGCACCGCCCATGCCGATGGCACGGGCGGAAGTGCCCAGTTCTTCGAAATCGCCCGCATAGGGGGTCGCGAAGGCCGACGCGGCCAGACCGGCCAGCAGGGCGAATACCCGCAGTCGTTCAGTAGTCATCTTTCGGTCACATCCTTCATGATTCGGTTTTGAACCCTAGATTCGGCGCACCGTGCCGGTAAGTTCTTTGCGCAGGATGCGCATTGGTCGGCTGTAGGTCGGCTTCGCGACTATGGTCACCTTGTACTCGCCCACCGGTACCAGCTTGCCATCGTTGCCCCGGCCGTCCCAGACAATCAGTGCCTCGCCCGGGTGCTGCACATGCGGTGGGGCAAGCGAGCGAATCAGTCTACCCGCGGAGTCGGCGATGTCCACAGTGATGTCGGCCAGTTCGGTGACGTAGAGCGCGATGGTAGTACCGGGACGGACTGAGTCGAACTCGGCCGGATAGAAGCCGACAAGATAGGCGTCGAGCCCGACCCAGTAGTACTGCCCGCCGTCGGCTTCGGAGATGAAAACCTGGCCGAACCGGCGCCAGAGGGCGATGCCGGTCGGCGCGTCGAACGTCGTGCCTTCGGCTCCCTGCCGGCCGAAGGAGACGATGTACCTCAGGTCGGGATCGAAGAGGTGGATCTGCGAGTTGAGCTGGTCGGTGACGTAGACGTTGCCATGCCGGTCGAATGCGCAGTACGCAAACCCGGCTTCGTCCAGGCCGATGCGGCGCATGTCGACCATCCGCCGCTGCTGGCCGTCGGATAGCGAGAACTGGCTGAGGCGGGTGCGTCCCCGGTCGATCACGACCGCGGCGTTGACGCCGAAGTCGTTGTAGTCGGCGTCCGGGTCGAGCACGCAGATTCCGGTCGGGCCGTCGAGGTCCGCGGTCCATGACGCGACCGGGGCGCCGAGCGAGTCGAACACGGCGACCCGATTGTTGCCGCTGTCGGCCACGTAGACGCGACCACGTGTGTCGATCGCTACGTCGCGCGGAGCGGCCAGACCCGAGTCGATGGCCGAAACCCACCTTAGTTTCGTGTTCTCGTACTTGAGCCGGACGACACGGTTGTTGCGGGTGTCCGCGACGTAGACGGTCCCGTACTTGTTGCAGCAGACGCCGTGGGGGTGGTCGAAGTGGCCGGTATCGCTCCCCGCTGACCCGTAGATCCGCGGCTCGATGAGTCTGACGTTGTACACGATCTGGCTCGTGCCGGAATTGACCCCGAACAGGGTCAGAATATGGTCGTCATTGGAAGTGCTGGGGTCGTCTTCTTCAACCATCTTCGCCCCGCACATTCCCTGCGGGTCGTCGAGCCGGAAGCTTCGACCGAGGTACATACTGATATAGAACCGCCCGATCCGGTTGAATCCGAGCGTGTGGCTGAACGGCGGCACCAGCAGTGTAGTAGGGTCGGAGCCGATCAGTGCAAAGAGGAGGACAAGCTGCACCGTTTAGATAGTAGCAGTTGAGTGCGGTCAGTCAAGCTGGCTCGCCGCTGTCCGGAAGGGGCCGTTATCGGCGGCCGCGATGCGCCGGCCGCGCTTCGTTCTCGGCGATGCGGGCCTTGACTATCTTCTTCACGAGTCCGGCGGGAAGCGGTTTTCCTGTCGGGAAACGGATGGTGCCCTTGTTCGTATCGTAGCCATCGAGTTCGGCCGCGAAGTCGCGCATTACCTTCAGGCTCATCGGGAAGAGGCTGCAGTGGTGCTTGAAGGCGGCGTAGGATACGAGCAGGCGTCCCTGCCTGAATGCGGGCATCTGGTAGGCCAGTTGCTCGGTTGCGTGAGGCGCCGCGGCCCTGATGTCCCGGCGCAGTTTTTCGAGCGTTTCCCTTGCGTCCCCGGGCAGGGCAGCCAGATAGGCCGTGACGGCTGCGGCTCCGTCGTCTGTGCCTGCGGTCCCCGCCTTTGGTCGTTTGGCCCGATTGCTAGAATTCGTAGGTTATCGTGTTGTTGGTTTCGGAGATCAGCCCGCCGGTAAGCATCGCCGTTATCATCCGCTCGACTTCCAGCTTTGTTATCTTCTTCTGGAACATGGCTGAGATGTGCTGCGACAGGGTCCGGCGCTTGCGGGGCCGGGCGCGCTTCTCGACCTTGCTGAGTACCTCGACGACGCGGCGCAGCTTCGGGTCTTCCGGAGCGGCAGCGACTGCATGAGTCCGGTGCTGCAGTTCGGCGAGGCTGCTGATGCGCCGGCATCTCATACCGTTTACATTGAGGAACCGGATGAGGGGGTCGAATCCCTTGTCCCGAGACAGGACTACACATTCGGGCCGGGGCAGCGTGTCGAACGCGCGGCCGAGCTGGAACGCGATGAAGAAGTCGAGAGCGTTCGAGCCGTTGCCGGTTATCTTCTGCCATTCTACGCGGCTGCCGAGTTGCTGCGCCCGCGTGACCAGATCGAACGGTACGCTCTTCTGGTCTGCGCCGACGAAGATGATCACCCGGTAGCTGTTGTCGAGCTTCGCCAGTTCGACCTGCTGCACGTTCTCAAAGTCAACGAGCAGGAGACGGGGTTTGTCGTTGGTAATTGCCATCAGTGGGATTCTCGGTCAACAAAGGCCGGATGTCAAGGACTAGGCCGTGCCGGCAAAGGGCAGGGAGTTGACGCCGGTGCTGACGGGAGGCCCGGGCCGGCTAATGAGGTTCGCCCAGGCAATGGGCTGCTTGCGGCACCCTCACCCTTCCCTCCCCCTCAAGGGGAGGGAACAAAAGGGAGGGGGCGGGGAGTTTTACGCTGAGGTCAGTAACGGGCCGGATTGCGGCCGGCGTTGAGCAGCGAGTCGAGCCTGGGATTTATCTGTCCACCCAGGCGACGCGCAGCTTCGAGTTGCAGCCGGGCTTCGTCAAGTCGGCCGACGTCATAGAGACAGACCGCGTAGTTGTGGCGGACGGCGGGGTTATCGGGCGCGAGCTGCACCATGGTGTCGTACTGGGCGAGCGCCCGCGGGCAGTCGTTGAGTCGCAGCAGTGCATTAGCCATCTCCAACCGGAACTCGACCCGGCCGGGTGCGAGCACCACCGCCTTCCTGAACTCGGCCAATGCCGAATCGAGCAGGCGCCGGCGTTGCCAGGCTTCTCCCAGGTATACATGGGTGTACGGGTCGGCCGGGTCAGCACGCTCAGCGTCGGAAAGGAGCCGGAACGCGCGATCGGTGCTGTCGCGGGCGAGCATGATCAGCCCGAGGTTTCTTGAGGCGATGGCGAAACCCGGCTGGGCGGCCAGAGCCTCCTCGTAGGTCTCGACCGCCCTCGTGGTGTCGCCTTCACGGCTGTAGGCTGCACCGAGGTTCACGAGGCTCATCGCCGTATCGGCCTGTCCCTGGCCGGCGTGAACCGGGTAGAGCGTCGCGGCATACGCGGCCAAGGCAAGCGCGAGCCCGCCCACCAACCGGCCGGCGCCGGTGCGGCGAGTGGCGCGAGGCGATGGTCGGGTGAGCGCGGAATCGGCCAGCCACGGAACCATGGCGCCGGCAAAGGGCAGCAGCGCGGGCAGCGCGGGTATGCGGTAGCGGGCGAATACGAAGAAGATGATCACCGATGCGGCATAGCCGAAAAAGAAGACGGCCAGCGACAGGCCGGTCGGTTCCCGGGCGAGGAGTATCACTCCGGCCAGGCCGAGAGCAAAGACCAGCCCGAAGGAAATGAGGGGCAGCCTTAGTACCCAGGAGTAGCGGGCAAAGAAGTAGATGTCCTGATTGTCCGGCACCTCGAAGTTGTTGAAGTAGAGCACGGTCTTGCGCCAGAGAAGTCTCGCGAAGTCGCGGGGATGAGTCTTTGCCCAGTCGAGCGAGGCACGGGCATAGAATCGAGAGACCCGGCCCGGCGAGAGTTCACGTTTTTCCGCTTTCCGTGCGTATTCGGCGAAGTCGGACTGCTCGTAGGTAGGATTGGGTCTGACCCACGGCGGCGATTCGTACTGGCCGCCGATGTTGTACGGGCTGTTGCCGATATAGAGATTCTGCCCGGCCTGGGTAGTCGTGAGCGTGAACTCGTGCGCAAGCAGCGAGTTGCGCACCGACACCGGCGCGATAACGACG
>Ga0209610_1000373_pt1 | contig 23524 bp, 23 predicted proteins | sample LakKivw275mmetaG_FD_184137 | JGI IMG/M metagenome (GOLD analysis project Ga0209610, IMG submission 184137) | Anoxic lake water microbial communities from Lake Kivu, Rwanda to study Microbial Dark Matter (Phase II) - Lake Kivu water 275m metaG... | ecosystem: Environmental > Aquatic > Freshwater...
GCACACCCTGCCCGGCCGGCCAGGGTGTGCGCGTGTTGATGTTCGATGGCCTCAAGCGGATGCTCCGCCAGCGCGACTTCCTGTTGCTGCTCGCCATCTTCTTCATCGGACTCGGGGCGTTCAACGGCGTCTCGACCTGGATCGAAAGCATCGTCCGGCCGCGGGGGTTCTCGATTTCCCAGGCCGGGCTGCTCGGCGGCCTCATGCTCATCGGCGGCATCATCGGCGCGGTGGTAATGCCCATCTTGTCGGACAGAACGCGCCGCCGCAAGCCCTACATCATTCTGTCGCTCTGCGGCCTTCTTCCGGGCCTTGCCGGCATGGCATTCGCAACCAGCTACTGGCTGCTCTTGGTCAGCGGGTTCATGTTCGGCTTCTTCCTGCTGAGCTCCGGGCCGATTGGATTCCAGTTCGGGGCCGAACTCACTCACCCGGCGCCGGAAGGCACGTCCAACAGCCTGCTCGTGGTGATGGGCCAGGTCTCGGGCATCGTTTTCATCTTCGGTATGGACGCGCTCAAGTCACCCGCCACCGGCGCGATGACCGGCTCGCTTTTGAGCCTGCTCGGCCTCATCCTGCTCAGTGTTTTCCTCGGCGCGCTCATCAAGGAACGTCCGCTGAGCTGTTGACCCGCAGGGGGCCGTGCGTCGGCCCTCACCCGCAGTCGACGCCGCCGAGCCGGCGGACCGCCCGGGTGACCCTTTCGACGCACTTGTCGGTATCACCCATAATCGTTCTGCCTGAGAACCGGAGAATGCGCCAGCCCGCGGTCGCGAGCTTGTTGTCGCGCTCGCGGTCGGCCTCAGCCTTGTCCCGCCCCGAGTGGTAGGCATCGCCGTCGCATTCGATATCGAGACTGCCGTCGCGACAGAACACGGCCATGTCCAGCATGAAGCCTGTCCCCTCCTCGCGCACGAAGAACTGCCGCTCCGCCGGCAGCCCCGTATCCTTGAGCGTGAAGTAGAGCCTCTCCTCGATCGGACTCACCCTGAACAGGTCGTTTATCTCCCCGGCGCGCAGCAGACGTTCAAGGCTCGTGGGTATGAAGACGATTCTTCGCCAGCGGCGGCTGGGAATTGGATTCGGCAGACGTTTGAGTTCGCCGAGCTCGAGCTTGTAGTACTCGGCGCCGGCGCGCGGGTGCTCCGGTTCATCGGGCAGCAGGTCCCGGCGCTTGAGTTTCGCGATGGCAAGAACGCCGGCACACCAGGTGACCGTCCATTTCTCATCGCCGAAGAGCCGGTTCTGGTAGAACGCGAGATACCGAACCTTTTCCAGTCCCTCTGGCGCAGTGCGAACCGGAATCCGGTACCAGCGTGCCGAACGCACGAATTCCCAGTCTTTCTTCCGCGTCACGATACCAACCAGCGCCGGCGTCTCACGACCGAAAACCATGACCCGCCACGCGGACCGGTGGCCGCTCATGCCACATTGTAGGCCGCCGGCAGCGCTACTCAAGCCCGCCTGTCCCCTGACCTTCTGCCGCCGGCAAGATGAGACGTCTGCCGCCTCTTGACACCGCGGCGGATTCAGCTTCTAATAACTGGTGGCCCGCAGGCGTTCATCCGACCTCTGTCGCTGCCCGACCCCAGTCGGCGTCGGCGAAAGTCAGCGCTGAATAGCGATGCAGGCAAGGAATTCGAGAAGCTGGCGAGACCGCCGGGGTTCTCTCGCCGAGGCGGTCGCCGCGGTTGGCTGGCAAAAACTCCTGCTCTGGTCGGCGGCTGCGGCCGTGCCGGTGGCGATTGCCACGAATACGTTCTGGTTGATGATCGAAACGGTGCTGCCGCCGAGCTCGGCCCGGGGCCTTGAGCTCGTCCCCTATTTCGGCGGGATGTTCGTCGCGACAATCGTCGGGCAGTTGCTGGGTCCCTATGCAGCCCTGCGCTGGGAGATAGACCGGCTCGACCCCGGTAACAAAGAGTGGTTCGGCGCCACGAGCCCCCTGACCGAGCTGAACCGCATCCTCTGGAATATGGGAACCGAGGATGAGGCCAATCGTTTCCGCGCAAGCGTCATCGATCGGGCGGGCGACTTTGCCGGCACGCTCGATGAACGAAGACGGAGGCTGCTGACACTCGTGAGCCGGAACCTGGAATCGGTGCCGAAGCTTTTCCACGTAGCTGGAATAAACCGGGAAGAAGTGGCGGAGTTCGGCCCGACGCCGCCCGACGAGACTCTCATCTCGCTGGCCCGCAGGATACGCGAGGTAGGCTGGGGTCAAGTGGAACTGAAACCAGGCTGGGAATGGGTGGTCTACACACCTTTTACCGTTGTCGGAGCGGTCGTGCTGCTCGGAGCCATGATTGTGTTTCTCGCCGTCATGCCGGTGGTTAGACCGGGTAGTGATGGCTTCGGCGTCTTCCTGTATTCCATGATCGTGCAGTCGCCCTTCTACTTCGCCGCCATCGCGCTCTTCATGCTGCCCAGTGCCGGCCGGCCGTCCGGCCTCGTCCAGGAGGCGCTGCCGAACGGCGCGACTGGGGGCAATCTCGACGAATCGCTGTCCCTGGCGCGCGACCCGTTCGAGAGAATTCGTCTGTTCCTCGGCGCTCTACAGCCGGACGACCAGAAAGCCCTGCTCCAGGCCACTCACTACGCGCTCTGGAAGACGCTGCGAGCCTGCCGGCCGAACTCCCGTTCGCGCGCCTCATCCACAAGACCGTAGCGTCTGCCCTCATTCAACGGCAGCCCGCTGCTCCGCATTCCTGACGCCGCCGGCCGCGCTGGCCCGGCTTGCGCCAACCCGGCCTCGAACCTACAATTCCCGGCGATGCCAGCCGTATCCATCCGGGAGCTCACCAAGGCATACGGCCACGTCCGGGCGCTTGCGGCCGTGTCGCTTGAGGTCGAGCCGGGCGAGCTCTGCTGCCTCTCCGGCCCGGACGCGGCGGGCAAGTCCACGCTGCTCCGCATCCTCGCCGGTACGCTGAAGCCGGATTCGGGCACGGTTTCGGTTCTGGACGAGCCCGGCTTCCCCCGCTCCGCACGCCTGCGCTATTCCATCGGCTACATGCCGCAGCGGTTCGCCATCTATGCCGACCTCACCGCCGAGGAGAACCTCGCCTTCTACTGCGCGTTCTATGGTCTGGACGGCGACCGGACCGCAAGGCGGGTCGAGCATCTGCTCGACCTCACCCGGCTGGCGAAGTTTCGCCGGTTCCGCGCCGGCAACCTATCGGGCGGGATGAAACAGAAGCTCGTTCTTGCCTGCGCCCTGGTTCACGAACCGGACCTGATGATTCTCGATGAACCGACCACCGGCATCGACCCGCTCTCACGCCGTGAGTTCTGGGGAATTCTGACCGATTACCTTGCCCGCGGCAAGACGATTGTCTACTCGTCGGTCTATCTCGAAGAAGCGCTCAGGTCAAACCGAATCGCGCTGATGGACCAAGGGGAAATCAGCGCCTGCGACACCCCCGAGCGTCTCCTTGCCCGGGTTCGCGGCCGCCGCTTCTTTGTCGCCACCGACGCGCGCGAGCAGACGACGGCCGCGCTCAGCGCCGCCCGCCAGGTGGTGTCGGTGCAGCCCCTCGGCAGTGGCATCGCCTTCCTCGTTGACGACGAACCCGGAGCCTTCGCTGCTGCTGCCGCGGCACTGACCGCCGCGGGGGTTACCACCCGGCCTGAACCGTCACCGCCAACGCTTGAGGACGTGCTCATACTCGCGGGAACGAACCGATGAACGTCGACCGCCGAACGCCGGACGCCGAAGCCCGGGACCGGCAGACCGCCGATTCAGCAATCGAGGTGAAAGACCTGGTCCGGAGGTTCGGGAGTTTCACCGCCGTCAACCGCGTATCGTTCAGCGTCGCACCGGGCGAGGTGTTCGGGTTCCTCGGTCCGAACGGCGCGGGCAAGACTACCGTCATTCGGATTCTCATCGGCGTCCTCGTGCCCACGTCCGGTTCCTGCCGTGTTCTCGGCCTCGCGAGCGGCCGCGACATGCCCCGGCTCAAGCAGTCAATCGGCTACATGTCGCAGAAGTTCTCGCTGTACGATGACCTTACGCCGGACGAAAATCTGCAGTTCTTCGGCTCGATGTACGGTCTCAGGCGCCAGGCGCTGGGCCCGGCCATCGAGTCGGCAACCGTGCAGTTTGAGTTGAGCGAGTTTGAGTCGGTGCAGGCCCGAGAGCTGCCTTCGGGCGCGCGCCAGCGTCTGGCCCTTGCCTGCGCCCTGCTCCATGACCCGGGTGTGCTCTTTCTCGACGAACCGACTTCGGGCATGGACCCCGCCTCGCGCCGGAAGTTCTGGAACCATGTCCACCGCCTGGCCGGCGCGGGAAAGACCGTGCTGGTCACGACTCACTACCTGGATGAGGCCGAGTACTGCAATCGGCTCTGCCTCATCAACCAGGGTCGCGTTATCGCCGACGGCACGCCCGCAGAGGTGCGTGTCCTGGCCCGGACATCTGCTCTGAACGTTACTTGTTCCCCGCTGAGCCGGGGTCTTCTGGCCATGCTCGGCCGGCCGGACCTTGGCGAGGCCGCCATTTACGGCGGGAACCTCCGAGTGGTAACTCCTGACCCGGACTCGGCTCGTCGGTTGATGCCCGGAATTCTCGAACAAGCCGGAGTACGCCTCGACTCGATTGCCGACGACTCGCCTACCCTGGAGGACGTGTTCGTGCAACTGGTAAGGAGTTCACGTGAGTAGCGGACGCGTTACGCCGCGCAGCCCGGTCTCACCCTCACCCTCTCCCTCCCCCTTCAAGGGGGAGGGAATGGAAGGGAGGGGGATACTGGGCGCTCAGACGTCATACGTAGAGCGTAGAGCGGCGGGTGAAGCTCGACTCGCCGCGCGCTCACTCGCCGCGGTAACGAGCAAGGAATTCATCCACATTCTGCGCGACCCGGGCACACTCATCATCTCGATGATCCTGCCGGTATTTCTGCTCCTGCTTTTCGGCTACGCGCTGTCGCTTGACGTCCGCAACGTACCATTCTGCCTGGTTGACCCCAGCCGCACGCCGGCGAGCCACGACCTCGTCGCAAGCTTCACATCGTCGGGCTACTTTCAGTTAGTCGGACGGGTGGACCGTGAAATCGACGCACGCCAACTGATTGACCGCGGTCGAGCACGCATGGCACTGCTGCTGTCTCCGGATTTCGGCCGTGACGTCGCCGCCGGCAGGCAGGCCCGGGTCGACCTGCTGATTGACGGTTCCAACTCGATGACCGCCTCGGTCATCCTCGCGTATACCCAGTCGCTGATGGCAGGATGGAGCGGGCCGCTCGGGGACCGATCCCAGTTGCCGGGCGCTTCGGTCATGTCCCTCGCCCTGAAGCCGCGCATACTCTTCAACCCGACCGGTCGCAGCACCGACTTCCTTGTCCCCGGCATCCTCGCAATCATAACCATCTTCATGACCATCCTGCTCCCGTCGATGGCCGTGGTACGCGAGAAAGAACGCGGCACCATCGAAATCCTCCGAGCCGGCCCGATTCGACCGGCCGCGTTCATTGTCGGGAAACTTCTCCCCTACGGACTCATCTGCGTCTTCGACCTGCTGCTCGTGATCATCGTGGGCGCGCTGGCGTTCGGAGTCAGGATGCATGGCAGTTTCCTGTTGCTTGTCGGTCTGGCATTGCCGTTTCTTGTCACCGGACTGGCAATGGGTCTTTTGATATCGACCTTTGTCGAGAGCCTGCAGGTGGCAATGTACCTGGCGTTCCTGATCTCGATGCTGCCGACCATCCTGCTGTCCGGGTTCGTCTTCCCAATCTCCTCGATGCCGAAGTTCATCCAGTTCGTCTCGCTGTTCGTGCCTGCCCGCTACTTCCTGCTCGTCATCCGGGGCATCTACCTCAAATCGGCCGGGTTTGGGGCACTGGCCGAGCCGGTGCTGACCATCGTCCTTTTCGGCACCGTGCTGCTGGCCGCGGCCGTGGTCCGGTTGAGGAGGAGCCTGTGATCCAGCGGATTCTGGGTGTCGCCCGCAAGGAGTTCATCCAGCTCCGCCGGGACCGCCGCACGCTGCCCCTGGTCCTGTTCGCGCCCGTGGTTCAACTGCTCTTGTTCGGTTACGCGGCCACGCAGGACGTTCGCAACGTCCGGATTGCGGTTGTAGACCAGAGCCATTCCCCGCTCAGCCGGGACGTCTGCCGGGCACTGGCATCATCCGGTGCCTTTCGTGTTCTCGAAGTTCGGGACCGCGCCGCCGTCCAGGCACTGATGCTCAAGGGGGCCGCAACGGTCGGGCTCGTGATGACGCCCGAGCTGGAGCGGGGCCTGCTTCGCCGGCAGTTGGCCGGGCTCGAACTCTATGCCGACGGCTCGGAGCCGAACACAGCGACCGTTGCCTCGGCGTATGCACAGCGCATCCTGGTGAATGTCGTGACCGGCCGTATCGCGGCGCGGTTTCCATCGCTCGCGCCGCCGGCGCAGCCTGCGCTCATCCCCCGTGTGCTCTACAACCCGAACCTGGTCAGCCGCAATTACATGGTGCCGGGCGTGCTCGTGATGGTGCTTCTGATAATGACCACCATCATGACCTCGGTGGCGATCGTCCGCGAATACGAACACGGCACCATTGAACAGCTCGAAGTCACCCCGCTCCGGCCGATTGAGCTGCTCGCGGGCAAACTCGTCCCCTACGTAATCATCGGATTCGTCGATATGCTGCTCGTGACGACCGTGGCGATACTGTGGTTCCGGGTGCCGATTCACGGGTCAATCGTGCTCCTCTTTGTGCTCGCCGGACCTTTCCTGCTCGCCACGCTGGGGTTTGGCATTCTCACTTCAACCGTGGCCCGGACTCAGCAGCAGTCCATGCTTTTCTCGTTCATGTTCATGCTGCCCAACACCATGCTGGCCGGATTCATGTTCCCGATTGAGTCGATGCCGGTCCCGGCCCAGTACGTCACCTACCTGATTCCCGGCCGCTACTTCATGTCGATCGTCCGCGCCATCTTCCTCAGGGGAGTAGGCATCGAAGCCCTCTGGCCCGACACACTGTCGCTTTTGGTCCTCGGCTCGCTGATCTTCACCGTCGCACTGGCACGCTACCGCTCCCGCCGCACGTGATGGCTGGAGCACTTGACCTCTTGGCCACCGGCGTGCTAGACTACTGACCGAAATGAAAGGCCGATTCCCAGTCATCGCTGTCATAGTCGTAGTCATCGCGCTAGTGGTCGCCCTGATTGTATCGCGGCATTCGACCACGCGCGGTAACTCCGAGCTCTCCGGCACTATCGAGGCCTATGAGGTCATGGTCGCGTCCAAGGTAACGGCCCAGGTCGCGGCCGTCCGCTGCGAGGAGGGCCGGGTTGTGCAGACGGGAGACACTCTGCTGGTCCTTGACGACTCGGACTACCGGAACGCCGCAATCGCCGCGGAAGCCCAGTTGCAGGCGGCGCAGGCGAACCTCTCGGCCATGCAGTCCCGCGCCGGTCTGGCCGATTCCAGCCTCGCGCGTCTGCGGCGGTTATTTGCGGCCGGCAACGTGACCCGACAGGAAATGGACAAGACCGAGTCCGACGCCAGGGCAGCCAACGACGCGCTGGCGGGGGCCCGCCGGGCGGCTGATGCGCTTCAGGCCCAGGCGAAAATCGCCCAGGCGAGGCTGGCCGACTGCATCATCACGGCCCCGGTATCCGGCACAGTTTCAACCGTGTCGTTCCGGCAGGGCGAAACCGTCGCCGCCGGGTCGACCCCCGTGACCATCATAGATCTCGACCAGACCTGGCTGACCGTCTATCTTGCCGAAAGACTCCTGGGCCGGGTGCAACTTGGGGATTCGTGTCGCGTCCGCGTGGACGCGTACCCGAAGCGCGACTTCAGGGGCATTCTCTCTTTCATCGCCGATAGGGCCGAGTTCACCCCGAAGGACATCCAGACCAGAGAGGAACGCATCAACCAGGTCTACCGGCTGAAGATCACCCTGCCCAATCCCGACCGAATCCTCAAGCCGGGCATGCCGGCCGACGCGTACCTCAGCCTGCATTAGCCTTGGCTGTTCGAATCCCGCTCTACGACACCGTCACCGAGAACCGCCAGTTCGCAGAAGAGTTCCACGCCGCGCTGGACCGAATCCTCGCCTCGGGCCGGTTCGCCCTCGGCAGCGAACTGGCCGAGTTCGAGACGGCGCTCGCGGGCTACTGCGGCACCAGCCAGGCAATCGGGGTGAAGAGCGGCACCGACGCGATCTTCCTCACCCTCAAGGCCCTCGGCATCGGCGCCGGCGACGAAGTCGTCACAACGGCCTTCACGTTCTTCGCGAGCATCGAGGCTATCCTGCAGGTTGGCGCGAGGCCGGTCTTTGCCGACATCAACCCGGCGACGCTGTGTCTCTCTGCCGATACGTGCGCGAAAGCGATATCGCCTCGAACCAGGGCAGTGCTCCTGGTCCACGTATTCGGGCACTGCGCTGAGGTTGAGGCCTTCCTGTCGCTGTGCCGTGAGCATAACATCCCGCTGGTCGAAGACGCGGCGCAGGCAATCGGCGCCGAGCGGAAAGGCCGCAAGCTCGGCTCGCTCGGCCGGGCCGGGGCCTTCAGCTTCTACCCGACGAAGAACCTGAGTGCGCTGGGCGATGCGGGCGCCGTAGTCACCTCCAACGAGGAACTGGCGGAGCGGTTACGGCAGCTTCGGTCCCACGGCCGCGACTCGACCGGACGCCATGGGTGCCTCGGAACGAATTCGCACCTGGACGAACTGCAGGCCGCTTTCCTGCGCTTGAAGCTTAACCAGCTCGACGCGGAACTGGCGCGGCGGCGCGAACTGGCCGCGCGCTACAACGCCGACCTGCCACAAGCTGTCAGAATGGTAACCGGCGCCGAGGGCTGCCTCTCGAACTACCATCAGTACGCAGTCCGGACCGACCGCCGGGATGCGCTCAGGCAGTTCCTGCTGGAACAGGGCATCGGCACCGGTGACTACTACCCCGTGCCGGCGCATCACGAACCGGCCGCCGCCACGGCCGGCCCGTTCCCGGCTCTACCCGAAACCGAGCGCGCCTGCAAAGAGACGGTCACGCTGCCGATTCGGCCAAGCCTGACCGACGAGCAGCAGCGAACAATCATCGACGCGGTCCGGCGGTTCTTCTCCGGCGCCTAGATTTCAGTCAGCCGTGCCGGCCTTGCGCCGGCTGCGGACTTCCGCCTGCATGCGCTCTGCAGTCTCGCCAATCTGCCTGAGCAGCTCCAGATTCTCCTCGGCCTCTTTCCGGTCGAGTACCTGGATCGCAAAACCAGCATGGACGATGACGTAGTCCCCGACCTTCACGTCAGGTGTCATCATGATTGAGACCTCACGCTGAATGCCGCCGACCTCGCCAATCGCGTCGGTGCCGTTCACCGAAACCAGCCGGAGCGGAACCGCAAGGCACATACTAGAACACAAAGTGGTCCAGTGACCCAGTGGTCAGGTGGTCTGGTGCGGCAGGCTCCTCCGCTGGACCACTGGACCACTTGAACAATTGACCACTCATGTCTTGAGCGGCTTCTTCTCCGCTGCCGGGAAGAGCACGTTGTTGAGTATCAGCCGATAGCCGGGCGAATTCTTGTGCAGCGAAAGGTCGGTCGGCGGGTCGCCGATCCGGTGCGCGTAATCCTCCGGGTCATGGCCGCCAAGAAAGGTGAAGGTCCCCTTGCCGAAGTTCCCGTGGATATACTTCAGCTCCTCGGTGTTGGCCACCTCGCCTAGCACCAGGACGGACTTCTTCACCCTGGTCCGCCGAAACCCGCAGTTCTGCCCCAGGAACTCCTTAACCAGCCCGACGTGGTCCTGCACCAGCATGCACGGCACCGGATCGTATTTGGCCGAGAAGTCGAACAAAGAGAAGTAAACGTCGGGCCCGCGCGCAGTCGCCTCCAGATAGGTATCGATGTCCGAGTGCTCGTAAACCAGCGGGTCGGTGATGACCGAGAAGCCCTCAAATGCCAGGCAGCCGGCGAAATCGAGCTTTGAAGCATAGGCCGGGTCGACACCGTCGCCGTCGAATACTGCCGGACAAATATCGGTGTTTCGCGCCGCCCAGGCGATATCGGGAGTGTCGGTTGCCGAGCACATCGCAAACAGCATCCCGCCGTCGGCCACGTACTGCCGGATCAGTTCGATAATCGCCAGGTCCATCTTGCTGACCTTCTTGAACCCGAGTTCGGCCGCGGTCTTGGTGTTGATAGCGACGTCCTTCTGATACCAGGGCTGGGTCTGGTATGAGGCGTAGAACTTGCCGTATTGTCCGGTGAAATCCTCGTGATGGAGGTGCAGCCAGTCGTATTGAGCAAGCTTGCCCTGCATCACTTCCTTGTCCCAGACGAGGTCGTATTCGATGCCGGCATAGTCCAGCACGAGCCGCACCGCGTCGTCCCACGGGTCTGCGGTCGGCGGCGCGTACACTCCGATACGTGTCGCTCGCTCCAGCGTCACCGATTCCATATTGCTCTTTTCAATCGTCGAGCGTATCTGCACGACGTCGTCCGCCCCGACCGTCTGGCAGGCCACGCCGTTGAGATTGCACTCACGGATTGCCTGCTGCTCCGGCGGAAAGAGGAACGACCCGCCCCGATAATTGAGCAGCCACTCGACCTTCTGGCCACGCTGGAGCAGCCGATAGACAACGCCGTATGCCTTCAGATGGTCAGTCTGGCTCAAGTCCATCGGTACAAAGACCATTGCCTGCGCTGACAGAGTCGTGAACACTGCCAGCGTAACGAGTGCGAGCAACGTCCTTCGCCGCACGTCGGGCCTGCTGAATTCTGCCTTCTGCATTCTGACTTCTGCCTTCGGCCCTAGACCGTTATGTGTGTCCCTGCCTTGCCCATCATCGCTTGGGCAAGATGGTCAGGATCGGTAATGACGACCTCTCTCCCGCCGCGCGCGAGGAAATCGAGAGCCGCCTCAACCTTCGGCCCCATGCTGCCGGGCGGGAACTGCCTCGCAGCAAGATGGACATTCATTTCCTCGGCTGAGACGCGTCCCAGTGCCGTCTGGTTCGCCTGCCCGTAGTTCAGGTAGACCTGTTCGACCGCAGTGGAAATCACGAGTCTCTCCGCGCCGATCTCACCCGCCAGAAGGCTCGAAGCCAGGTCCTTGTCTATCACCGCGGCGACACCCTTCAGGTCTTCTCGCTTTCTAACCACTGGTATACCACCGCCGCCGCAGGTGATGACGACTGCCCCGGCGCGCAAAATGGACTCGACATCCGGCTTCTCAACCACCTCCACCGGACGTGGCGATGGAACCAGCCGCCGGAAGCCGCGTCCCGCGTCCTCGCGCAGTACCCAGCCCAGCTCTCGCTCCAGCTTCGCCGCTTCGCCCTTGGTGTAAAACGGCCCAACCGGCTTGGACGGGTTCTCAAACGCGGGGTCGGCCTCGTCCACGACGACCTGAGTGACAAGGGTCACCACCGGTTTCGCGATGCCCCGCCGCCTGAACTCGTTGTCGAGCGACTGCTGTATCATGTACCCGATCTCGGCCTGCGTCTGGGCGTTGCAGGCGTCGAGCGGTATCTCCGGCAGCCGGTTGCGGGCAAGATGCGAACGAATGAGCAGGAATCCAACCTGAGGGCCGTTGCCATGCGTAACCACGACTTCGTGACCGGCCGCAACCACGTCCGCGATATGTCGGCAGGTGTCGGCAGTGGTCGCGAGCTGGTCTGCGAACGAGCTCCGGTCCTTGCTCCGGATCAGTGAATTGCCGCCGATGGCGATAACGGTGATGGGACTCATCAGACATACAGGTTATAACAACGGCCGGAGGAATCAAGAGCACAGGGGCAAATGGCGCAACTCGAAGCTCGAATTCCGATTGAAGCCCCCCCCTCCTCCGCCTGCTTGCTATCGGCGGGAACCGGGCTAGAATGAAGGCGGAGGCGGGTCGGACGGTCGCCCCTTTCGGGGAGGAAAGTCCGAGCACCCAGGGCGAGGCACTCGTTAAGAGCGAGGCTGCGGGCCGGTGACGGCTCGTGGACGGAAAGTGTCACAGAAACCATACCGCCGCGTCTTCGGACACGGTAAGGGTGAAAAAGTGCGGTAAGAGCGCACTATTCCGGATGGTGACATACGGGATGGAAAAACCCTGCCGGGTGCAAGACCAATATGAGAACCGGACTGGCCCGGTCCACGGGACTGGCACGGCTTTCCGCCAAGGAAAATCGTGCCTGGGCCCAATCAAGTTCTCGGGTAGGTCGCTCGAGACATGCGGGCAACCGCATGTCCAGATAAATGACCGTCACCCGGGCGGGGACATGACCCAATTGTTCTCAATTGGAATCGTGTCCCAAGCCCGTGCGTACAGAACTCGGCTTATAGACCCGCCTCCACTTTCTGAACCCGGACAAACAAGCGGTCTGAAACCAGAAACTGGAACCACAGCTGGCCCGATGACGGTTCGGGGCCGACGACGAGAGAGCCCCCGGCTAGATGCCGGGGGCTCTAGTAGATTGGCGTACTATTTGGCCGGGGCGACGCCGAACTCTTTGACCTTGATGCCGATGTTCCCGACCAGACCGAGTATCTCTGCCTGCTCGCTCAGTTCGCCCTGGGCGAGCTTGAGGTGGAGAGCGCTGGCCGGGCACTCGCCGAACGTCGCGTCCACCGGAATCCACTTGCCGAGATAGACCTCGTTCCACGCGTGGTAGTAGAAGGCGCGATTCATGTAGAGTAACCCGACCGCGGTGCGCGTTGGGATTCCGGCGGCCCGGGCCATTGCCGCAAACAGAACCGCGTGCTCGTTGCAGTCGCCTTTCAGGGTCTTGAGCACGTCGAGCGCGTTCGGGAACGACGCGGTCGCCTGCTTCTCGACCACGGTGAAGACCCACGAGACGAGCTTGCGGGTCGCAGCCACCGCGTCCTTCTCGTCGCCGATGGCCTCTTTCACCTTGGCCTTGATTTCGGGAGCGTCGCTCTGGATGGTGACCGAAGGCCCTAGATACCCGCTCTCGGCCGCAATGGGCAGCGGCACCGGCTCGGTCGGGAGGTCCGGCGTCTTGATCTCAACTACCAGCGGGCTGGTGCTCGTGACCTGCTGGCCCGGCCCGTTCAGGTCGTAGTCTTTGGGGTCGACGCCGGTAATCTGAAGCTTGAGACGATTGACCGTCGCCCCTTCCGGCATCTCCGTGTCAACCGGCACGCGGAACACGGTCAGCACGTCGAACTTCTGGCCCTCCGGCTCAGCCTTGAGCACCTGCGCCGGAGTTGTCCGTTCCGACCTGATCCCCGGCGGCGATGTTTCGACGATCGCCGCGCCGTCGTCGTCAATCCACGACGTTACCTCGGTCTTGGCCATCCGAGTTGTGAACTTGAGGGCGTTGTAGTGCTTCCCGCCGACCGTGAGGGTCTCCCGGCCGAAGACCTTGATCTGGGCCAGCGATACGCCCATCACCGCCACGTCGAAAACCGCCACCTTGTAGACCGAGTCCTGGGCGAAGTCCTTGACCACGACCATCCGGCCCAATGCGGAGGAAGGATAGACCGGTCCCGTCAGCTTGATGCTGCGCTCTTCTTTGCTGCCCGGCGCAGTAATCCACAGCTCGTCGCCGGCAACCCGGCCTCTCACGGCGAAGGAGCGGTTCTGCGATGAGAATGTGAAGCTGAAGTTCTGGAGCGCCAGATCAGCACCGGTGAAAGCCTCCGAATGGGACTGGACCTGCTGCTCTTTGCCGGCCATCGCCAGTGTCATCTTGATGAAACTCTCGAACCTGTACCCGGCCGGCAACTGGTCAAAGCGATAGACCGAGTAACCGACCTTCTGCCCCTCGATGGTCGAGGAAAGCCAGACCTCTTCGCTTTGCGTACCCGGCTTGGGCGGCCTGGCGCCTCCGCATCCGGCCGCAAGAACGGCAACCGCCGCAAGAACAAGAGAGTTCCTCATGCTATGAGAGTAATATAACCCGGTTCGGCTGTCAAACCGGGTAGGTTCGGGCCGGCTTCTTGACAACCGGGAGCCTCCCGCTACAATTCCCGCCGTCCAATGCTGACATTCCGCGGCGGAGTCCATCCCCGTGAAGACAAGGAAGCCACCGAGCACAAACCGGTAGAGGTGCTTCCCCTGCCCGCGCGGGTCTTCATGCCGTTGTCCCAGCACACCGGGGCACCGTCGAAGGCCGTCGTCGAGAAAGGCAGTCTGGTAAAGACCGGCACGCTCATCGGCGAGCCGGCCGGCCGCATCTCGGCTGCAACCCACGCTTCAGTCTCCGGCACCGTCGCCGACGTCGCCGACCTGCCGCACCCGCTGACCGGCCGCCGTGGCCCGACCGTCGTGATCGATTCGGACGGCACGGACACGCTGGACGACGCTATCAAGGAGCGCGACTATTCCGGGTTCCCGGCCGAACAGATCGTTGAGACTCTCCGCCTCTCGGGCGTGGTCGGAATGGGCGGCGCGGCTTTCCCGACCTATTTCAAGCTCACGCCGCCGAAGGAGAAGCCGATCGACACCCTGCTGATCAACGGCTGTGAGTGCGAGCCTTTCCTGACCGCCGACCACCGGCTAATGCTGGAGCAACCGGCTGAGATTGTCGAAGGCATCGCCATCATGTCCCGCGTGCTCGGGGTGAAGAACGTGATTGTCGCGATCGAAGACAACAAGCCCGACGCGGCGAAGACGATGACCCAGGCCGCGGCCCAATCGGTATTCAAGGTGAGGAAGCTCAAGACCAAGTACCCGCAGGGCGCAGAGAAACAACTGATCAAGGCCGCGACAAGGCGTGAAGTCCCGTCCGGCGGTCTGCCGATGGACGTCGGCTGCGTAGTGCAGAACGTCGGCACCGCGCTCGCGGTGCGCGACGCCCTGCGCCTCAACCGTCCCCTCTACGAGCGCGTCACGACCGTTACCGGACCCGGAATCAGGGAACCGAAGAACCTGCGCGTCCGGGTCGGGACGCCGGTGCGCGCGCTGATCGACTTCTGCGGCGGGTATTCCGCCGAGGTCGGCAAGCTGGTCATGGGCGGGCCGATGATGGGCATCGCGGTCAGCACCGATGAAGTCCCCGTGCTCAAGGGCACGTCCGGCGTGCTCGTGCTCGACCGGGCGGGCACCGTGTTCGAGGAGCACGACTGCATCCGCTGTGGCCGCTGCATCGAAGCCTGCCCGATGGGGCTGGCCCCGCTGCGCCTCAACAACCTCATCCGGCGCGGTAACCTGGAACAGGCCAAAGCCGAGCACGTGAAGGACTGCATCGAATGCGGCTGCTGCGCATTCGCCTGCCCGGCCAAGATTCGACTGGTCCACCAGTTCAAGTTCGCCAAATCCGAACTGGCGGCAATGGAACGGAAGCAGTGAGCGAGGACCCAAAGGTTCAGGCTGAAGCCGAGGTCAAGGCGAAGCCTGCCGGTCCGCCTGCAGCCTCAAACTTGACCTCAACCTCGACCTCTCTGTTTGTGGTCGCGGCTTCTCCGCATGTCCGGTCTCAGGCCACGGTGAGCCGCATCATGTGGCTGGTCGTGATTGCGCTGCTTCCGGCGCTCGGCGGCTCGATCTACTTCTTCGGGCTCCGGTCGCTCCTGCTCGTTCTGCTCTGCGTGGCGTCGTCACTGCTGTTCGACGCGCTCGCCCAGAAGGCGTTCGGCCGCAAGCCGACCCCACTCGATGGTTCCGCGGTCATCACCGGACTGCTGCTTGCCTACAACCTGCCGCCGGGAGTACCACTCTGGATACCGGTCATCGGCGCCGCTTTCGCGACCATCATCGTCAAGCAGTTCTTCGGCGGCCTCGGCCACAACTTCATCAACCCGGCCCTGGCAGCCCGCGCGTTCCTGATGGTCTCCTGGCCCACCCATATGACCACGATGTGGCTGAGGCCCAGCGGCGGCTCGCTCTCCGGCCTCGATGCCGTTACTGGCGCGACCCCGCTCGCTCTTGTCCGCCGCGCCGCTGAGCTGGTTCCCCAGGGCATGGGCCTGAACGAACTGCTGCGGCAGGCCAACTCGCTGGCTGAGCTGAAGCGGCTCTTCTTCGGCAATGTCGGCGGCTGCCTTGGCGAAACCTCTGCCCTGCTCCTCCTCATCGGCGCGCTCTTCCTCATTATCCTGCGGGTAATCGACTGGCGCATCCCGGTTTCCTATATCGGCACGGTGATCGTGCTGGCGCTGGTCCTGCCGAACAACCATCTGACGCCATGGTTCCACATCTTCGCCGGCGGCATCATGCTCGGCGCGTTCTTCATGGCCACCGACTACGTCACGTCGCCGATAACCGCCAAAGGACGGGTGATATTCGGGATCGGTTGTGGCATCATCACGATGCTCATCCGGCTCTACGGCGGCTACCCCGAGGGCTGCTCGTACTCAATCCTCCTCATGAACGTAGTGACACCGTTTATCGACCGGCTGACCAAGCCGCGTCTGTTCGGCGCCGTGAAGAAGGCAAAGGCTGCGGCATGAACTCGAAGACGTGGATGGTGGTGTCCCTGCTTCTCACCTGCCTGCTGGCCGGGTTTGCCCTGTCCGAGGTCTATGCCGTAACCAAACCCAAGGTCGAACAGCAGAAGATCGACGCCACCAACTCGGCGCTCACTCAGGTGCTCACCGCCGCCCAGACGTTCAAAGAGGTTGAGAGAGACTCGCTGTGGTACGGTCTCGACCAATCAGGTGCCAAGGTAGGAATCGTGGTCCGGTCCGGCAGGCGCGGGTACGGCGGCCCGGTGCCGGTGCTGGTAGGTCTGGACCTGACCGGCAAGATTGTGGGCATCAAGGTCGCATCCGCAGCCGAGGGCCTCAAGGAGACGCCGGGGCTCGGCCTCAAGTCGACCGAAGAGCCTTTCTGGAAGCAGTTCCTTGGCGCCGACTCCACTGTCGCCCTCAAGAAAGACGGGGGCAGTATTGACGCCATCTCCGGGGCAACCATCACTTCGCGGGCGGTAACTCGAGGCATATCCGAGGCTATCCGCAAGTATTCATCGCACCTGGCACCATGAACGCAAAACCGTCGCGCCTCTCGTACCTCACAACCGGCATTCTCAAAGAGAACCCGACTCTCATCCTGATGATCGGGCTCTGCCCCACTCTTGCCACGACCACGTCGGCCCGCGACGCCCTGGGCATGTCCGCTGCCGCCTCGTTCGTACTCATCCTTTCCAACGTCGTCATCTCGCTCGTGCGCAAGTTCGTGCAGCCCTCAATCCGCATCCCGATATTCATCATCATCATCTCCACGTTCGTTACCATTATCGACTACGCTCTCCAGGCCTATCAACCGTCGCTCTACAAGGTGCTCGGCGTCTTCGTCCCGCTCATCGTTGTCAACTGCATCATTCTCGGTCGGGCCGAGGCCTTCGCCTACGGCCACGGTGTGTTCGACTCCTTCCTCGACGGGCTCGGCAACTCGCTCGGCTTTACCCTGCTGCTCGTCACGATGGGTTCGGTGCGCGAGTTCTTCGCGGTCGGCACCATCTTCGGCCAGGTCCTCACCCCGGCCTGGTATCGCAGCGCGCCGATGCTGTTCATGATCTTCCCGCCCGGCGCATTCTTCCTCATCGGCATCCTCAAAGCACTGGTCGTGAAGCTCAAGCTGGGCAAGTAGAACATGAACATCTCCAAGATTTTCATCGGCGCTTTCCTCGTCAACAACATCCTGCTGATGCGCTTCATCGCGCTCTGCTCCTTCTTCGGAGTATCGACCTCGATGGACACGTCGGTCGGCATGAGCGCCGCCGTGGTCTTCGTCACGATGCTGGCGGCCTGGGTCTGCTGGGTGCTCTGGCACGCCCTGCTCCTGCCTTTGGGGCTTGAGTTCCTCCGCACCGCGGTGTTCATCCTCGTCATCGCCGGACTGGTTCAGTTCGTCGAGATGTTCCTGAAGAAGTACGTGCGCGGCCTCTACTCGGCCATGGGCATCTACCTGCCGCTCATCACGACCAACTGCGCCATCCTCGCCGTTACCTTCCTGAACGTAGACTACGGGTACAATCTATTGCAGGCAACCATCTACGCGCTCGGCGTGGGCGGTGGCTACTCCCTCGCCATCATCCTGTTCGCCGCCATCCGCGAGCGGCTCGAAGACTCGCCGATCTCGCCGTCGTTCAAGGGCTACCCCATCGCCTTTGTCGGCGCATCGCTGATATCGCTCGCCTTCCTCGGCTTCGCCAACCTGTTCGGAATCACTGTCTGATGACTCGAACAAACCAGAAGTCAGAAATCAGAAACCAGAAACCGGAATTCCGGATTCCGGTCACTCTGCATTCTGGATTCTGGACTCTGAACTCTGAATTCTCCGAGGTCGCCGATGATTGACTGGGGCATGGTTATTCGGGCGCTCGTGGTGCTCGGCGGCGCCGGCCTGCTCATCGCGATCCTGCTGCTGGTCGCATCTCTCAAGCTTTCGGTCACGGTCGACGAACGTGAAACCGCTGTGAGAGCCGTCCTGCCCGGAGCCAACTGCGGCGCCTGCGGATTCCCGGGGTGCGACGGCTATGCGGCCGCGGTGGCGGCAGGTACCGCCCCCATCAATGCCTGCGTGGTCGGCGGCGCGACCGCGGCCCGAAAGATCGGCGAGATTATGGGCCAGGAGGCCTCTGCCGCTGAACCGGCAGTGGCGTTCGTCGTCTGCCGGGGAGGCAAGAACGAAGCGGCAAGCCGATTCCAGTACAAAGGCGCAGCCGACTGCCGTGCCGCGGCCCTCCTGCTCGGCGGGCCCAAGGCCTGCATCTACGGATGCGTCGGTCTGGGCCACTGCGTCAAAGTCTGCCCCTTCTCGGCCATCACCATGGGCGAAAACGGACTGCCGGTCATCGACGAAAAGAAGTGCACCGGGTGCGGCAAGTGTGTACGCGAATGCCCCAAGGGGACGCTGATGCTCGTGCCACGGACCAAGCTGGTTGTGCTTGCCTGCGCCTCTCACGACAAGGGCAAGGCAGTCAAAGACGTCTGCCGGGTGGGCTGCATTGCCTGCGGCCTCTGCGTCAAAGTCTGCCCGACTCAGGCACTTACCCTTGTAAACAACCTGCCGGTCATGGACTACAAGAAGTGCATCGACTGTGGTATCTGCGTGGCTCGGTGCCCGACCAAGTCATTCATCGACCGGGCGCCCGGCCGGCCCAAAGCGGTCATCAACCCGCGCTGCACCGGTTGCCAGGCCTGCGTCAAAGTCTGCCAGCTCAAAGCCATCGAGGGCGAGGCCGGCCAGCAGCACCGGGTCGCCGCCGACAAGTGCATCGGCTGCGGCGAGTGCCGCAAAGCCTGCCCGGCCGAGGCGATCGACATGGTCGGCGCGCTCGGCCACGCAACCCGCGCCGCCTGATTTCCTCGTCGCCTCCTTCTTCCCTCCTCTTTCCTCCATCCTCTTTCTTCAGTCCTTCATTTGACATCTCCCGGCCCAGTGTTAATATCGTCTGCCGGACCCGGGGGACCTGCGTCCGGCCCAAGACAACAAACCAAGGTCCCGTAACCGCTTGAGAAGCGTGCGCGTGGTCCACGTGTGAGCGCCTGAGCAGACCGCAGGCTGGTCCCGTACCGTATCCCAAGCAGAAACGACCGGAGGAACGAAATGGCAAAGCGCATATTCGTGGGCAACCTGCCCTTCAGCGCTACCGAAGACCAGCTGCGCGGACTGTTCAGCGCGCACGGTGAAGTCTCATCCGTCAACATCATCACCGACAAGTTCACGAACCGCTCGCGCGGATTCGCGTTCGTCGAGATGAGTGATGACGCGGCCGCGGCAGCAGCAATCGCGGCCTTAAACCAGTACCAGCTCGATGGCCGGGCTCTTACCGTCAACGAAGCCCGCGAACGGACCGAGGGCGGTCCGCGCGGCGGGTTCGGCGGCCCGGGACGCGGCGGTCCACGCCGCGGCGGCCGAGACGAGAAGCGCGACTTCAACCGTCCGCGCTGGTAGTTCCAGCCAGTTCTCAAGCGGGCGGGCCTAAGGACCCGCCCGCGCTCTTTCCCCTCCGCTCTAGCTTTGTCTTTGCCTCTACCTCCGTCGCTGTTGACTTTCACGTCCTCGCCCCTAAGATGCACTAGTTTTGAGCTACCAGTCGCCCAAACTTAACCGCCGGAGGTCGCGCCTATGAACGTGATCGAGTCGGGCATCGGCGAGCTGTTCCAGCCGCCGGACCCGGATGGCTTCCGCGAATGGGTCCACACGCGGAAGAACACGAAGATGGTGGACAAAGTCATGACCGAGCAGGAAGCCGTTGCGAAGTTCGTCGCCGACGGCGACTACATCGGCACCGAGCTCTATGGCACGGTCCGCGCGCCGATGTCGCTCGTCCGTGAGACAATCCGCCAGGGGAAGAAGCACCTGCGGGTTGCCGGCCAGGGCATCCACGAGATTGATCTCCTGCTCGCCGCCGACCTTGTTGACACACTGGATATCACCTACATCGCCTGGGAAGTCTACGGCATTTCGTCCTGCCTGCGCCGCGCGGTCGAGTCCGGCCGGGTCCGGACCGCCGACTGGTCCAATGGCGGCATTACCTGGCGGTTCAAGGCCGCGGCCATGGGCGTTCCATTCCTGCCGGTTCGCTCCATGCTTGGCACCGACACGCTCAAGTACTCGGCTGCCAAGGTAATCGAGGACCCCTTCACCAAGAAACCGGTCTGCCTCCTGCCCGCCCTGTTCCTCGACGTCGGCCTCATCCACGTCCACAAGGCGGACAAGTACGGTAACTGCCGGGTCGAAGGCATCTCCGGATTCGTCCACGAAATGTCGCGCGCCTCAAAGAAGCTCATCGTTTCAACCGAGGAAATCGTCTCGACCGATGAAATCAGAAAGTACCCCGAACAGACGGTCATCCCCTACTACCTCGTGGACGCGGTGGTCGAGGCGAAGTATGGGTCTCACCCGGGCGAGATGTGCTACAGGTACTGGCGCGACGGCGAGCACCTGCAGTCGTTCCTCAAAGACTCATCCGACCCGGCCAGGACCAAAGCCTACCTCGACAAGTGGGTCTACGGCCCGAAGAACCACGCCGAATACGTGAACCTTGTCGGCATGGACCGGTTGCGACAGCTTGAGTCCGAAATCGGAGGCAGATGATGGCCTGTTACAACGAATCCGAGTTCCTCATCTGCCTCGCCTCCAAACTGATGGAAGACGGGACGACGGCATTCGTCGGCACCGGCATCCCGATGCTCGCCGCGGCCCTGGCCAAACGCATGCACGCGCCGAACCTCGTTCCCATCTTCGAGTTCGGCGGCACCGGCGCCTCGCTCGAAAAGCTGCCGCTCGGCGTAGGTGACTCACGTACATTTCACAAGGCGGTCGCCGCTTCCGGCATCTGCGACATCATGGAAACGGCCTCGCGCGGCTTCGTCGAGTACGGTTTCCTCGGCGGCGCTCAGATCGACCCCTACGGTAACCTCAACACGACGGTTATCGGCAAATACTGGCCGCCCAAGGTTCGCCTGCCCGGCTCGGGCGGTGCCAACGACGTCGCCTCGTTCTGCTGGAAGACCATCGTCATCATGCGCAAACACGAGCCCCGCTCGTTCCTGCCCAAGGTGGACTTCCTGACCACGCCGGGCTACCTCACCGGTCCGGGCGCGCGTGAAAAGGCCGGGCTCGCGCCGGGCGCCGGCCCCTTTCGCGTGGTAACGAACCTCGCGCTGATGGACTTCGAGCCCGAATCCAAACGGATGCGGCTCATCGCCACCCACCCGGGTGTGAAGACCGAGGACGTCCTCAAAGCGACCGGGTTCGAGCTGCTCGTGGCCGACAAGGTCGGGGTCAACCCGGAACCCACCGATAAGGAACTGCGGCTCCTGCGCGAAGAGATCGACAAAGACCGATACTACATCTAGCTTCAATGTCATTCCGAGGGAGCGGAGCGAATCGAGGAATCTCGCCTGAGAGGTCCCTCGACAAGTGTGGCTTCGCCACCGTAGGAACGAGCGGGACGACGGATACAGAATAGGGGTAGCAATGATAGTGTCTGACCAATACGTCCGATTCCGCCGGGAGGCCCGGGCGTTCTGTCGCGAAGTAATCGAGCCTCGCGCCACCATGCACGACCTGTCCGGCGAGTTCGTCGAGGATAACGTCAAAGCCATGACCGAGCGCGGCTGGCTTGGTATCCCCTGGCCCAAAGAACTCGGCGGCATGGGCCTCGATTACCAGTCCTACGTCATCGCGGTTGAAGAAGTCTCGCGGGTCTGCGCCTCGACCGGTCTCACTCTCGCGGCCCACACCTCGCTCGGCACCTATCCCATCTACAAGTTCGGCACCCCGGACCAGAAGGAAAAGTACATCCCGCGCCTTGCCCGCGGCGTCTACCTCGGCGCTTTCGGCCTCACCGAACCCAACGCGGGCTCGGACGCTGCCGGCGTCGAATCGACGGCGGTGAAGACCAACAAGGGATACGTTATCAACGGCTCCAAACGCTTCATCACCTCGGCCGCCCATGCCGGCACGGTCATCGTCGCCGCCTCGCTCGACAAGAAGCTCGGCCGCAAAGGCATCACCTGCTTCATCGTTGAGACCAGTACCCCGGGCTACTCGGCACCGAAAGCCGAACACAAGCTCGGACTCAAAGGCTCGGAAACGGTGGAACTTTTGTTCGAGGACATGCTGGTGCCGCTCGACAGCGTCCTCGGCAAAGAGTACGACGGGTACCGCATCTTCATGGAGACGCTCGACGGCGGCCGCATCTCCATCGGCGCCTTCTGCCTCGGCATGGCCCAGTGCGCACTCGACACGATGATATCATGGTTCAAAGACCGCCGGATGAGCCAGCTCGAATCCAAGGCGCTCGCCGACGTCGCGGTCCAGGTCGAGGCGGCGCGGCTCCTTGTCTACAACGCGGCGCAGATAAAGGACACCGGCGTGCGCATGGACAAAGAGTGCGCCTTTGCCAAGCTCTTCGCGTCCGAGGTCGCGATGTTCGCCTGCGGCACGGCAATCGACGCCATCGGCCCGCTCGCGACCACCGACGACATGCCGGTGGCGCGGGCCTACCGCGACGCCAAGCTCGGCGAAATCGGCGAAGGCACGTCCGAGGTGATGCGCATGATTATCGCCAAAGACGTTATCAAGGAAGCGAAAGAAACTTGTTAGGAATTGCCAATTACCAATTCCTGATTCCTAATCCGGACGGTCATTGGCACCCGGCAATTGGGGCTTTCCGGAAGGTTGGGAATTGATTAGGAATTGGGACTTAGGAATTAGGAATTCTCTCCCCAGGAGGTATCGATGGAACTGAGTTACACCAACGACCAGATGATGGTCCGCAACATGGCAAGAGAGTTCGCCACGAAGGAACTCGAGCCGAGGGCCGCCGAAATCGACGAGAAGGGTGAGTTCCCGCACGACACCATCAAGAAGATGGCCGAGCTGGGTCTGCTCTCGATGACCATCCCGGAAAAGTACGGCGGCGCTGCGTTCGACTTCCTCTCGCTCGCCATTGCAGTCGAGGAAATCTCCCGCGGCTGCGGTTCCACCGGTGTCATCACCGCGGTCCACAACTCGCTCGTCTGCTGGCCTATCGTCAATTGGGGTACCGAAGCCCAGAAAGAAAAGTATCTGCCAAGGATGGCAACCGGCGAACTGCTCGGAGCATTCGGACTGACCGAACCCAATGCCGGGTCTGACCCGGCCGCGATGGAAGCCACGGCCGCACTCAAGGGCGACAGGTACATTC
>Ga0209610_1000374_pt1 | contig 23482 bp, 19 predicted proteins | sample LakKivw275mmetaG_FD_184137 | JGI IMG/M metagenome (GOLD analysis project Ga0209610, IMG submission 184137) | Anoxic lake water microbial communities from Lake Kivu, Rwanda to study Microbial Dark Matter (Phase II) - Lake Kivu water 275m metaG... | ecosystem: Environmental > Aquatic > Freshwater...
GCGGATAAAGGGCTGACGCTGTTCATCGTGGATATGAAAAAGCCCGGCATCGAGGTTGAGACCATCCCCACTATTACGGGCGAGACGCTGTATCAGGTCAGGTTCAAGAACGTAAAGCTGGCCAGCGGCGATGTGCTGGGAGCGGCGGGCGAAGGGGAAGACATGCTGGGACGCATAATGGATAAAGCCGCCCTGTTGAAATGCGCGGAAGTCTGCGGCGCCTGCCAGGCACTGCTCGAGATGAGCGTCGCCTACGCCGGGGAGCGGAAGCAGTTCGGCAAGCCCATCGGCGCCTTCCAGGTGATACAGCACAGGCTGGTGGACATGCTGATACAGGTGGAGGGACTGCAGCACCTGGTATACCAGGCCGCCTGGATGATGAGCGCCGGGTCGGACTGCTCCGAGCAGATCGCCATGGCCAAAGTCAAAGCCAACGATGTTTATCAGCGCGCGGCGCTGGACGGCATCAGGGTGCACGGCGCGATTGGATTTTCGCTCGATCACGACGCGGGACTTTACTACAGGCGCGTGCTCGCTTCCAAATTCTTCCCCCTCGACGCCGGCCACTATCTTGAGAAAGTGGCCTCCGGCATCGGTCTGTAAGCTTCGCCACGCATATCATCACCAAGATTTTTTCTTTATTAATCCTCTGCTGACATTTTGATTATATGTAAACCACGTGGTTATAATGAATACGTTATGAAGGTGAACAGGAACCATTTGAACGCCTGTTACAACTGCGGCGCGTTAAACTTCACAGGCGTCAAATCATGCGGCAACTGCTATGCGGTACAGTACTATAACTGCCCGTATTGCCAGGCATGGGTGGACAATTCGTTCGCCAATTGCCCCTGCTGCGGAAAAAAGTTGAACTGGCCTAAGGAATCCTACGGCCCGGAATACGCGTTCAGCCGGAATAAGTCCACATCATCGGCCGCGGTCGTCCTGCTTCTGACTGTCGCCGTGCTCTCCATAGTCGCCTTCAACCTGATTACAAACCATACGGACACGGACGCGATTACAAATACGCCCGGCGTTGCCGTATCGGGCGACCTGCCCGATGAAGAGATGAAAGCGGCAGCGCAGCCCGCCGTCCAGGAACCTGCCGCGGAGCAGCCTGCGACGGCTCAAACCGATCCCGCCGTCTCCGATGCCGGTATCGATACGGATTCGGATAACAGCGGAATATCGAGTTCGTACCTGGCGCCGGATGCCCCTCAATACACGCCGGTCAATTCGGCTTCCTCGGGTACCTATACGCCCAGGACCAGTTCCTATTTGAAAACGGTGTATCCCAACTGGGGACATTGCAGCGGGGGCAGCTGCAGCGGCTACTATCAATACGGCCAGTAGCCGATTACAACTCTGCCGTGATCTCGAAGGGGCAGAAGATGGCATTGGAGAGGCAGACCGCCTCGCATATGGCGCACCAGTCGCATTCGCCCACCGGCTTCAGGGCGATGCGTCCGTTGTTCAGGTACAATGAGCCGCTGGAGCAGACATCGACGCAGAGCCCGCATCCGTCGCAGTTCTCGGGTAAGAGTACTGGATATTCGTAGGTTTTGGCGCCGCGCGCCTGCTTCCCGGCTATAGCGGCATGAATGGTTCCATCAACAGCTGCTACGTCTGCAGCCGGCGTCTTGAACGTATGCCATTGTCCATCATTTTTGCCCAGCGCCGCCTGGTGGCGGTTGATCACGTCCATCATCCGCGAGGCATTCAATGCGGGGAGCGGATAGCTGCAGACCGCCATGAAATTCAATCCGCCGATTATCCTGTTGATATCGCTCTCGTAACCCATCAGCGTGGGCCAGTCGGTGGAGTCCATCCAACTCAGGTCGCCGGTCACCCTGAGGCCGCGATAACCGAGGTTCAGAGACAGATTAAGCTTTTCCAGCCAGGCGTTTACCACCTGGTCCGGCTGAAAAGCGCCGCCGCGCAGATACCAGTCTGAATATGGTATGAACTCGATCTGCGTTCCCGCCTGCTGCGCAAGCGATGACGGCAGTGTATTTTGCAGGGCAGCGCGCGCCTTTTCCTCCACGCCGCCGTCAGACGTGATCCAGATACAGAAATCACCCTTCTCAATGCCGGATTTAAAATACTCTGACAGCAAACCCGTCAGGTCGTCGGGGGATTGATAGAACAGACAGTAGTGAGAGCCCGCCCGGGCTCCCTTCACCAGATCCACAGCGTTTGTCCTGTCCATCGAGATACGCCTGTAAGGATTTTAGCACAAAATGCGGGCGGAGTATCAATTATCGGTGCTACAATATCCCGTGACAGCGGCCTTACACTGTACTCAGGATATGCTCGAACACAATATCCGGCAACAAATACGCATCTATTATAGGAGGTAGCTGATGAAAACATTGGACGGTGCAAAAAAGGTTTTTAAATCGAGCATGTTAACGGACTTCAAGGCATTCATCATGCGGGGCAACGTGGTCGACATGGCGGTCGGCATCGTGATCGGCGCCGCCTTCGGCGCCATCGTAAGCTCGGTCGTTAAAGACGTTATGATGCCCCCCATCGGCATGGTGCTGGGCAACATCGACTTCTCCGACCTGTGCATAGTCATCAAAGAAGGCGCCACCCCTGGCCCCTACAGCTCTCTGGCCGCAGCCCAGGCCGCCGGCGCCGTCACGCTCAACTACGGATTGTTCATTAACACCCTCATCAACTTCCTCATTATCGCCGTGGTGGTATTTTTCTTTATTGTGCGCCCCTTAGCCAGGCTACAGCCGAAGAAAGAAGCCGCGCCGGCAACCAAGGATTGTCCCTACTGTGCGACGGCAATCTCCGTCAAGGCCGTGCGCTGTCCCAATTGCACCTCGGAACTGAGCTCCTGAGAACGGGGTGGACATACCCGGTTCTTAATAGTTATACGCAGCCGGTGGGTTTGGGCAGTCCGGCCACCTTGCAGGCCCCTTTGGCGGGACCGCTGGGGAAAAGCTTGTTGATGGTTTTCAGGTCGTATCCGGTTCGTTTGATGACCATCTTGATTGGCGGGGCGATGCCGAGCTGCGAATAACACTCGCGGATATAGTCGACCACCTTCCAGTGGTCTTCGGTCATGGGGTAAGCCCCCTCGGTTCTGGCGATATCCCCGGCAACAGCCCTGTCCCATTTCTCCGGCTCCTGTATGAAGCCGTTTTGATCAACTTTTATCCGACGTCCGCCCAGCGTGATGATGGACATCTCATGCTGTATATCATTTGTTTGCGATCCTGTGAGGGCAGCGACGATATCGACCGCATCCCTGACCGCTTTGGGGCAGACAACCTGCGGCGACTGCGGGCCTCCTTTTTTCAGGGCTGCATGAAACGCCTCGCGGTTATCTATGTCGAAGCCGAGCAGTTCGCGGCACTTGATCGTTCTGTTGCGTGCCTTGAACTCAGCCGCGAGCTCCAGAACTTTATCATAGGCCTTTCTATTCGACTGCGAGCCGTCGTTCACGGTCATGCCGTAATGCAGCCCGATCACGAGCACCGCTCCGGTCAGCGCTCCGCAGGTCTCACCCAGATGCCCGATGCCGCCTCCGAAGGCGGCGCCCACCCGGTAGGCCATTTCAGTATCCAGACCATAATCTGCGCTGAATGCAGACAACACAGCCTGCGAGCAGTTGAACCCGCTGATAAACGTATTTATTGCATCGTCCGCTTTGCTCATCTCATCTCCTCCCGCGCACGTAATAGCCCGCTATTGAGTGGTGATGCGTCCCTCAACTGCGGGGTTGACCGGTGAATTCCGCTCGATATATTCCCTCACCACATCATAGTCCACAAAACCGGGGTACTCGATATTCATCCCTTTCTGGAAAACGGTATAGCCGTCGCCGCCCTCCTGCATGTACCTGTTGGTCACGATGCGGTAGGTGGCCGACCTGTCCAGCGGCTGATAGCCCTGCGCGGTCTTAACTTCCACGATGCGGACGCGTGTGCCCGGCTCATTGTTATAGTCCCATTCGAACTTCATCCCGGCAACCTGGGGGAACCTGCCCTCGACATCTTCGACCTTGCTGACCCCGTTCTCCAGCGCAGCCACCAGGTCTTCCCCGCTGAGGTCGAAGACCACCATATCATTGTTAAAAGGGATGGCCGTCTGAAGCTGTCCCAGGCTGATATCCCCGGCCGGTATGGTGATGCGGATGGCGCCGCCGTTGGCTATGGCTATGTTTGCCTTCACCGGCGCAGCCTTGGCCAGCATGGCGTCGGCCACAAGGTTGCCGAAATTGGTCTCTTCCGTCCTGATATGGGTGCGCTCCGCATCCAGGTCCACCAGCGTCTTACCCACTATCGTCTTCTGCAACTGGTCGATAGGGGCATTATATTTCGCCAGCATGGCAGCGTACTCCGGATCTTCGGCAGCTTCTTTGATGGTGTAAAGCGAGCCTGACTGCTTGACTATCACACCGTTTTTATCGAAGGCAATGTCCAGCCGGCCCAGGTACTTGCCGTATGCCTCGGCCTGCACCACCAGCGTCGGCTCCTTGTTTTCAATCACCGTGGGATAAACGTCCGGTTTGGTGTGGCTGTGACCGCCGATGATCAGGTCAATGCCGCCGACCTGCCTGGCCAGCTCCGTATCATAGTCCCAGCCAATATGCGTCAGGGCGATAATCTTGTTGATGCCCTTGCTCTGCAGCATGGACACGCTCTGGCGGGCCGCGGCGACATGGAGGGAGATGGGAATGTTTTTGCCCGGGTCGGATATCTCCGAAGTGTCCTCCGTCAGCAGCCCGATAACGCCGAATTTCTGCCCGTTCTTCTCCACAATCAGATAGGGTACCGTTTTCCCGCTCAGCTCCGGAACCTTCGAAAAATCTATGTTGCTGCAGACGATGGGAAAACCGGCCTTCGCCACGAAGTCGTTGAGGTACTGCGGCGTTTTCTCGTAGTTATCGAACTCGTGGTTGCCCAATGTCATGGCGTCGTAGCCCAGCGAGTTCATGAACTCCAGGTCGGCCTGGCCTTTCATCAAGCTGAAATAAGGCGTGCCCATGAATACGTCGCCGCTGTCGAACATCAACACTTTGTCCGTCCCAACCTCGTCGCGGACTTTTTTCACCAGCGTTGCGCGGCGCGCAACGTCCTCCAGGTGGGCATGCGTATCGTTGATATGCAGTACGGTTATCTCAACCGGCGCGCACGGCGCCTCCGCACCGGGCGTGGAAGCCACGCCTGCACAGGAAACGAAAGCGGCGGCGATAATTGCGAAGATCGCACAGACAATGACCTGTTTTTTCAGCATCATAAACATAGTAGTTCAGTATACCACAGGTACAACAGGTGCAGCGGGGTCAAATCTGATATGATAGGGTGCCGGTACAACGACACGAGGAGGCCGGGAGACGCGCGAGTTCTGTCTGCAATTCGCCATGGGCAGATAGGATACATTACAGACAGGGGGTCCTCATAGAGGATGCCGAACACATTCCGCGCTTTAAAGGGAGGTTTTATGCAGAAAATCGATTCGCCCGTGTCCCCGTACCGCTGGGTGGTGCTGGGAGTTTTCATGCTCAACATCGCCATGTCCCAGATCATGTGGATGACCTTCGCTCCCATCGCCCGGGATGCGGCCGCCGTCTACAGCGGCGGAAATATCGACCTGATCGATCTGCTGGCCATACTGGCCATGCTCTCCTGGATCCCCTTCTGCCTGCCCGCCGCCTGGTGCATCGATAACCTCGGACTGAAGAAGGGAGTGGGGATCGGCGTCGTCCTGGTAGGGGTGTGCGGATTCATGCGAATTTTCGCGCCGGATTACAGCTGGATGCTGGCCTGCATGATCGGATGTGCCATCGCTCAACCGTTCTTGCTCAACGCCATTACAAAGGTGGCATCAAACTGGTTCCCCCAGAATGAAGAGGCGCTGGCGTCGGGACTTTTAACCATGTCCATGTTCATCGGATTTGCCGTCGTCATGTTCGCCACCGATTTCATACTGGCGCATTATCGCAGCATCGGCGAGGTCAGGCAGGGTATCGACGTCATCCTCTGGATCTACGGCATCCCCTCCCTGGTCGGCATGGTCCTGCATCTCATATTGGTCAAGGATAAGCCCAGGGTGCCGCCCAATCCCATCGCGGCTGAGAAAAAGGTCACTATGACGGTCGGGCTGAAGGCGCTGTTTAAGAACCGCGACTTTCTCTTCCTGCTGGCGATCTTTTTAATCGGCGTGGGCGCATTTAATGCCATCATGACCAAGATAGACTGGATCTTCAAGGAGAGGCTGCTGGACATCGACACGGCGCTGGCCACGGGTATCGTAGGGGGAATGATGGTTATCGGCGGCATGTGCGGGGCGGTGATACTGTCCGCGCTGTCCGATAAGTATCACAAAAGGAAGATATTTTTGGTACTGGCGGCCGGCATGGCTGTGCCGCTTTCCCTTTGCCTGCAATATTTCACTTCGATCTGGCTTTTAGGCGCCTGCGGCTTCGTCTTCGGCTTCTTCCTGATCTCGGCCATGCCCATCGGACTGACCTATGCGGTGGAAAAGACCCATCCCGTGCCTGAGGCTACTTCCAACGGCATCCTTATGCTGGGCGGGCAGATAAGCGGCCTACCTATCGTGTTCCTCTTCAACATGACGGCCATCACCATACTCTTCGGGATCGCCTTTATACTGGCGCTGCTGCTGCATGATATAAAAGCTCCGGCTGCGAACTCCTGATAGTTGAAGTTCTGCGCTACTTACCCCGGCTGAAGAGCGACGGCGCGATCAGTTTGCGCAGCTCTTCCACAACCGGCAATACCAGCGCTATCAGGACGATGAATCCCCAGTCGGCGAGGCCCAGCGGCACCGTGTAGAAAACTTCCTGCAGCGGCGGCAGGTAGATCACCATTATCTGCAGCAGCACAGCCAGCGCAATGCCGCCCATCAGAGGACGGTTGCTGAAGAATCCCAGCCTGAAGATAGACTGCCGGTCGGAGCGGGCGTTCAGCGCATTGAACCACTGGAAAGCCACCAGCAGGGTAAAAGCGATAGTGCGCGACTTTTCCAGCCCGGCTCCGGCCAGGGACCAGCCGAAGACCGAGAAGGTGATTATCGACATAACCAGGGCCATGAAGACGATCCTCCACAGCATGCCGTTGTAGAGGATGCCCGATTTCGCCCTGCGCGGCGGCTCCGCCAGCACATTGCTGTGTTTGGGCTCCATGCCCAGGGGAATGGTGCAGACGCCGTCGGTAACCAGGTTAACCCAGAGTATCTGAACCGCAACCAGGGGCAGCGGCAGACCTGCAATGATGGCAGCCATATAAGTGAACAGCTCACCGATGCTGGTGCTCAGCAGGTAGAAAACGGAGCGTCGGATATTGCTGAAGATGACCCTGCCTTCCTCCACGGCAGCCACGATGGAGGCGAAATTATCGTCGGTCAGCACCATGTCGGCTGCCTCGCGCGCGACGTCGGTGCCCTTGATGCCCATGGCGATGCCGATATCGGCGGACCTCAGCGCCGGACCGTCGTTGACGCCGTCGCCGGTCATGGCCACCGTGTACCCCTTCGACTTCAGCATATCGACTATCCTGAGCTTGTGCATCGGCTCCACCCGGCCGAAGACGCTGATACGCTCGATGCGTTCCCGCAGCTCATCGTCGTTCAGCGCATCCAGCTCGAGGCCGGACAAAGCCTCACCCTCGGGCAGGCCGAGCTCCGAGGCGATCGCCACCGCCGTCGCCTTCTGATCTCCGGTGATCATCACGACCTTGATGCCGGCCGCCCTGCAGTCGGCCACAGCCTTCTTCGCCTCCGCCCTGGGAGGGTCGATCATACCGACCAGGGCAACCAGTACGAGAGACCCGTCGAGGAATTCATATGACAGCTTCTCCGGCGCCGGAGAGCAGTCGGCATAGGCCAGTGCCAGCACCCTGAGCGCCCGGGAGGCCATATCAAGATTGACCTGCTCTATCTCGGCGCGCTTCTGCGGCGTCAGTTCAACCACCTCGCCGTTTTCAAGCACGCGCCTGCTCAGGGCCAGTATCCTGTCCTCCGCCCCTTTCACGAACGTTATGGCCTTGCCGTCCACGCAGGGATGCAGAGTGGCCATGTAGCGTTTTTCGCTGGAGAAAGGAAGCTCGGCCAGCCGCGGCTGCTCCTTCTGCAGCGTATCCTGGCTCAGTCCCCCTTTGAGGGCGGCCACCAGCAGCGCGCCCTCTGTTGGATCGCCCATCAGCCGGTATTTATCGTCGTCAAGTTTTAATGTGGAATCGTTGCACAGGGCGCTGATCCTCAGCGCCAGCAGCAGGTCATCGTCCTTCCCGGGTCCCAGCTTGCGGCCGCTCTCGATGAAATCGCCCTCCGGACGGTAGCCCGCGCCGGTGACATCGATGAATCGTCCTGCAAGATATATGCTGCGCACGGTCATCTCGCTCTCGGTCAGTGTCCCGGTCTTGTCGGAGCAGATGACGTTGACCGCGCCCATGGCCTCCACGGCAGGCAGCTTCCTGATCAGGGCATTCCTCTGCACCATGCGCCGGATGCCCAGCGCCAGCACGACCGTGACCATCACGGGCAGGCCTTCGGGGATGGCCGAGACGGCGGCGGCAACCGCCAGGGCAAACAGTTCGTCGAAGGTATATCCTTTGGATACGCCGACGATTATCAGGGCTGTTATCATGGTGAGCACAAGAACGCCGATATAGCGGCCCAGCCGGGAGACATTGCGCTGCAACGGAGTGGGCGGCGACTTTACGTCCTGTATCTGGGCAGTTATCCTGCCGATCTCGGTATTCATGCCGGTGGCAGTCACCACGGCGTAGCCGCGCCCGTTGACCACGGCGCAACCCATGTGCACCATGTTGCCCATATCGGCCACAGCGGCTTCACCCTCGATGGCGGCGGTGAATTTTTCCACCGGCACCGACTCACCCGTCAGGATGGATTCATCAATAGAAAGACTGGCCGATTCAATCAGCCTGGCATCGGCCGGCACCTTATCACCCGCCTCAAGCAGTATCACGTCGCCCGGGACCAGGTGGACAGCGGCGGTATCCGTGATAGAACCGGAGCGCAGCACCTTTGCATGGGGTACGGCAAGTTTCTTGAGGGCTTCCATGGCGCGCTCGGCGCGCATCTCTTGAATGAATCCTATGACCGCGTTAACGGTCAGCACCACCAGTATAACGGCGGCATCGGTGGGCTTTTGCATGACCACCAGCTCCACCAGTGCGGCGATCAGCAGTATATAGATAAGGGGACTGGCGAACTGCCGCAGGAAGACCATGACGGCCGGGATCCTGCCCTTCTCCTTGAGCTCGTTTGGGCCGTACTGGCTGAGCCGCGCTGCCGCCTGCTCCTGGGAAAGACCCCGGCGGGTTGATTCGAGCCTGCTCAGGACCTCTTCGGTTGAAAGATTATGCCATCTCATATTTGATCTCCACCCGGCATTACATGCCCGGTGAGCGCCGGGCCGCGAAAACAGGCCGTAATCAGTATACCAAACCGCGCCACCGCTGGAACAAAACAGCCTTCCACGTTGCCATTGTGCGTGGAGCTCGGATACGTCTGTTTTTCGCTTGACACCGGTCAGCGTGCAGGATACAATCCCGCAGTACCGGCCGGCGGTTTCATCCCGTTCGACCGGTGCGGCATATAATTCTGCGGTGATTCAGTGAGTAGCTGCTGACAGGAGGTAAAATGTCTGAGCTCGCCAACGCCATAGCGGACCTCAAGGAAGACGAGGTCAAGAAGATCGTTCAGGACAGGCTGGCCTCGGGTGCGGATCCGATGGCGATCGTGGACGAGTGCCGCCGGGGCATGGAGATCATCGGCCAGCGCTACAAGGACAAAGAGTATTTCCTGGGCGAGCTGATCATGTCCGGGGAGATATTCAAGGAGGCCATGGCGGCCATCGAACCGAAGTTGAAGGCCGGCCAGGCCGGGAAAACGATCGCCAGCATGGTGCTGGGTACCGCCAGAGGCGACATCCACAACATCGGCAAGGACATCGCGGCCACGTTGCTCAAGGCGGCGGGGTTCGAGATCTACGATCTGGGCACGGACGTGACCCCCGAGGCTTTTATAAACAAGCTGAAGGAGACGGGGGCTCCCATACTGGGCATCTCCGGCATGCTCACGCCCTCCTTCGAGTCCATGAAGCAGACCGTCCAGGCGCTGGAGGCGGCCGGGCTTCGCAATAAGGTAAAGGTCATCATCGGCGGCGGCATCGTCACCGAGATGGTGCGAAAATACGTGGGCGCGGACGCCTTCACGGACGACGCGCCCGAAGGGGTCGAGCTGTGCAGGAAGCTGGCCGGGGCGGTGAAGTAGATGATTAAAGAGACGATGACCCCCACCGAGCGTACATGGGCGGCCATCAAGCTCGAGCCGTGCGACCGCATACCCGTCGCGCCGCTGATGGACGTCATGTTCCCATCACGGCATAAGGGCATGACGGTGGCCGAGGGCATCGCTCATCCTCGCAGAGGCTTCCAGGCCATCGTCGACACCTTCGACGACGTGGGCGGCTGGGACGCCATGATACTGCCGGGATACAGCCTTCCCATTCCGCCTTACATCTCCGCTGTAATGCAGGTGGTGATCGGCGATACCAGGTACCCGGGCAAGGAGCCGGGCTTCGCCGAGGATTCCTCACCCCAGTTCATAGAGAAAGAGCTGCTGACCATCGACGACTACGACGAGATCATAAAACTGGGCTGGACGGGTTTCGCCGAGAAGAACCTGGGCCGCTTTTTCCCGCTGGACCCGGAGTTGCTGCTGGCCTGGACCAAAAGGCAGATGGAGCGCTATAAATCCGAGGGGGAACTGTGGAAGGCGCGCAACATACCGTCGCTGTGCGGCGGCATGGTGATGTCGCCGCTGATGTTCCTCTCCACCAGGAGGTCGCTGGTCTCCTTCACGCAGGACCTCTACCGCATTCCCGATAAGGTGCAGGCCGTGATGGACGCCATGGTGGACGACCTGATCAAGTTTGCCATCGAGGCGGCGCATGCCACCGGCATACCGGGCGTGGAGCTGATACTGGAGCGGGGCGGTTGTTTCTATTACCCGCTCAAGATTTTCGAGCGTTTCGAATTCCGCTATATGAAGAGGATGATAGACGCATTCGCCGCCGAAGGGTTTATCACGGTGATGCATCTTGACCAGGATTGGACGCTCAACCTGCCCTACTTCCTCGACCTCCCCAGGAAAATGTGCGTCTGTGAGCTGGACAGCACCACGGACATCTTTAAGGCCAAGGAGACACTCAAGGACCACATGTGTATCATGGGGGACGTCCCCGCCTCTCTCAGCAGCATCGGCACGCCCGCTGAGATGACGGCCTACTGCGAGAAGCTGATCGATTACGTGGGCAAAGGCAGGACGGGCTTCATACTGAGCACGGGATGCACCATACCCTTCGACACCAAATTCGAGAACTTCCAGGCCATGATCGATTCTGCCAAGAATCACCTGCCAGCGTAGCCGCCCACACCAATATCGTAGCTAAAAATCGCAACCCTGTTACGGCAATGCATACGGGATCAGCCCGATTTCATCATCCGGATAACGCTGGTGGCGGCCTTCAGCATCTTATCGATATCTTCCTTTGTATGAGCGAGGGTGATGGAGGGAGCGCCGGTGGGGCTCATGAAAATGCCGTGCGCTATCATGCCGATGCAGAAGTTCAGCAGCTTGAGCAGGTCCTCACTGTAGAAGTCCCGCGAATTCCTCGGCGCCTTACCGCTGAAGTGCGGCCAGAAGCCGCGGCAGTATCCCATGAACTCACCGGTCACCGTGCATAATATCCCTGCGTCATCGAATGCCTTTTGCAGACGGACGGACGCCAGCGATGCCAGCTCCTGTACATGACGGTAGTACTCGCCCTTCTCCAGCTCCGTCAGCAGTGCCAGCCCGGCAGCGACGCTCACCGGATGTCCCGACATCGAACCTGCCACGCACACCTTATCGTGCATGCGTTCCATACAGATGCCGCTCATCACATCCTTCCTGCCGCCCAGCACGCCCATGGGATATCCTCCACCCACCGGCTTGGCCAGCACCGTCATGTCCGCGCTTATGCCGTATATCTCCTGCACCCCACCCGATACCAGACGCAGTCCCGTGACGACCTCATCGAAAATCAGCAGGATGCCGTGCTTCGCGGCGGTATCTTTTACGGCCTGCAGGTAACTTTTATCGGCCGGTATCATGCCGCCGTGCACCAGCACCGGCTCAACCATGATAGCCGCCAGGTCATCGGCATGCTTTTCGATAATCCTGATTGTGTCCTCAATATTATTGAAGGGAAGGATCACTATCTGCTCAAGCATATGGGCGGGCAGGTCCGTATGCCAGGGAGTGCATCTGGGCTCCTCTGCCGGTCCGCAGGCCTGGCCTGCCGGCTCAATGGAGACCAGCATCTCCTGCGCCTGTCCATGGTAGCCACCCTCGAACTTGGCTATTTTGCTGCGTCCCGTGAATTTGCGCGCCAGGCGGATGGCTGCCTGGTTGGCCTCGGAGCCGCTGGGCAGGAAGCGTATCAACTCCATGCCGGGCATGAATTTGCGCAGCAATGAGGCCAGTTTTATCTCGTTCTCGCAGGCTACCGAGGCGGGCAACCCGTCTTTCAGAGCGGCCTCAACCGCCTTCAGTATGACCGGTGAGCGGTGCCCCAGCAGCACGGTGCCCGCACCACAGAAGAAGTCGACGTATTCATGGCCGTCAACGTCGTAGAGCTTCGAGCCCTGCGCCCGCTGCATGTAAACCGGATAAGGCCAGTAGCACTGCATGTCCCCGCCGCCGCCGTCGGGCAGCACCTGCCTGCCTGATTCCCACAGCGCTCGCGATTTCGCAGTTCTCGATAGGTAAAGCTCCAGTATCTGCTTGTTAAAAATATCCATTTAGCCTACCTCCATATAATTACAGGGACCCGCCGCGACTACGGAGGGGCATCGCCCATCAGCAAAATCACTTTATTTGCCTTAAGATAATATCTGAATTCACTCGCATTCATCAACAAACCCTTATTTCAACAAATATACCGCATTACCAAAGTACCATCGACATTTTCGCCTGCTGCTGATATGCTGCATTGTATATCGAGAGATGAGGAGAGTTGTAATGAAGCTCCGTTTTACAGCAGCCATCGCACTGGTTATATTGAGCGTCAGCGCAGGATGTATCGTACCCGTTACGCAGACAGAGCAACCCGAGACTGAGACGGCTGTTCCACAGGCGGACATCAACCTTACCATCGGGCCTGCGACGGGCGCTGTGATACGGCCCCTGCTGGGCGTCAACATCGGCCCTATTCCCGCAGGTACCGATCCGGCCAACGCCGACCTGACCGCCGCCTATAAAGAGATCGGAGTGAACCTGATACGCACGCACGACTATTACAATGCGCTGGACATGTCGGTGATGTATCCGGATATGACGGCCGACCCGGCCCTGGTTCAATCCTACGATTTCAGCCTCAGCGACCAGGTCTGGAGGTCCATCACCTCCGGTGGGTTCGAGCCCTATCTGCGTCTGGGCGACTCGTACAACGATTCCACGCCGCCGACCAATGCATTGGAGCGATCCAACTGGGTCAAAGCGTCGTTCGAAGTGCTGCGGCATTACCGGGTGGGCAGGTGGAACGGCTTCAACACGCCTTTCCGCTACGTCGAGATATGGAACGAGCCGGACAACGCGCAGTTCTGGCCCAGGCCGCATACGCCGGTCGAGTACTTCGAGCTCTACTGCGACACGGCGCGTGCCGTCAAGAGCGAGTTCCCCGACCTGAAGGTTGGTGGACCGGGCGTGACGCCGGCAGGCGCGCTGACGCCGCAGGGGAAGAAATGGACGCAGGACTTCCTGGCTTTCGTCAGGCAGAGTAACGCGCCGCTGGACTTCTTCTCCTGGCATATGTATTCCAACACTCCGCAGCAGTACGCCGAGGCTGCCGCATTTTACCGCTCCGCGCTGGACGCCAGGGGATTCACGCAGACGACCAAGCATATCACCGAGTGGAACACCGAGATGAAGCGCAGCCAGGGGAGCAGCGCCGATTCGATCGCGCTGCGCACCGGCGCCAGGGGCGCCTCGATCTTGAGCGCCTGCTGGATCGAGCTCCAAAATCAAAACGACCTCGAGGTATCCACCTTCTACCGCGGCCCTGATCCGGATATCAAAGCGCCTACCTTCTACGGCCTGTTCTATGCCGACGGCAGGCCCAAGTCCATCGCTTCGGCCTTCTCGCTCTGGTCCAAAATATCCGGCTACTCGATGCGACTGGATATAGAAATGCCGCAGAGCAGCCCGCTGTATGTGCTGGCCGGGCGCAATGGTTCAGGGCAGACCGCCGTTCTGATATCCAACCCGGGCAGCGAGCCGATAACGCCGCTCATCAATTTCTCCGACGGGCGTCAGATCAGTCAGATTTCCCTGTATACGGTCAGCGGCGCCAACCAGCAGGTGCAAACCGGCTCTCTTAGCAGCCCGGCGCTGGAGATCGGCGCCGAGAGCGTTCAGCTTCTCATCATCGACTGATAGAATCAGTTGGCCGCTTGCGGCTGAATTTTCTAACCATCGAAGCTCAACAGACTATGTGTGTGCGGCAGCCCTGCGATGAACCTCTTCGATGTCCTGGTCATGAACGAGCCGGACGGCACGCATCAAGCCGCGGACGGCTTCAGCGTGCCTGTACATTCGACCCGGCGACGGGCAAAGCCATTCATCGGTGAGACCGATAAATCCATACCCTCAATTATGCGATCATTGCGCCCTTCCCTCTGTCCATAATAGAATACGGTCAGCAAAGACCACCGGAATCTATTAAGGAGGCGGAGCGATGGAGACCTATATCATGTACATTGGCTTCACGGAGAAGGGACTATCTGGGATAAAGAAGCTTCCGGCAAAGATAAAAACAGCCTCAACCATACTGAAAAAGGCGGGGGTAAAGACGCAGGGATTTTACGCGGTAATGGGTCTGGATCGATATGACGGCTTTTATATTATCCAGGCCGGTGACGGGGAGAAAGCCGCGGCTGCGGCTTTAGCCCTGGCGTCGCAAGGTTTTATGCATACGAATACATTGCGCGCTTTCACCGAAACAGAATTCAGCCGGATTGCCGTGTTATAGTCCTGAACCCGCGTCATTGCCATGATAGCTGATTTTCTGTCCGGGAAAACTATTTCATCGCGATTGATGATGGCCCTGGGAGCCTGCATACTCTTCGGCTTATTGAACTGGTCATGCAGCGGCCTTCATCTCCCCGGAGCGCCATTGGTCAGCCTGCGGCCGCAGATAGCAATCCCTATAACCATGGGCCTGGTTTTCGGCCCTGTTACAGGATTCGCGGTCGGGTTTGCGGGCAATGTATTAGGAGATTTTTTATCGGGCTACGGGCTGCAGTACTGGGATTGGTGCATAGCCAACGGATTGATCGGCGCCATACCCGGCATCCTCTATTTGACGGGGACCAGGCAAATAAGGACTGTCGGTCAGTTCGGCGTAATCCTGCTATTAATCCTCGTGGCGAACCTGGTCGGACTGGCCACGGGCAGCGCGATCAGCAGTCTGCTGCTCCATCGCATGGATATCAATGAGGCTGTTTTAGGCTGGCTGCTCCCGTCTCTATTGACCAACGTGCTGCTGTCTTTCGCCATCGTTCCCCTGTTATTGCTGGCCATGAGGCGTCTGGTGATGACGCTGGAGACAAGGGTCATCCTAATAGTGACCTTCCTGCTGGCCGCCTGCATACTGGGAACAACGGCGGTGCTTGTCTTAAGGACTAGCGATATGTTCGTCAGCGTTTCAGGCGGGAGGGCGAGCGACCAGGTGGTATACGAGGCCACGCTGGACCTTTTGCGCTGGTCGGGTATAGTTGCCGTCGTTATCCTGCTGTCGGGAACCATCATCTCTGTCTTTGCGGTGAAAAGGCTGACATCTCCCATCTCGCGCCTGTGTGCCGCGTCCAGAACCATCGGGTCGGGCGATTTTGAGACCGGCGAGATTGATCCTGTCGCCAATCGGAATGACGAACTGGGAGAGCTGGCTCGGACCATGCAGCATATGGCTGAAAGCCTGAAACAGTATATACATGAGCTTCAAACCACCACCGCCGCCCGGGAACGCATTGAAAGCGAACTCAGGGTGGCGGCCGAGATACAAATGAGCATGTTGCCCCGCGATTTCCCACCATTCCCCGACAGGCAGGAATTCGATATTTATGCAAGAATCAAACCGGCAAGGGAGGTGGGCGGGGACCTGTATGACTTTTTCTTTGTCCAGCCTGATAAGCTGTGTTTCATCATAGGCGACGTATGCGGGAAGGGCATTCCGGCAGCCCTTTTCATGGCTATTTCCAAAGCCCTGCTCAAGACTTCGGGGATGGCGGGCTCACCGCCGGATCAAATGCTGGCGCAGACGAACAATATCCTCAACCAGGGAAACGATACCAGCATGTTCGTCACCGTATTCTGTGCCGTTCTCGATACGCGGACAGGGGAACTGGTATTTTCCAACGGCGGCCATCCGCCACCCCTGCTGGGAAATAATCAGGACGGCTTCCAGTACCTCAGCATACCCCGCGGATTTGTAGTCGGCCCGCTTCCGGATATGGCCTTTACCTGCCAGAGGGTGGTCCTCAATCCGGGAGATACGATTTTTCTGTATACGGATGGTGTAACAGAAGCCACCGATATAAATAATCAGCTATACTCCGAAGTAAGGCTTCGTCAGGTGCTGTCAGAGGCCGGAGCCGCAGACACCACGGCCATGGTCAGGGCCGTACATGAAGATGTCGAGGCTTTTGTGCGCGATGCCCCGCAGGCTGATGATATAACAATGCTCGCACTCAGATTCCAGGGAACGCAGTATGCCAGAGGAGAATTATGAACGAATCAGAGCTGCTCAAGGTGGCCGATTTGAATCTCATCGAGTTTTGGCGGGAGAGTTCGAAATGGATCCCGAATACTGAGATCGTTGAGAAACAGGAAACCGTATTCATTGATTGCGGCATCGACTTCCCCGGTTGCAGCCTTGTGTTCAACCTGTCGCAAGATTCTGAACAGCCTGCGGAATTTATTGCCCGCGCCAAAGCCTTTTTCTCCGGCAGAAAGCGCGGCTTCTCAGTTATACTGCGGGGCCATCGTGACCAGGACATTATTCAATACTGCAAAGACCAGAAAATATTCCTGGTCGGCGATCCTCTCGGCATGGTTCTGGAAGGAAAAGCGAAAGGCGGAGAAAAGCCCGCAGGAGCGGATCTGCGCTGGGTCAGCAGCGCCGGCGGACTGCAGGACTTCAGATCGGTTGCGGCGGAATCATTTTTAGACCTGTTATTTCCACGGGAGGTCAGCGAAGCGTATTTCACGCACGTTGAGCGCGTGCTGAGCCCGTTCTCAATACTGGCAACGGTCTATTTTAAAGGCGAGCCCGCATGCTGTGCCATGGCCATGCTCAGCCACGGCATAGGCGGGATCTACTGGGTAGGCACGACCAAAAAAGCACGCGGCAAGGGCCTTGCCAAATACTGTGTACAGGAAGTGAGCAATGCCGCGATCGATATGGGCGCACGGGTGGTTGTGCTGCAGGCAAGCCATTTCGGAAGCCCTGTATATCCCAGGATCGGCTACCGCGAGTTCAGCGTATATCCTCACTTTATTTGCTCAAGCAGATGAGCGAATGCTCATGTTTATTCAAGAGATGGCTGCCGTGTATCTTCGTCACCAATTATTTAACATAAACCATTGCGCGGTGCTAAGATAGTCTTAGTGGTACTGCATTCATGAAAAAGAAGACGGTCGCGTACTGGAATATATACGATTCTGAAACCAGGGCATTGATACAGAAGGAAAAGGCCATGACGCACGACGCCATGCCCATAGCCGGAGTATTGCTGATCGGCATGCCCGGCAAGTTTCATGCGATTGTGAGGGATTTCAAGTTCAAGGGCATCAAAGACAAGCTGCCCTGCTACGACGTTTACGTGTGAGGTCAAATAATATGGTCACCGGTGAAAAATTACGCGGCTTAAAGCTGATCAGCTGGATACTGGCTTATGCGGTGTGGATATTCATTTTCCTCATCCCCATTATAGGCATAATCATAATACTCACATATCTCATGAAAAACAGAGCGCAACAGGGCGGCGCGGTTGTAATAGATAGAAGCGAAGCTCCATATAAAAAACTCGGGCCGGGCCACTGACTTTCTCCACTGCCGCGCAGCCTTTACTCATTCCATTCCTTGGTTACCGTAGCTAGGTTCTGATTGGCGATTTGCACGATGGCAGGTATCTGCGATACAAGCATGATCAGGACCGCCATGGCTGCGGCAACGACATAGGAACGCGGCAGTATCTCCAGTGTAAAGCTGATAATGTCCTCGGCGCTGGTGGACATGGCGTCAAAAAACAGGTGGCTGATGTAGTTGCCCAGGGGTATGCCGATTGCTACGCCGATTGCGGCTATCAGTATATTTTCAAGCGAAATCATGAATGACAGCATCCTGTTTCCCAGGCCGACGGCCCGCATGGTGGCCATCTCCCTGGTGCGTTGAGTAACATTAACCATCACCCCGTTGAAGATGATCGCGCCTCCCAGTGCGATGCCCATCATCAGCATAATGCCTATCATGACCCAGAAAAAGCCCATCTGTTCGTCCAGCATTTTCCTGGTGTCGCTGATGAGTTCGATCGAGGCAACCTGCGGTATATTGTAAATCCTTTTAATCGTATACTCGCTGGGCTCACCCTGGAATTTGACCATGATCGAGGTGGCGGCGCCGAAGTCCTTCTGCAGCTTCTGCACCTCCCTGAGCGGCATATACGCCCTGCCTCCTACATATGACCAGATGTAGCCGGCCAGCCTTTTATCGGTTTCTCCCACCGTACCCGTAAGCGGCTCCATCCTGAGTATATCGCCGACCTCCGCGCCCAGCTTATCTTTGTACGATGCAGGCAGCAGGATTCCATCCGATGTAACATCCACTTTATCCCCTTCCGGAGTAATGAGGTTGAGCATGACGGAATTTTCTACTATCCCCTCGATGCTGCTATCGATCTTTTTATCCTGGAACCTTATGCGGTAAGGTATATTCAGCACGGCTTCAGCCGCCTCAACCCCTTCCAGGTGGCTGATAAGGCTGACGTTGGAAGCGGCGCTTCTACCCTGCAGATGGACCATGGCATCATATTTCTGGACAATGCCATACTGGCGTGAAAACATCTGATCAACCGCGTCCACGAATGACATGGCAACCAGCACCAGGACTATTGCGGAGGCGATGCCTGAAGCCATAAACAGGCTGCGCCTGATATTACGGAAAACGTTGCGCACGGGCATCTTGATGAAATAGGGAAACGGCCTCAGTAAAAACGTCAAAAGCTTCATAATATACCTGTTGCCGACGCTCGGCGCCGGGGGACGCATGGCTTCGGCAGGCTGTATACGTATGGTAGACCATGCCGGCAGCAGGCCTGCCAGCAACGGTATCAGCAGGCCCGCAGCCATGCCTCCGCAGATGGCACCCCAGTGAACTCCGGTCACAATGATGGGGATATTCAGAGCGGTAACATACATATCGGTCAAAGCCCCGGCCCACAGGTGGCCGGCAATGACACCGGTCAGAGTGCCGATGGTTCCCACTATGATGGCGAAACCGAGGTAGTGCATCATAATAGCCGCCTGCGAATAACCCATTGCGCTCATCAGCCCTATCTGAATGCGCTGCGATTCGATAAGGCGGTTGAGCAATACATAAATGGTCAGCGAGGCCATGGAGAGAAACAGCAGGGGAAAAAGAAAGGCCAGCATGGCAAACGATTCCATATCCTGCCTGAGCAGCTGTACAACCGGCAGGTTTTTCCTCTCCGTCATATAAGCGGTGCGTATCTCCCGGACGATATCGATACGCCGGTTTTCAAGTACCACCGGGTCATCTTTGGAGGTCATGCGCTTGATGTAATTGCGTTCCAATATGGTCCGTACCTGGCTCAATATCCATTCATTATCCATATCGGGGTCTACGGAAAGGGTTATCTCATTGACCATTCCCTCCATACCGAACATCTTTTCGGCCTCGTTCAGAGGCATGAAAACAACGCCGAAGGTACGGGGTGTTACCATGGGTTCCTGGGCGCTTTTGACCACCCAGATATATTCCGGACTCATCACAACACCGCGGATGAGGAAACTCGATTTTACCCCTTCGTTTTTAAGCGTCAACCAGTCGCCCGGCTTCAGGTTATAATAGTCGGCGAAATGCCTCTCCACCAGTATTTCACGGCCGAACGACCGGCTGAAGTAGTTGCCGACTTCAATTTCCACCCTGTTTATCACGGGCATTTTATTCTCGGGCAACGAGATCACCCTGCCGGCTACCTTCTCCCCGCTTTCGCCTCCCATATCGATAAACAGGTCCCTTACTATACGGCCGTTGGCCTCCACGCCCGCTATTTCGTTCATGTCTTTGACCGCGTTGCGTCCTATTCCGTCGACCGATATCCAGTAATCGGCCATGTTAAGGCGGTCATAGAAGGCGTTGTACGACATGTTGAGGTTAAGGTAGGCTTCATAGCAGGTTATGAATACGGAGACGCCCAGGAATATGATAAAGGCTACTGCGCCGTACTGGATTTTACCTTTCCAGATGTCCCGGAATAACTTGAGATGGATGCGGGGGATTTTTACCATTCCAGCATATCCGGATCGAGCGGGTGCTCATTACGTGTGACCTCTACAATGCGGCCGTCGCGCATCCTGATCAACCGGTCGGCAATCGCGCCCACCGGAGCATTGTGGGTGACCACAATAATGGTCTTGTGGCTGGCCTCGTTGAGGGTGCGCAACAGCTTGAAGATGCGCTTGCCCGTCTCGAAATCAAGGCTGCCCGTAGGTTCATCGCACAGTATGACCTGAGGATCGGTTGCCAGCGCGCGCGCGACGGCGACCCGCTGGTTCTCTCCTCCCGATAGCTCGCTGGGGAAATGTTCGGTGCGTTCTCCCAGTCCTACTTCTTTGAGTAAATCCCCGGCCGGTGTGGGATTCCCGGCCAGCTCGGCGGCAAACTCGACATTTTCCCGTGCGTTGAGCGTGGGTATGAGGTTGAAAAACTGAAATATGAATCCGATCTGGTGACGCCTGTATTCGGTGAGCTGAGCGCGGCTCATTCTCGATATATTGATCCCGTTGACTTCCACCGATCCCGAGGTGGGTGTATCCAGCCCTCCGATCAGATTGAGCAGCGTGGTCTTGCCTGACCCGCTTGGCCCCAGCAGCACAATAAACTCACCCGGAAAGACTTCAAGAGATACCTCATTCAAGGCAACGACCTGGGTGCGGCCCATTGTATAAATTTTGGAGACTTTTTCCAACTTTACACTGGGATTCATCGAAACCTGCTATAAATAACCTGCATGATGTTCCCCGCGTCGACAGCTGATGGTCTGCAGAATAAATAGGTACAGGCATCCAATACTGATGTGTACTTTAACGCTTGTCGCTGAAGGTGTCAACAGCCGGGCCATTACCAATAGAAGGTTGTTTTATGAAATGGCGGGCAGTCCGGTATCGCCCTGTGCTCTACAGGATGACGGCGTCCTATCTCCTGCGCGCCCCGGCCTGCGGTTTACGCGGCCTGATGCCCTCGAGTATGATATCGCACACCGTGTCGGCGATATCACGCGGGGATAACCTCCCCTGAGGAGAGAACCAGAACACGGTCCGCATGATTATACTGGCGATCATCAGGACGACGAACCTGCCGTCGATATCCGTGGCGAAGTCGCCCGTCTTTTTCCCGTCCTCGATGATGCTGAGCATCAACTCGCTGTAGTAGTCGCGCAGGCTGACGATCCTCTTTCTATGTATGGGAGACAGGTGCCTGATCTCAGAATCGTACATCATCTTGTAGCGCCTGCCTATGACCAGCATAATCTCCACGTGTATCTCGATAAATTTCTTCAGGCGCTCTGTAGGAGTGCTCCGGACGTCGGCCGCCACCGGCTCCAGCAGCGACACCAGGCGCTCCAGTTCCTCCTGCATCGCCTCGTACAGCAGTTGCTCCTTGCTGCGGAAGTAGTTGTACAGGTTAGCGGCTTCAAAGCCGCAGGCCTCCGCGATGTCTCTCAGGCTCGTCCCCATATAGCCGTTCTCCCAGAATAAATCGATGGCGACCGAGATGATGGCCGCCTTGCTGGCCGCTTTGTTGGCGGACCTGCTGCTTGATTTTCTGACTTTGACAGCGCGTCCGGTCATGGCAAGTTAATTTACATTAAGTAATTACCTTTGTCAATTGCGTCTTGACAACCATGTTATAATCGTATTGTTAAATTCAATTAACAACTGTTAATTGGAAATCAGTGACGGGTTTTATAAAACAATAGAGGGAGGTTGCAAGATGGCCGATCACTTCGATCAAAAGCCCTGGCTCAAGTCCTATGACAAACATGTCTCATCCAACCTGACCTACCCGGAGAAGACGTACTGGGAGATAGCCAGAGAGGCCTTCGCCAAATTCCCCAGCCGCGCGGCGCTGCACTACATGGGGCACACATTCACCTTCAAGCAGATGGATGAGCTGTCCAACCGCTTCGCCGGCTACCTGGTCAGGAACGGCGTAAAGAAAGGCGATGTCGTGGGCATCAACCTGCCCAACCTGCCCGCCTACTATATCTCCATGCTGGGCTGCCAGAAGGCAGGCTGCGTATTGAGCGGCGTGAGCCCCCTGCTCACCACCGACGAGCTTAAAAACCAGTTGAAGGACTCGGGTACAAAAGTGCTGGTAGCGCTGGACGCCCTGATACCGCGCTGGAAGGAGGCGGTGCCCGGCACCGGCGTTAAACACGTGATCGCCACCAGCATAGGCGACTATCTGCCCCCGCTGAAAGCCAAGCTGGGCAAGATGCTCAAGAAATTCCCCACCGCCGAGCTCGAACCGATCGAAGGGGTCACAGTCATACCCTTCATGCAGGTCATGCGTAAAACGCCCGCAGAAAAGGTAGAGGTCAAAGTGGGGGTGGACGATGTATTCGCCATCCAGTATACCGGGGGAACCACGGGCCTGCCCAAGGGCGCGGAGATAACCCATCGCAACTTCGTATCGCAGATAACCCAGTTCACCACCTGGACGGATATGCAGATGGGCGCTGAGGTCGGACAGACGGCCTTCCCCCTCTTCCATATAGCCGGCCTGATGGTGAGCATGTCGCTTTTCGCCAATGCCGTACCACAGATCGCGATCCCCAACCCGCGCGACCAGAAAATGATCATATCCACGTTCAAGAAATACAAACCCGACATCATCGGCAACGTACCGACCGTTTATATTGAGCTGATGAAGCTGCCCGAGTTCCGGGCGCTCGACTTCTCCAAGCTGAAGTATTTCGCCAGCGCCGCGGCGCCTTTCCCGCCGGAGTATATCAAGGAGTTCGAGCAGATCGTGGGAGGCGCCCAGCTGATCGAGGTCTACGGCCTGACCGAGACCATGATCATCACCGCGCTTCCGCGCAACGGACAGAAGAAGCCGGGCTCGGCCGGG
>Ga0209610_1000375_pt1 | contig 23384 bp, 18 predicted proteins | sample LakKivw275mmetaG_FD_184137 | JGI IMG/M metagenome (GOLD analysis project Ga0209610, IMG submission 184137) | Anoxic lake water microbial communities from Lake Kivu, Rwanda to study Microbial Dark Matter (Phase II) - Lake Kivu water 275m metaG... | ecosystem: Environmental > Aquatic > Freshwater...
CCTATCATGTTATTCTCTACAGTTATGTACTAATGTCCAATCATTTCCACCTTCTCTTAGAAACTCCTCTGGCCAATCTCAGCGAATTGATGAGGCAATTTAATATTACCTATACCTCTTATTATAATCGAAAATATAACCGAGTTGGACATCTCTTTCAAGGCCGATATAAAAGTATACTGGTTCAAAAAGATAATTATTTACATGTCTTATCCCGTTATATCCATCTTAATCCGGTAAGAGTACTAAAGATGGAGAATGTCTCCCTATCAGAAAAAGAGAAATATTTAAGACAATTCAAATGGAGTAGCCTGAAAGGTTATCTAAATAAAGACCATACACAATCCTTTGTGGATTACCAAACCATCCTTATAGAATATGGAGGAGACAATCCGAAAGGACGTAATAACTACTGGCAGACTCTACAAGGCGATTTATCTTCAAAGCTGGAAATAAAAAAGCAAATCATCGGAAATTCTATCTGGGGAAATGAACAATTTATCCAGGAGATCAAAGAGAAATATTTAATGAAAAGAGAAAAAGAGATTCCTTCTGTAAAAAAGATTCATAGCTATGGTGCAAAAGATAAAGTCATTGAAATCGTCTGTAGAAAGATAGGTAAAACATGGGAACAAATAAAAAGTACACCGGATAGCCATCGCCAGATATTAATGGATATGTTATATCGTTATGGCGGTTTAAATAATCGAGAAATTGGGGAACTTATGGCTTTGGATTATAGTACGGTTAGTGTGGGAAGAAGAAGGTTAAGGAAAAAATTATTTAATGATAGCGAATTAAGGGATTTAGTTAGAAGGATTGAAGAGGGCTGTCAAGAATAAAGATTTGACCCCATTATTCTTTCATTATTCTTTCATTATTCTTTATTCTGTTGGATGGCTATTGCATAGTTTTTCTTGCATCAAAAGAAAAAGAGTGGACTAACTCCATAAATTATATCTAAGGGATGTTTACGACCATAGCATTCAGGTAATTGATTGTTTCAGGTCTTTTTTTCTTTAAATATTCTAATGATGGTAATTTTAAATTAGATTAGGAATTATTTTTGATTTTCATTAGCAAGAAATACGGTTTGAGTAGGATATGCAAATTTAATTTTTTGTTTTTCGAATTCTTCTTTTAACTTAAAATTAATTTCTTGCTGGATATCCATATATATATTATAGTCTCGACTGTTGACATAATAAACGATTTCAAAATTCAGGCCGAAATCCCCATAGGAAGAGAAATGCACTCGATCAATAGTGGTTCCGGCAATTTGGTTAATAATGTCTTTAATAACTTTGGGGATCTCCTTAAGTTGTTCCAGGCTGGTTTGATAGATAACACTAAATTTGAATACCACCCGCCGTTTTTTCATCCTCTTATAATTACTCAATCGGGAATTTACCAGATCAGTATTGGAAAAGATTAGTTCTTCCCCACCCAGACTTCTCAGTCGGGTTGTTTTAATGCCAATATCTTCTACAGTTCCCAAAAAATCGCCAATAATAATAAAATCACCGATTTCAAAAGGCCGGTCAAAGAAAATTATAAAATAACTAAATAAATCTCCCAAAACGCTTTGGGCTGCAAGAGCAATAGCAATGCCACCAATACCTAAGCCGGCAACCAGTGCTGAGATTTTAATCCCTAAATTATCCAAGAGAATAATAAGAACAATACTCCAGACGATAATTTTTATAATAGTGATAATGCCTTTTAGTGCTTGTTTTTTAGCTTGGTCTTTTTCCTTTTTTACCCAGTAAGTTTCAAGCCCATAGATCGTGATAGATAATAAAAATCGAATTCCGAAGAAAGTTAGAAGTATAATGACGAAAATATTAAAAAATCTCTCAATTTGCGAATCCATAGTTAGTTGTTTAATACTAAGATAAAAAGCACTAAAATAAATTAAATTTAGAAAAGGTTTTATTTTTTGTTCGAAGGCTTTGACAAATTTATTATCTATTGTGGTAGTGGTCTTTTTTGCCCAAGTTTTGAGTAACTTTAGTAGGATGCTTTTTATAATTTTAATAGATATGACGAGTAGAATAAAAATTGCGATAGCAATTATATAATCGATAACTCTATTTTGGAAGTAGGTTTGTTGGAAAAAGTCATTAATCATCTTTTATTCTCCTTTGGTCAAAGGTTTTCTAATTCTAAGAAAGTAATACAAATAAATTGTTAATTAAATAAAAACTTAATAAAAAATCTATATTAATTATATATATTCTTATTGAATATTGCAAATTTCGTTAGTGTAAACTTTAGTGGGGTAGTTAGAATTTCTTAATAATTGACTTTGTAACATAGCAGTAATATACTAAAACTTAGTCAAAGTATAATCGCTTTTTAAATAGGCCTGTCCGCTGCGGGCAGGTTTTAAACTCTTTTTGGGGAATTTTAAAACTTTAAAGAAGGTGGTATTTTGGACGAACAAATTATGGAAGAGCAAACTATAATAGAAAGGCTCATCGAGCTAGACACTAGAGCAGCTGATATAAGCGCAAGAAGGAAAAAACAGCTGGCGGACCTGGAATGCCGATATAAAGAAGAAGAACAGGAAATGCTCAGGGATTATGCCAGCCAGATAGAAGACGAAACCAAGAAAACTGCACAAAAGATACTGCAAGAAGCGCAACAGGAAGTTGACCAGCTGAAGTTGAATACTAAGGAAGTCCTGGAGAATATGGAGCGGGAATTTGAAAAATCTCTGAAAAATATTACTGATGAAATATTAAAACGGATTTTTGATATCAATAGGAAGAGCCATGGATAAGGTTACTATATATGCAGCCGTAAATACTAAGATAAGGGTGATGGAAAAAGAATTTTTAAAGCGGGAAGATTACTTGAACATGCTTAAGAAGGAGTCTGTGGCCGATGCAGCCCGCTATTTAAAAGAGAACATTTTTTATGGCAAGCTATTAGGAGAAATTCACCTTAACACGGTCAGCAGGAGAGACCTGGAAGATATTCTAAAGCGCAATATGATCAAAAATATGGATAAACTTATCCATTATTTTCGGGATGATTATCAGGATCTTATCCGTTCGCTTTATATAAGATATGAGATAGAGGATTTAAAAGTCCTGGCCAGAAGTATTTTTAACGGCAAGAAGCCAGAAACTATTGAAAAATCTATCTCTTTTTTAGGCAAATATAGCCGAGTTAGTCCTGAGAGGCTTTTCAAATCAAGGACGATTAGGGATTTGATATATTCTTTGGAAGGTTCGGAGTTTTTTGAGTTCTTGATCCCCCTGGTAGATGGCAGGAGAGAAAACCTTTTCAGGTTTGAGATGGCTCTGGATATGGGTTATTTTAACATTATTCAAAGCCGAAGGCTAAAGATATCCGGAGATGACAGAAAAATGCTGAAGAAATGGGAAGGCATAGTAGCCGACCTGTATAATATTCAGTGGATCTACCGAGGCAAAATATTTTACAACCTGTTATCTGAAGAGCTTTTAAACTACACCATAAATTTTGGAGATAAACTGACTTTTGCGGACCGCAAGGACATGTGTTATACCAAGAACCTTGAAGAGCTCTACAGGATGACCATAAATTCGGTCTATGGTTTTTTGTTTAAAGAAGAAGAGATATACAGGGATATATATATGGAAAGGCGCATAAACAGGTTTATGTATTATAAACTAAAGGGTTTGACCCGTAAGTTCCCCATGAGTATAATCCAAACTATAGGATATGTGTGGTTACTTGAATTTGAAATAAGGGATATCATTTCAATAATAGAGAGTATAAGATATGGCCTGCCACCGGAAGAAACCAGGAAATTCCTGGTGAAAGCGGCATAAGTTCAAGGAGATATTTTTATGAGTGTAGAAAAAATGAAAATTATGGGAGTTATAGGTAAAAATAATCTTTTAAACCGGGTTTTACGTTTGGTGGCTTTAAACGGAAGTATGCACATGATAAACGCTCTGGTCAGAGTGAATTCCACCGATTTTTTCCTGCCTCCCAGTGAGAAAAACATAGAAGCCTTAGAAGAAGAACCTTTCCTAATGCCCTATTCTTCAAAACGGGATTTTACTAAAGACGAAGAAGTGGTAAAATCATTATTAAATCTTTTTAGTATAAAGCCACAATTAAGAATGGAATTTTTGGGTCAGGATTATGACTATGATGACTTTATGAAGCAATTTTCGGACCTCTACGCCAAGGTTCGCTCCACTGCCGATGAAATAGAAAAAAAGGCACGGTTAATCGACAAAAAGAGAGAATACATTAACAACCTTAAATATCTGTCCAGGTTTAATTTAGATATAAGCCGATTTATTGATATGAAATACCTTGTATTCAGGCTTATCAGGATTTCCAGAGAAAATTACGATAAGCTCAAGAAGAATTATGAGAACATACCAGCAGTAGTATTAAAGGTGGCGGTGGAAGGCAAATATGTCATAGTGGCTTCCATAACCCCGGTAAATCTGGAGGAAACCCTGGAGAAGATTTTTAGTTCTCTTAATCGTACCATTCTGGCCGTACCGAGAGAATTTAAGGGCACTGCCTTAAAAGTTACGGAGGAGCTTATCCAAAGGATAGATGAGGACCAAAAGGTAATAGAATCCCTTAAGAAATCCCTGGAAGACTATAGGGAAAAATATATTGAAGAATTTAAAAAAGGTTATTCCAGGCTGGAAATGGAGAAAAAAATCGAAGAACTCAAATCAGAGATTGCCATGGGTGATAAATTATTTTTTATGTTTGGCTTTGTGCCTGTCAGCAATGTGTCCAAGCTGAAAGGCGAACTGGAAAGGCAGTTCGGGGATGAGGTTATCATTTTGGTGGATGATGTCAATAAACCTGGTTCGGGTATAACCCCGCCCACAAAACTTAGTAATATAAAATTATTTAGACCTTTTGAAACATTGGTGAAGATGTATGGCATCCCGGCATACCGTGAGAAAGACCCTACGGCCTTTTTTGGTTTGACCTACATGCTTCTCTTTGGAGCGATGTTCGGTGATGTGGGCCAGGGGCTTATACTGCTTTTTAGCGGTCTTGTATTAGAATTGGTATGGAAAAGGACTAGCCTGGGCGGAATTTTGAGCAGGATAGGTTTAAGTTCTACCGTTTTTGGTTTCATTTACGGCAGTGTTTTCGGTTCCGAGAAAATCCTATCACCGCTCATCATCAGACCTATGGCAAATATTAATCTCATGTTGGTGGCGGCAGTGCTTTTCGGCATAGTACTTATTTTAAGTAGTTATATATACAACATAATAAATTCCAGCCTTGAAAAAAACATAGAAGAAGGTCTTTTCGGCAGAAATGGTGCAGCAGGATTTGCCTTTTACCTAATATTGTTATATACAATATTTCGGGTTGTCGTTACCCATAGTAATATATTGCCGGCACTGGCTTATATTATGGCTGGTCTTCTTCTTTTGATGGTATTTAAAGAGCCTCTATCTAACAAGCTAACCCATGCCGATAAGCTCTACAGAGAATCTCCGGCTAATTATTATATAGAAGAGGGGTTTGGAATAATAGAGACTCTTCTTTCCATGCTTTCCAATACTATATCTTTCTTAAGGGTGGGAGCTTTTGCCTTGAACCATGTGGGACTTTATATAGCCTTTGCCACCTTGGCCAGGATGATGAGCATCTCATGGGGAAACCTGTCAGTATTGGTATTGGGGAATATAGTCATTATCACTTTAGAAGGCCTGATAGTATTTATTCAGGCTTTGAGGCTGGAATATTACGAGCTCTTTACCAAATATTACCGGGGAGATGGTATAGAATATGTCCCGGTAAAAATAAAAGGTTTATCATCTGTCGGTAAGAGAATAAGTTTATATCATAAAAGGGGTCTTCCCCTTGGTATTGCGAAATATAACTTTACAACATTATAAATTTAAAATGGGGGTTTTAAGAATGTTTGCAGTATTGTTTATCGCCATGGCCATATCTGGATTGACCGTGGCAGCAGGGTTATATATTTATTTAAAGAAAGATAAAGCTAATGTAAAAAGGATTAGAAAATTAGTAAAAGCCGGTGTATTTACTTATGTTGCACTGGTAGCGGTTTTCCTGTTTTTCTTGATACCGGATATCGCCAGTGCTGAATCTTCGGCAAATTCTTCATCGGGAATGGGATTTTTGGCAGCAGCACTTTCCACCGGACTTGCCACTATTGGCGCAGGCTATGCAGTGGGTGCCGTAGGCTCCTCGGCTCTGGGGGCTGTTTCGGAGGACCCAAATATTCTGGGTAAAACCCTTATATTTGTGGGTTTAGCCGAAGGTATTGCCATATATGGGCTGATTGTTTCAATCATGATACTGGGTAGACTGTAGAGGGATCAATATGAAGGTCTTTATACTAAGCGACAATACCCATACCTTGACCGGCCTGAGGTTATCTGGTGTAGAAGGAGTTGTAGTCCACGAAAGGGAAGACATATTGAAAGAATTGGCAAAGGTAAAGGAAAAGCGGGATATAGGAATTCTACTCATAACCGAGCTATTAGCGGAAAGGGTTCAGCTGGAACTAAACAAAATGAAACTTTCGCGCAGCCTTCCTATAATAGTTGAAATTCCCGACAGGCACGGCACAAGGCGGCCTCCCGACTTTTTAACCAGGTATATACGGGAATCCATAGGAATTAAGATTTGAGGTGAATGATGTGTCCAGTACTATTGAAGATAAAATTTCTCTTTTCACGAAGGTGGTTATAGAGAAAATAGAGCTTGATTTTCAGCAAAAACAAAAAAAGCTGGTGGAATATTATGAAAGCCGGAAAACTACAATTATAAAGGATAACGAAGAAAGAAAAAGGACTGTAGTGACCAGAGCCACAAAAGATGCCGAGACCAAAAAGCAGCAGATTATTTTAAAGACCCGGTCTGCCATGCACCTGGCAGTGCTGAAAAAGAGGCAGGAATTTGCCGACAGGATCACAGATGAAGTCAAGAAAAGAACCAGGACTTTTGTTAGTACAGCAGAATATGTGGAATTTTTAAAGGAAGCCATAAAACAAGTATTATTCAAGTTTTCTGCTGATCAATTTGTAAATTTTAGCTTCAGCAAGGATGACCTTAAAAATAACCAAAAAGTTATTTTAAGCACCATCAAGTCCTTCCGAGATGAGGCTACCTATAAAATTGAGGCCGTCGACAGCCTGATCGGCGGAGTTTTTGTAAAAAGTGGCGATGACCGGCTGGAGATAGATTTCACTATCAATACTATCCTAAAAGAGAGCAACAAGCAGGCTGGAGAAATCTTATCTTCATGGTTAAATAAGGAGTACTAAAATGACAAGACAGGGAAATATCATCTATATCAATGGTCCTGTAGTAAGAGCCGATCATATGGAAGGCTTCATGGTGCGAGAAATGGTGATGGTGGGTGAAAAAAAACTTATAGGTGAAGTCATTTCTCTGGAAAATGATCTGGGTACCATCCAGGTATACGAAGAAACCTCAGGCCTCAGAATGGGAGAAAAAGTGTATGGCACTGGAAAACCCCTTTCATTAAAGTTAGGGCCGGGAATTATCGGCAATATCTTTGATGGCATCGAGAGGCCTCTTTCCAAGATATATGATTCGGGATTTAAATTCATCCCTGAGGGTATAGGTCTCATATCTATAGACGAGAAAAAGTCCTGGGATATAGAGATTATGGTAAAACCGGGAGATATTTTAAAATCTGGCGAGGTTTTTGCGAAAATTCAGGAGACAACTATTATCGTTCACAAAGTTATGGTTCCTCCCGGGATAAAAGGTAGAGTGGTAAGCACAGTAAAAAGCGGTTCTTACACCATTCAGAATACATTGGTTGTCTTGGATGAAGATGGTAAAAAGTATGAGCTTAAGATGTATCAGGAATGGCCGGTAAGACAGCCAAGACCCATAGTTCAGAGGATGCCTATAGAAAAATTACTGGTGACCGGGCAGAGGGTCATTGACACTTTCTTTCCCTTGGCTAAGGGTGGTACTGCTGCTATCCCCGGAGGATTTGGCACTGGAAAGACCATTACCCAGCACCAATTAGCCAGGTGGAGTGATGCTGACATTATCGTTTATATTGGTTGTGGTGAGCGCGGTAACGAGATGACCGAAGTTCTGGAAGATTTCCCTAAACTTAAAGATCCTAATACAAACAATCCCTTGATGGACCGGACAGTACTAATAGCCAATACTTCTAATATGCCGGTGGCGGCTCGGGAGGCTTCTATATATACCGGCATCACCATAGCTGAATATTTTAGGGATATGGGATACAATGTGGCGGTTATGGCTGATTCTACTTCCAGGTGGGCTGGAGCCCTGAGAGAAATTTCCGGCAGACTTGAGGAGATGCCTGCTGAAGAAGGTTACCCCGCATATCTCGCGTCAAGGTTGGCAGCATTTTATGAGAGGGCAGGATATGTCAAAAACCTCAACGGTACCAAGGGATCTATTACCGTGATCGGAGCGGTTTCTCCGGCCGGCGGGGACTTTTCAGAACCAGTTACCAAGTCCACCAAGAGGATCGTGGGGACTTTTCTGGCACTGGACCGAGAGCTGGCTCATGCCAGGCATTTTCCCTCCATAAACTGGCTTTTATCTTACAGCAGCTATATTCCTATGCTGAAAGATTGGTTTAAAGAGAATGTAGCATCAGACATGATAAGTATCAGATCTAAAATGATGGGGATCCTTCAAGAAGAAAACAAACTGATGGACATTGTGAAACTGGTAGGAGAGGATGTGCTACCCGATGACCAGAGGGTTATACTGGAGATAGCCAGAATCATAAAGACTGGATATCTTCAACAAAACGCCTTTCATCCGCAGGATTTATATACAGCTCTTTCCCGTCAGTATAGCATGCTCAAGGTTATTTACCAGCTTTATGGCCGGGCCTATTCCTGCGTAAAAAAGGGCATACCCCTTTCCAAAGTTAAAGATGAGAAACTTTTCTCCCATATCATCACGATGAAATACAACGCTACTGAAACAAAATCCGGGCTCTTCCAGGAGCTTATCGACAGGATAAATCGTTACTATGACAGCATAGAGAACTTGTACAAAGAAGGTGCGGCAGATGAAAGTTAGATATCTAAAGTTAGACAAAGCTGAAGGTCCTCTTATAATAATGGATGGAGTCAAAGATGCGGTTTATGGTGAAGTAGTAGATATAGAGATGTATGGCAAAGAACACCGGATAGGCGAAGTAGTCCAGATTGACCGGAGAAAAGTTATCATACAGGTTTTTCAGGGTACCTCAGGTATTTCTTTAAATGATATCAGCGTAAGTTTTTCCGGCAAACCTATGGAAATACCTATGTCAAGTGAAATTCTCGGCAGGGTCTTTGGCGGCACGGCAAAGCCTATAGACGGTGCTGGAGAGATATATTCCCACAAAAATTACAACATAAATGGCCGGCCTATGAACCCGGTAGCAAGACTTTACCCTAGAAACTACATCCTGACTGGAATTTCTTCTATAGATGGTCTTATGACCCTAATAAGGGGTCAGAAATTGCCTATTTTTTCAGGAGATGGCCTTCCTCACAACCAGTTAGCAGCCCAAATTGTAAGACAAGCCAGGATTTCCGGTGAAGAGGTCGGTAGTTTTGCGGTAGTTTTTGCGGCTATGGGTATAAAGCACGACGAGGCTAACTTTTTCCGGAAGGCCTTTGAAGAGGCTGGTGTCATGGGCAGGGTGGTCATGTTTTTAAATCTGGCCGATGATCCGGTCATGGAAAGGATCATTACTCCCAGGTGTGCCCTTACTGCTGCTGAGTATCTTGCTTTTGAATGTGACACGCATGTACTGGTGATAATGACCGACATAACTAGTTACTGTGAGGCATTAAGGGAGATCTCCTCAGCCAGAGAAGAGGTGCCCTCCAGGAAGGGATATCCGGGATACCTTTATTCAGACCTTGCCAACCTCTATGAAAGGGCAGGAATGTTGAAGGGTTCTAAAGGAAGCATTACCCAGATAGCTATACTCACTATGCCCAATGATGACATCACCCATCCAGTACCAGACTTGACCGGATATATTACTGAGGGGCAAATAGTTTTGAATAGGTCACTGTATCAAATGGGAATATATCCCCCTATTAATATCCTTCCATCGTTGTCGCGACTTATGAAGGATGGAATAGGTGAGGAATACACCCGGGAAGACCATCCCGATGTGGCAAACCAGGTTTTTTCCTCCTACTCCAGGGTTCAGGAGATAAGAGCTTTGGCTCAGATCATAGGAGAAGATGAGCTTTCAGAGATAGATCGCAAGTACATGGAGTTTGGGCGGCAGTTTGAAGAGCAGTTTGCAAAACAAGACTTTGAAGAATATCGGGATATAAATCAGACTCTAAAACTAATGTGGGAGCTTCTTAGGATTTTGCCCGAACAGGAACTCACCAGAATAGACCCTTTTATGGTGAAAAAATACCTCAGGAAGTGATTTTTAATGCAGGAAAACATTGCTTCAACTAAGGCCAACCTAATGGCCGCCCAGATAGCCCTGGACTTTTCCAAAAAAGGTTACGAACTTCTGGATAAAAAGAGGAACGTGCTCATTAGAGAGATGATGGAATTTATGGATCGGGCCAAAGAAATTCAGCAAAAAATGCGGGAGATCTTCAAAGATGCGTATGAAGCCCTAACTGTGGCCAACATTACCCTTGGAATAAACGAAGTTTATGAAGTGGCCAGGTCCATACCTGAAGCCACTGAATTTACTATTCTTACCTATAGCGTTATGGGTGTTGAGATTCCTCAAATAAAGTACGAAGAGCGTGAGATCGTGCCTTACTACAGCTTTTATCATACCAATACGGCTCTGGATGTGGCTCTACAGAAATTTCATCAGGTGCAATATCTACTCTATGAACTGGCAGAAGTAGAGGATTCGGTGTATAAACTGGCCATAGAGATAAAGAGGACCCAGAAAAGGACTAATGCCCTCAAGAACATTCAGATACCCAAGTACGAAGCCCTGGTGAAATTTATCTCCGAAGAGCTGGAGGAAAAGGAGAGGGAAGACTTCTTCCGGCTTAAAGTATTGAAGAAGAAAAAACTCCGCCGGGTATTGTCGGAGTAAATTACTTTGGTTCAGAGGATAGTTCTCTATTCCATCCCTCACCTTAGTCAGCAGGATATCGTACGGATTAAAAGCCCTTTGGATTTTAGAAGCTATATGAAAGAGGTATAAATGGATATTATTTCAATTATAATTATTGCATTTGGATTAGCAATGGATGCTTTTGCTGTATCTATTACCAGTGGAATAACCATTAAATTTTTAAAAATCAATAATGCTTTGAAGATTGCTACGTTTTTTGGATTATTTCAGGCAATTATGCCCATAATTGGATGGTTAGCTGGGCTTAGCTTTCGAAATATTATTTCAGGTTTTGATCATTGGATTGCTTTTGGGCTTCTAATTACCATAGGTTGTAGGATGATTTATGAGTCAACTAAAATAGAGTTGAATAACAAGAAAATAGATCCGTTGAATATTTACGTTCTGTTGATTTTGTCTTTTGCAACAAGTATTGATGCTTTAGCGGTTGGTTTAAGCCTCTCATTCTTAAAGGTTTTCATTGCCTTACCTGCTATAATAATTGGGATAATAACCTTTTTACTATCGATTTTTGGGGTTTATTTTGGAAATAGATTTGGACACTATTTTGAAAAAAAATTTGAAATAATTGGTGGTTTAGTTTTAATTGGTATTGGAATAAAAATATTAATTGAGCATTTGACTTAAAGGAAATTATGATGAATCGATTTTTCGGAATATTCTTTATAGGATTCTTTGCATTATTAGAAGTATTGCGTGTTGGTTATTGCTCAAATTTAGAATTTCCTACAACTTTTAATGTTATTCCCGTTTATACTTATCAGGTTCTCAATACTTATCCTCATGACCAAAGCGCTTTCACTGAAGGATTGGTGTTTGAAGATGGTGTTTTATATGAAGGCACTGGTCTTTATGGATGTTCTAACCTGCGTAGAGCAGAATTAGAAACTGGAAAAGTCTTACAGATTCGTGAACTACCGAACCAATATTTTGGTGAAGGTATTACTATTTATAAAAATAAGATTATTCAATTGACCTGGAAATCTAATCTTGGTTTGGTCTATGATAAATACAATTTTAAATTACTACAAGAGTTCAATTATCCAAATGAAGGATGGGGTATTACTTATGATGGAAATTGTTTAATTATGAGCGATGGTACCTCAACATTGCATTTCTTAGATCCTGAAACCTTTGAGAAAATTAGCCAGATTGAAGTGTATGAAAACGATATTCCAGTAACCAAAATCAATGAATTAGAATACGTGCAAGGGGAAATCTTTGCTAACATATGGTTAACCGAACGTATTGCCAGAATTAATCCTCTGACCGGTCAGGTAACTGGCTGGATAGATCTGAAAGGAATTTTAGGTCCGGAAGTCTGTAGTGAGAAGGTTGATGTTCTTAATGGCATTGCCTATGATACAAAGAATGATCGGTTATTTGTAACTGGAAAGTTTTGGCCAAAACTCTTTGAGATTGAATTAATAAAAGATGAATCCAATAAGAATGGAAGTAGTTGGGGATAATAACGTAGCCTTGGTTATATACATAGACCAGTGAGACGCCGCCCTACTTGTGAGTAGAGATTGCTTTTTCTGCGCTGATTTTGTAAATCAAATTCTCATATAAAATCTATTAATAGATTATCGCCGCGTAAATATTATTAAATTTCCCTAATTTTTAAGGTTAGATCTTCGTGGATTTTGGTTAGAGTTTTAAATTCCTGGTTATAACCCTTTAAATCAATCATCAAGATCTGTACTTTTTTTGAATCCTTCAGTGTCACAGGGTCGCATAATTGAGCTTCTGCGGTAGTTTTATTTTCTTTTAAGACTTTTATTTTTTCTTCTATTGATTTTAATTTATCCAGGATATCTTTATTTTATCGGTAGATACGATTCCGTTCTTCCGCTTCTTCCCGTTTTTTTAGTTTATCTAAAGTTTTTGCTTTCGGTTTTGATGATGGTGCATTTTTAATAGTCAAAGCACGGTTATCAATTTCTGCTAACCATTGAGCTCGTTTTTCTATAAAGTAGGAATAGTTCCCGGGATAATCATAAATTTTGCCATCGCGTATTTCAATTACCCGGGTTATCAGAATGTCCAAAAAGAAGCGGTCATGGGATACTATCAATATAGTACCTGAATATTTTAGTAAAGCCTGTTGGAAAAGTTCCTTGGTAGCTATATCCAGATGATTGGTAGGTTCATCGAGGATCAGGAAATTAGATTCCTGCATCAGAATCTTTGCCAAAGCCAGGCGAGATTTTTCTCCTCCGGAAAGTATATTAATTGACTTGTAAACATTGTCTCCGGAAAAAAGGAAGGCTCCCAGTAAACTTCTTCTTTCTCCTGTAGTCATAGAGCTTGAGGTATTATATATTTCCTCCCAGATAGAATGGTGATAATTGAGATTTTGTGAGCTTTCCTGAGAAAAGAAAGCAAGATTTACTTTGTGTCCCAGGTGTACTGTTCCAGCAGTCGGCCTTTCTCTTTCGCTGATTAATCGGGAGAGGGTAGATTTGCCTGCTCCATTTACCCCTACCAGAGCTACTTTTTCTCCACGATGCAGGGTAAAATCCAAATTACTAAAAACTTTATTACCATCATAAATCTTAGATAAATTTTCCACTTCCACTACTTTATTCCCGCTTCGAGGACATTCGGGAAAACGTATGGCAACTTTTTTTGCAGATTTTTCAATTTTTATAGTTTTAATTTTTTGGAGCATATTTATCCTGCTTTGAACCTGAGCTGCTTTGGTTGCTTTATACCGGAATCTTTCAATGAAAGATTCAGTTTTAGCTATTTTTTCCTGTTGATTTTTAGCTTCGTTTAGTAATAATTTCTGGCGTTTTATCTTTTCTTTTAGATAATAGGAAAAATTACCATGATAAATGGTTAATTTTTGATGTTTCAGTTCCGCAATCTGAGTCATAAGTTTATCCAGGAAGTATCGGTCATGGGATATAGCGATTATTGTTCCTGAAAAATTTTGAAGCCAACTTTCCAACCATTCTAAACTTTCTGTATCTAAATGATTGGTGGGTTCATCTAACAGAAGGATGTTCGGTGAGGAAAGTAGTATCGAAGCTAAAATTATCCGCATCTTCCATCCACCAGAAAATTCAGTGCATCGGCGGGTGAAATCTTTTTCTTGAAAGCCTAAACCTTTTAAGACTTTTTTTGCCTGGATGGAAAAAGTATAACAGCCACGCATTTCCCAAAGATTAGAAATTTTTTCGTACTTGTTTAGGACGGTTTGATATTCTCTCGATTCCGGAGAGAGGAGGGTTAGGTTCTCCTCGCAGGTTTTAAGAGCATGTTCCAGTTTGGCAATACCTGATTTTTCTTTTAGATAGGGGATAAGCTCTGTATTGCTGTTGAGTTCAACCATATCTTGAGGCAGGTAGCCAATTTGCTGACGTTTTGGTAAAGCAATATTCCCTTTATCTGGCGTCACCTGTCCCACGATAAGCCTTAATAAAGTAGTTTTTCCGGTACCATTATTTCCGACCAGGCCAATGCGGCTCCCCTGAGGAATCTCCCAGCTTAAATCATTAAATAAAATTTTTTCAGGAAATATAATACTAATATTATCGATTGAAATCATAAATCAACTCCACCACCATCTTGATGAATTAAAATTAAATAATTTATCCTATTATACACGATACTTTAAATGTTATATAATATAATAAAAAATATAGGTTTGTTTTCACCTCAATTTTTATGATTAATCTTGCCTGTGCGCCTTGCTTCCCGGAAAATATATTTTTGTTTATTTCATTTATAATAAGACTAAAATTTCACTTAGATGTAGATGAAATAAGCTAGTGTTTACGCTAAAAACGTGACAAAGGACCGTCCCCTGTCACGGAAATAAGAAATGGACTGACTATGAAAGAGGATAATGTATTTGATATTGCGGTAATAGGTGGTGGGCCAGCTGGGATGATAGCAGCTGGTCGGGCAGCAGAATTGGGAGTAAAGGTTGTTTTAATTGAAAAAAATGAGGTTTTGGGTAAAAAATTGTTACTTACTGGCAAAGGACGCTGTAATTTTACCCATAATGAATTTGATATAAGGAAATTTGCAGAAAAATATGGCAGAAATGGGCGTTTTCTCTATAGAGCCTTATCGGTATTTGGAGTAAAAGAGGTGATTGATTTTTTTGAATCCCGAGGAGTGAAGGGAAAAGTAGAACAGGGAGATAGAATCTTCCCCGAGAATGGAAATGTCCAGGATATATTAAAGGTACTTTTAAAATATTTATCTGAAGGTAAAGTAACTATTTTATATAATGTTGAGGTAATTAATTTTAAGCATGAAGATAGAAAAATATCTCAAGTCATACTTCGGGACCGACAGATAATTGCTGATAAATTTATTATCTGTACTGGAGGTAAATCTTATCCTCAGACTGGTTCCACTGGTGATGGCTACCACTGGGCTCGGCAATTGGGGCATACTATAATTGAACCAGTCCCAGCCCTTAATCCAATTAAAATATCTGAAAAATGGGTAAAAGAATTGCAGGGTCTATCTCTTAAAAATATTTCTCTTCAGTTATTTCAGAACGGTAAAAAACAGGATGAGCGTTTTGGAGAGATGCTTTTTACCCATTTTGGAGTTAGTGGTCCGATCGTTATGGATCTGAGCAAAAATATCGGGGCGTTGTTGAAAAAGGGTGCGGTTAAATTGATCTTAGATTTAAAGCCAGCCCTGGATTTTAAAAAATTAGATAAGCGTATTCAGAGAGATTTGGAAAAATTTAAGGGGAGGATGTTTAAGAATTCATTGAAAGGATTATTACCTTTATCGATGATTCCAGTAATTATTAGACTTTCTGGCATAGAATCAGAAAAACAGGTGGATTATCTTTCCCGGGAGGAACGAATTAAATTAGTTCACCTCTTAAAAGAATTAGAATTATCGCCTACGGAACTGCTGGGATTTAAATGGTCAGTAGTTACCAGCGGAGGAATTGCCCTTAAAGAAGTAGATCCGAATACTATGTGCTCTAAAAAGATTAAAAATCTTTATTTTGCTGGGGAGATTTTAGACCTTGATGGCCCTTCGGGAGGATATAATCTGCAAGAATGTTGGAGCAGCGGATATCTGGCCGGAGAAAGTGCGGTAAAGAGGTTTTAATAATTTTATGCTATAATTAAATAAATTACTCTTGAAAATCAAAAGAGATAAGATAAAATTGCCATTAAACTAAAGAAGAATTGGAAAGGTAAAAATAGATGAAATTTCTTCATTTTGCCGATGTTCATTTAGGGATAGAAAATTATGGACGGATAGATCCTTCTACTGGTTTACACACCCGATTACAGGATTTTATAAAGTGTTTTAGTTTTGCTATCGATATTGCCTTAGAAGAAAAAGTGGATTTAGTATTATTTGCTGGTGATGCCTATAAAACCAGTAATCCTAATCCTACCCACCAACGTGAATTTGCCCGGCAAATTTACCGGCTTAGCGAAGCTAAAATTCCGGTGATCATGATCAACGGGAATCATGATATACCGGTTTCTTTTGGTAGGGCTACTTCTTTAGATATCTTCGATACCTTAAATGTTTCTGGTATAAAAGTGGTGACCGAGCCGGAGTTGTTAAATATAGAGACTAAGGCAGGACTTCTTCAAGTCTTTGGTATTCCCTGGCCTACTAAAAACTTATTTCTGGTCAAAGAAGAATATAAAAATTTTACTGATGAAGAAATTACTTTAGAAATTCAAAAAAGAGTAAGTGAAAAAATTATTGAATCTGCCCGAGTGATAAATCCGAATATTCCAGCTATCTTTGCTGCTCACCTGGCTGCTGTGGAAGCAACTTATTCTGGTTCAGAAAGGTCGGCAATAATCGGGAGAGATCCGGTATTTCCTACTCTAATATTAGCTCAGAAAGAGTTTGATTATGTAGCTTTGGGGCATATCCATAAATTTCAGGATTTAAATCTCGATAGTCATCCCCCGGTAGTCTATTCCGGAAGTATGGAAAGGATTAATTTTGGTGAGGAGAAGGATGATAAAGGGGTTTGTTTGGTAAATATTGAAAAAGGCCAAACTTCTTATGAATTTATCCCTGTTCCGGCCAGAAAGTTTGTTACTATAGAGGTTACCATTTCCGAGGAGCAAGAACCTACCAATGCTTTAATACGAGAAATTGAAAAATATGATTTATCTGAGGCAGTAGTGAGGGTATTTTATACTATGTCAGCAGAGAAAGAGGATTTGATGGATTTTAAAAGAATAAACTCTGCCTTAGAAGAGGCATTTTTAGTAACCACTATTGCTAAAAAGTCTAAACCTGAAGAACGAAGAAAAAGGGTGGAAGAGATTACAGAAGATTTAGGGATGTTGGAAGCTATGGATAAGTATATCCAGAATAATCCTGATTTAGTTCCTTTATCTGAGGAATTAAAAACTTATGCCCAGGAGTTAGAAAAAGAATTTGAAGGGGCAGAAAGGGACGGAAATTGATACCGGTAAAATTAGCTTTGAAAAATTTTTTAAGTTATGGTGAGGACGTTCCCCCTCTTGATTTTACTCAATTTCACGTAGCTTGTCTTTCGGGAAACAATGGACAAGGTAAGTCCGCTCTTCTGGATGCTCTAACCTGGGCAATATGGGGAGAAGGAAGAAAATCCAGTCAGGAGAAGAAGGCTGATCATAGTCTACTTCGGATTGGCCAGAAGGATATGCAGGTAGAATTTATATTTGATCTGGAAGGGGACAGATATCGCATTATTAGAAATTATTCTATTGCCCAGAAAAGTTCCCGCTCCAGTCTGGAATTTCAGATCTATAACCCGAAAGATGATAAATATATATCTCTCACCGGTCCCTCTATTCGAAAAACTCAGGAAAGAATTACCAAAACTTTAAGGATAGATTATCGAACCTTCATCAATTCTGCTTTTATCCTCCAGGGCCGGATAGATGAATTCAGTCGAAAAAGCGCTCGGGAAAGAAAGGAAATCTTATCTGAAATTTTAAGTCTTTCTCATTATGATGAACTGGCTAATTTGGCTAAATTCCATCTTAAAGAAGTTAATAATATTATGATGACCAAAGAAAGTAGATTGGAATATATCTATCAAGAGATAGCCAATATTGATTCTTATAAACAAAAGATCAAGGAATTGTCGGACAGTTATGAAGATATTTCCCAAAAAATAAAGAAAAAAGAAGACCAGTTAAACCAGTTAAAAGAGGATATAAACCTATTAAAGCATAAAAAGGAGCAATTTGAAGAATTAAAAGACCGAACCGAACAACAAAGGCAGGAGATTGGACGAGGGCAAAAACAGATTGAATTAAAAAAGAAAGAAATAGCAGATTCTAAAAAAATAATTTCCCAAAAAGAAATTATTTTAAGCAATTTTATAAATTATCAGAAATTTAATACCGAAAATAATGAACTTACTTTAAAGCTGCAAAAGATTAGAAAAATAGAAGAGGAAAGAATGCTTACCGAGAGAAAAATAGAAAGTGGGAAGGCGGATTTAACGGTAGAAATTAGAAATAAACGAGATAGATTCAGAGATTTACAGGTTAAAGCTGAGCGGGAGCTAAAGAGCAAAACCGAAGTTTTAGAATCAGAAAAAAAGATGAGAGAGATAAAATTTTTCGAAGAGCAGAGTGAAGAAATTCGTAAAAAAGGTAGCGAGCTTAATATAGAAATAAATACCATTAAAGGTCAGATAGAAAGATTAGAAAAAGACCATAGAGATAATAGAGAAAAACTGCATCTGTTAAGGGAGAATCCAGAAGGAGAGTGCCCCTTGTGTGAAGCTAAGTTAAATGCAGAGAGAAAGAAGAAGATTGAAACTAATATAAGCAGAGAAATAAATTTAAATCTTAAAGAGATAGAAAGGTTAAAAAAAGAAGAAGAAAAATTAGGTATACCAAGAGAAGAATTAGTGAAAAGATGGAGAGAGATTAATCAAAAATTAAAAGATAAAGATATATGGCAACAGAAGCTAAGTAAGGTACGTCTTGAGTATGAGGAATCTAAACAAGCGGCAAAATTAATAGTTGGTTTGCAGGGGGAGATTAAGGAAATAGAAAAAATAATAAAAGAAAAGAAATATGCTTTAGAGGAACAGAAAAGGTTAAAAGCGCTTGAAGTGCAAATTAAAAATATTGGTTATGACGAAGAAAAGCATCTCCAACTTAATGGTAAGATTGAAGAATTATGTAACGCCCCTTTAGAAAAAGCAAAATTAGAAGAGGCAGAGAAAAAGATTGATTCTTTAAGAGACATACTTTCCGAATTAAAAGAGAATTATCAGCAGAAAGAATTAAATTGGAAAGATCTGGAGAAGAAGAAAGAGAAGATAAAAATAGAGTTAAAAGATTTACCTTTGTGGAAAGAAAAATTAATTCAAGAAGAACAATTTTTAAAACAAAACCAAATTCTTAAAGATAAAATTTTAGAAGAAAGAGGAGGATATCAGAGTAAATTTGAGCAGTGCCTTAAATTAGAAGAAGAAAAGAAAGAGATAAAAAAAGAATTAGAAGAAAGTCGAAAAGAGCAAGATATTTATGAAAAATTAATTGTAGCTTTTGGGAAGAATGGGATTCAAGCCTTAATTATTGAAAATGTTTTACCTGAAATAGAAGAAGAGGCTAATAACCTGCTGGCTAAGTTGACCAATAATAGTACTCAGATAACTATTGAGTCTCTTCGGGATTTGAAGAGCGGAAAAATTAAAGAAACTTTAGATTTAAAGATAAATGATGAACTGGGCATCCGTGACTATGAACTATACAGTGGGGGAGAATCATTTCGAATAGATTTTTCTTTAAGGATTGCTCTATCAAAATTATTGACCAGAAGGGCAGGGACTAAATTGAGAACCCTGGTTATGGATGAAGGATTTGGAACTCAAGATGAAGAAGGTCTGGATAATTTAGTCCAGGCTATCCAATCTATAAGTGATGATTTTGATAAGATCCTGGTTATTACTCATCTGGAATCATTAAAAGATGCTTTCCCGGTAAGGATTGAAGTGACTAAGCTTCCGGAAACCGGTTCCCGATATGAGATTATAAAAAATTAAGTTAGTTATTCAGTGTATGGTCCTTATTATGCCTATCTTTAAAGATTTTTTGAAAATTATCTCGAATATAGTTATAATAAAAAATAAAAAACTCAAAGGAATATAATATGAGCGTTAAGTATGAATTATTTGGAACAACTCTAGAAGGGGAAAAAGTCGGGAAATTCATTTTAAATAACTCCCAAGGGGTTACAGCCACGGTAATGAGCCTAGGCAGTACCATTATCTCCCTTAAAATGCCTGATCGAGAAGGAGAAATTAAAGAAGTAACTCTCGGGTTTGATAATCTTCAACAATATTTGGTTAGTCATTTTTATTTTGGTGCCATAATCGGTCGTTTTGCTAATCGTATTGCCAAGGGAGTTTTTCAGTTGGATGGGGTTAGATATGATCTTGCTTGTAATGAGAATGGTCTGAATCACCTGCATGGTGGAAACAAGGGATTTGATAAGGTTGTCTGGCAAGCTGAGAGTTTCAAAGAAACTACTTTAAGCGGAGTGACCTTCTCTTATCTCAGTTCAGATGGAGAGGAAGGATACCCTGGAAATCTAAGAGTAACAGTAACCTACAGTCTGAATGAAGATAATGAGTTTAAAATTGAATATAATGCTCAAACAGATAAACCTACTATTGTGAATCTAACTAACCATACTTACTGGAATCTGGCTGGTGCAGGTTCTGGAACAGTTATGAATCATCAGTTGACTATTAAAGGTAAAAAATACCTCCCGGTTAATAATAATCTAATCCCCACCGGAGAAATTAAGACTGTTTACGGTACTCCTATGGATTTCACCAAACCGAAATTAATTGGAAAAGATATTAATGATACTGCAGGCGGTTATGACCACTGCTTTGTTATCGAATCCTCAAATCGAGAGCTTAGATTGGCGGCAAAGCTTTATGAACCGGAAAGCGGTCGCACTATGGAAATTTTAACCACCACACCAGGTATCCAATTTTATTCTGGGAACTTTCTTGACCATATTAGAGGTGCAGGTGGAGCGCTATTTCAGAAACACAGTGGCCTCTGCTTGGAAACTGAATTTTTCCCTAATTCAGTTAATGAAGCTGAGTTTCCCTCTCCCATCCTATATCCAGATAGAACATACCACCAGGTTACGATACACCGCTTTTTTACCGATTAAGTTAGCACTTTTTGTACCTCCCGAATATCTCCTCTTAAAAATAAGTTGACAAGTCAACTTCGCCACTTAATTCAATTTAAACTCTTCTAAACCCTTACTGCAGTTGTTTTTCCTTATTTTTTTATCCCATCGTTATAGTGAAATGATTATATAATATAACTTGCAATAATTATTATTATGTGATATTATATAGTGAAACTTAAAGGAGGAGACTATGGCTTTCTTAAGAGAGATAAGAGCAAAGAGAAAAAGTGGGAAGGTATACAGTTATTGGGTGGTAATTAAAAGTTTCTGGGATAAGAAGGAGAGAAAGGTACGCCATCGGATTATCCACACTCTGGGGACACTCTCTAAAGAAGAAGCAAAAACAATAAGAACAATCCTTTCTTTAAAGGGGATGCTGAAAGATTCTTTCTTCACCAGCTGGCAGGATATTAAAACTAAAAAGGATTATGAGTACTTGGTCCCCCTAGTCTTAGATAAAATTTGGTATCTCTGGGAGTTGGATCAAGTAACTGACTCTGGCCAAATCCTTAAAGTTCCCACTTGCCTCATGAGCGAAATTCTTACCCTCAATCGGGCAATCTCTCCCACCAGTGACCTCAAAGTCTGCCACTGGTATGAAAGAACCATTCTTCCTGAGCTATTCAAAATAGCCCCAGAGGTGGTTAACCCTACCAGGATTTACCGAAACCTGGATAGGATTCTTCTAAAGGAAGAAGAGATTCAGAATCATTTAGCCAGAAAGGTAAAAGATTTGGGATTTGATGATCTATCTTTGGTCTTTTATGATATTACCTCCTCCTACTTTGAGGGTTGGAATTGTCCCTTAGGGGAGTTTGGTCTATCCCGTGATTACCGGAAAGACAGACTTCAACTGCTTTTAGCCCTTTGCGTAACTAAAGAGGGTTTCCCTTTTTACTGGAAGGTATTACCTGGAGGTCTACATGACTCTGTCACCGTTAAAGAAGCGGCCACTTCCTTAAAGAAAAGATTCCCCCTAAAAGATTGTTATCTGGTTATGGATAAAGGGATGGTAAGTAAGGATAACCTGGACTTTTTGGAGCAAGAAGGTTTTTCCTATATCGTTACCATTCCCAGAAACCAGGTAAAGACCTTACCCGATTTCCCCCAAGAACTTCTAGAATATTTAGGAAAAGAGTTGGAAGAAGAAGAGAAAAAGGAGACCCCTAACCTAAAGGCGGTAATGGAAAAATACCCTTACTTTACCTATTTTCTACCCCGGGCCTATTTTCATGAGCTAAACCCAGCCCCACTGTGTAAGGGCAGGGTAAAAAGAAGATACCTCCTCTGCTTTAATCCAGAGAAGTTCTTAGAGGAAAGAAAACAAAGAAAGGAAAAACTGGCTTCCATCTCTAACTATCTTAAAAGATGGAACCAAGAGCTTTCTCGGGCCAGATATACCAAAGATAAGAAATCTCTTAGTAAAGAAATCTATCATTATTTAGCTAAAAGGAAGACTGAGCATCTTTTCACCATAAGATTAATGCCCCAAAGAAAAAGAATAAAGAAAAGAACTATCACTACCTATAAAATAGATTATCAGATAAAAAAGGGAAAGATAGAAAGCTTAAAACTCTCCGATGGAATCTACTGTATCCTTTCTAATCTTCCTATAGATGTGGCCTCTTCCTTTTTAGTCTCCTCTTATAGACAGAGAAGAAAGGTGGAGGTAGCCTTCTCCTATTTAAAAGGATTCATTGAGATCAGACCCTTTTATCACCAGAAAGAAGAAAGAGTAAAATCGCACATTCTTATTTGTATTTTGGGTTATCTCTTGCAGGTGACGGTAGAGTATCTTCTAAAAAAAGGGGGTTATAATCTTACCTTTCAGGAATTCTATCAGAAAGCAAACAGAATAAGGGCAGTGCAATTAGAGATAACCAACATTAGAAAGAAGGGACTAAAACTAACCGAAATTTCGGAAGAGATAAAGTATCTTTTAAAGGCCTTAGACAGTGAAAAGTTCACCACGGAAAATTTCTTAGAAGGAATAGAAAAAGTGATATAGTGAAATGTTTTTTGTGGCGGAAATCCGTGCTACACAAGGAATTTCAAAAAAAGTGGCGAAGTTGACTTG
>Ga0209610_1000376_pt1 | contig 23371 bp, 18 predicted proteins | sample LakKivw275mmetaG_FD_184137 | JGI IMG/M metagenome (GOLD analysis project Ga0209610, IMG submission 184137) | Anoxic lake water microbial communities from Lake Kivu, Rwanda to study Microbial Dark Matter (Phase II) - Lake Kivu water 275m metaG... | ecosystem: Environmental > Aquatic > Freshwater...
CCTCAGCTAGGGCCAAAACCACAGCCATCGTCTCGTGTTGAACTTCTCGTTCGAGTTCGCAGATCCTCTTAACCTTCACGTATTTGGTTGAAGCTTTTGCCGCGATTTTTTTTGCAGCACTTTTAGGAATCATTCCAACTTCAGCCAAAGCCCCAGCGAGAGCGGCTTCGACATCGAGCATGCGCTGAAAGCGCGTTTCCAGCTCAAAGATGGAGCGCATCTCCTGACGGCCATAGCGCTGCTCGATCGGATGAACTGGCATTCAACTCCCGATAGGATAATTTTGGCGCAGCAATAAAGCTTTGCGGTAAGTTATCTGGGCGGTGCCAACTTTCGAAATGCCGAGACCATACCTATTATGGCCGCGATCCCCACCACTCCAGCAACTACGTAGGTGATGGGTATTCCCTCAGCTGGCAGTATCCCTTTGGGAAACATCTCTTCTTCAGGCAACACATACGGTGAGTTGCCACTCCCCGCAACGATGTAATTACCATCCGCCGAGACGGAGACGAAGCTGACCCAGTTGCCCATATCATAGCCCCATAGTTTTTCGCCAGAATTGTCAAATAGGTAGACATTGTTGTCCCTGCTACCCGCGGCGATGGTGTTGCCGTCAGCCGATATGGAGATTGAATAAATAGACTCACCAGTTCGGTAACTCCAAATGGGGTTATTGTCCACATCGCTGAAGAGGCGGATCATACCATCCGAGAGGCTCCCGACCGCGATGCGGTTGCCATCATTGTCGATCGCAACGGCGTGAGGGATCCCGCTGGAAAAATACCTCCAAATTGGGGTGTTGTCTGTGTCACCAAAAAGGTAAATATTATAGCCCTCCTCCGCGATACCGTCACGGCCAACGACTACCTTGCTTCCATCGAGAGAAATAGAAACAGAGTAAGGCGGGGCATGTGGCTCCCTACTAAAGCCGTGCCCCCACAGCGGGGTATCTGTTTCACGGCTGAACATGTACACGCTTATTAGAGGACAGCCGAACCCCACAGCGATGCGGCTGCCGTCAAATGAAAACGAGGGAACGACATCGTTGGTGAGGCCAGCCGGATCGTAACCCAGTGTGGGGACCTTGTATGTCCGGAGCGGGGTGTCGGGGTTGGCGCGGTCAAATAAGTAAACTGAATCACGCACCCCGGTGACCAAGTAGTTGCCATCTGGTGATATGGAGCTAGAAGTAAAGTGGGAGAAACCAGGGATTATCATCTCGCCCGGCCCCTCACCTACACCTGAAAATTCGTACTCAGGAGTGTTACTATCCTCTCCTGCAACGCTAGCAGAGAGAATTATGGTGTGGTTCCATCTTACAGGGTATTGTTGAATTATCTCATTATCAGCATTGCCGAACAAGTTGATCGCTCCACCGAACACGGCCGCTACATTGCTGCCGTCCGAGGTGATGGTGGTCGAGAGGACAGAACCGTCGACCGCGTAGCTCCAGATTGGGATGTTGTCATCGCGGCCAAACAGATGGATTGATAATCTTTCGTCGCGGCCCCCACTCCCGATTACGGCCACCACATAGCTGCCATCGGATGAGAGTGAGACCGAGCGAACCCAGTCGCCAGTCTCGTAGCTCCAGATTGGTGTATTATCTTGGCGATTGAACATGCAAATCTTGTAGTTGCGAGGAAGAAGGCATGGAAAAACACTAGGAACGGAGTCCTTCATACCCTCTGAAGGTGGATATCTTGCCGTCGCCATCCCGTCGCTTGCCTCAAACCAAAAAGTTTTCAAAACGCCAACGTCTGCGCTGGTCGCGGCTATAGTCCAACGATACGTTGCACCGCCGGTGTACGAGCCACCAGCATAAGTCATCTCGTAAGGTACATCATCAATGTAAATTCTTACGTAAGAGGGGGCGTCGCCGTCAGCATCCGTGTAAATTATCTCGTAGGTAAAGGTCGTGCCAGGGACCCCCCAGCGCGGGTTTACCCTCTCGCCACTCAGGCTTGGGGGCGAGTTCGCAGCCGCCAGCGGAACCCTGATGACAAAAGATAGTTGCACAAGGCAGAACAACATCAGGAGCGAAACAGCGTTTATCCTCACGTCGTTAACCTCGAAAAATTTAGTGGTTTTATTTAACCAAAAAGTTTTAGTAACAACCGCGATAAATATCACAAGCACCGCGATTATTGCGTGTTTCATTCGCCAGCCTCAACTGACAACTTATCTCGTGATGTTTTAATTTTATGCTGCCCCCGCAACCTCTAGCTCGGCGCTTCGCTCGACCTGCTTCTTAATGTTTTTCGCGGTTTCGGTACCGACGTAAGGCACTCGCGCTAGCTCCTGCTCTGTAGCCCGTTTGACATCTGCGAGTTTGCGATAGCCCGCCTTGAACAAACTCCGCCCACGAACCCGCCCGATGCCTCGAAGTTGCACAAGCTCCAGCAGCTCCTCCTTGATACCGTACCGCGTCCGCTCCCGCAAGCCACGCAGCATTGGCAAAACCCGCCCGATCTTGAAAAGTTTCGCGAGTTCGTAGCTTGAGTAGAGCAGCCACTCGGCGATGTCCGCGCTTCGCCTGATGTCACCAGCGCCGACACCAAATTGTTCGTGAATGTCATCTTCATACACTTCGTTCAGCCAAGCCTGCAGCATCCGCACCGTCTTGAGTTCGGCCAAGAAATATTCGTATTTCTCAGGTTCGTTCCACTGGTCCGGGATCGGCGCCAAGAATTCGGCCGCGTGATCCGAAGCGAAAAGATCGAGGTCTGCGTAGTCCCGGCTGCGCAGGTAGAGCAGTTCCATGTTCGGAGTATGGCAGATGAGGTGGAGAAAACTCAAATCGGTCGGCCGTATCAGCGTCGCTTGTTTGAGGCCATCACGCAGAACGACGGCCGACATTGGGTCGATGTAGAGCATCGAAACTCGTTCACCAAAAGGTGTCGCCGCCAGCCTCTCGCCCCGCTGGATCACCATTTTTTCCTGCTTCAAGAAATCCAGCACGCATTCGACGATGTTCGCAACTCGCCCCGCTTGGTACTGGTGGGCGAAGAAGGTTTGCCCTATGAAATCTAGCATGCTCTTGAGGCTCGTGACGTACCCCGACGCGATTGAAGCGAGAACGTGGGAGCGGAGCGCTGGTTCCGAGGCGAGCTTTGATGTTATACGTTCTGGTCTGGCGCGTATGAAATCGTCGAACAGAGCGTCGCGCTCGACCGCAGTCTTTGCGACCAGCACAGCCTCGCCATATTTGTCGTACTTCGGTCGTCCGGCTCGGCCTGCCATCTGCTTGTACTCCAGCACCGAGATGTTTTGTGATCCAAATGGCGGGTCATAGCGCCGATAGTCCCTGATCACGGTCCTCCTCGATGGCAAGTTGACTCCCGCGGCGAGTGTTGGAGTTGCGGAGATTACTTTTACCAGGTTGTCTCGGAAGGCATCCTCGATTGTCTTCCTCTGATCATGATGTAATCCCGCATGATGGAAAGCAGTACCCTTGCGTACACATTCTGAGAGGAGCTTGCACGTCCGTGTGGGCTCACCCAAAGCCCCTTCTACAGATTTGGCGATTTTGGTGAGAGAATCACTTTCTTTTTGCGTCAACAACTTTTGGATATCTCTAGCCGCGGCAATCGCAACAGCTTGAGTAGAACGTCTCGTGCCGACGAAGATGAGTACTTGGCCACCTTCGCCAACCGTGTCCACAGCGAGTGCCGCAAGCTCATCTCTTATATGCCCCCCTATAGTTCGCGTTGTTTTATCAGAGAACTCTATTTTTCCTTGACAGTAAACGCCCTCCCTCAGCGGGACAGGACGCCATCCGCTCGTTACCAACTCGGCGTTGAGCCAATCGGCAATCTCGTTGGAGTTTTGGATAGTCGCGCTCAACGCGAGCACTTGCATCTTTGGGTTGAGCTGGCGCAGCCTAGCCGTCAATATTTCGAGTGTTGGTCCTCGCCCGGGGTCGTTAATCAAGTGAACTTCGTCAAGCACGACTACAGACATCGCCGAGCCAAGCCATTTCGCGCGATGCCGGAGCAACGAATCCACTTTTTCAGACGTGGCAATCAGAATGTCGAACTGCGCGAGCTTCGGATCTGCGGCGTCGTAGTCACCAGTGGATATGCCGATTTTCACGCCTAGTGGCCCGTACTTCTGCTTGAACTCGTCGTACTTCTCGCTCGCCAGCGCTCGAAGTGGGACGATGTAGAGGCACCTGCCATTATCGTTGAGTATAGATTTCAGCATGCAGAGTTCTGCGATGAGTGTCTTTCCAGCCGCGGTGGGTATCGCCAAAACGAGATTATTTCCCCCGAGTGCGCCTTTCCTTACCGCATCGGCCTGCGGCGGATAGAGCTCGGCTATTCCAGAGTTTTTCAGAACATCCACAACTTGTTCAGGCACATCGTATTTCTTACAGAGTTCTTTAGCTTTCACGCGCACACCATCAATAAAACTATCTTTAGATACAAATAATGTAGGGGAAGTTATGGGTACAATATCGCTTGCGTGCGAGGAAATTTTACAACAGATTTCGATTGGAAAAATAGCCGATGCACAAGGGCTAGCCAGAGCTAAAATTCGAGCTTGTCGCGAATTTGGATTATCAAAGCCTCCCCGCAACTCCGAGCTTTTAGCGGCAGCCACGACCGAGCAAAAGACAAAAGTGCTTCAACTGTTGAGGCTGAAACCGGTGCGCTCCGTTTCCGGCGTCTCGGTCATAACAGTCATGCCAAAGCCCTATCCCTGCCCGAAGGATGCCCCTTGCATTTATTGTCCAGGAGGCCCAAGCTCGGGTACGCCACAAAGTTATAGTGGACATGAGCCTGCTGCGATGAGGGCGATCCAGCATAATTTCGATCCGTATGGGCAGGTGAAAAGCCGGATCGAGCAGCTTCACGCGATCGGACATGATGTCGACAAAGTGGAGTTGATAATTTTCGGAGGTACGCTAACTGCCTATCCTCAAGAATACATCGAGTGGTTTGTGACGCAGTGTTTGAATGCAATGTCGGGCGCAAATGCCACGACGATTGAGAAAGCCCAAGCTGCGGCCGAAAACGCTGCGATTAGAAACAGCGACATCGCGCTTGAGACCAGACCAGACTGGTGTAAAGAACAACACGTAGACATGATGCTCCGCCTCGGCGCCACGCGGGTGGAGCTGGGGGTGCAAACGGTTCACGAAGACATATACGAGTTGGTGAATCGCGGGCACATAGTGGAAGACGTTGCAGAGGCCACGCGAATAGCGCGAGACTCCGGGTTCGCAGTGGTATACCACATGATGCCCAACTTGCCAGGCTCCGACTACGAGCGCGACTTGAAATCCTTCGAGCAAATCTTTGAAGACGAGCGATTCAAGCCGGACGCGCTGAAAATTTATCCGACATTGGTGATGCCGGGCACCGAGCTTTACGAGATGTGGGAGCGTGGCGAGTACAAGCCATATCCGTTCGAAAAAATCGTCGAGCTCATCGCAGAGGTGAAGAAGCGCGTGCCGCCGTGGGTACGAATCCAGCGCATCCAACGTGACATACCGGCGAACTTGATCGCGGACGGAGTCAAGCGCGGTGACCTCAGGCTCATGGTTCAGAATAAATTAAGAGACGGAGGCGCGCGCTGCAGGTGCATCCGTTGCCGCGAGGTCGGTCATGTCGGGTACGAACTCGGGTTGAGGCCCGACCCAGAAAATATCCAGCTGAAAGTTGAGCGGTATCGCGCGAGTGAAGGCGAGGAACTATTTCTATCGTTTGAGGATGTTAAGCAGGATATCCTGATAGGTTTGCTCAGACTTCGCGAACCATCTGAAAAAGCACACAGGCCGGAAGCCAAAGCTGCGAGATCCACGCTGGTGCGAGAGCTGCATGTTTACGGGCCATTGGTTCCGGTTGGTACGAGGGCGGGGAACGGATGGCAGCACCACGGTTACGGAGCGAAGCTGATGGAAGAGGCCGAGCGCATCTCTCGCGAGGAGTTCGACGCGCGCAGGGTTATCGTGCTTGCAGGGATAGGGACACGGAACTACTACCGGCGCTTCGGCTACGATCGAGAGGGACCGTACATGGTGAAGGAGCTGAGCTGATGCACCCACTCAACTTGATCGTGCTCGGCACAGCTGGCGCGGGCAAGAGTGCACTGGCTGCGACTTTCGGCAAGTGGATCGAGCAAAACACGGACCGAAGCGTCGCTTACATCAACCTTGACCCCGGGTGCGACTTCGTTCCCTTCAAGCCAGACTTCGACATTCGTGATTGTTTCACGATTGCCCAGATAATGCGCGATGAAAGTCTCGGGCCGAATGGGGCGATGGTCCGGGCTTCTGAGCTACTCGAGCGGAAAGCGGAGGAATTTTCAAAACGAATAAACGAGATCGAGGCTGACGTCAGGCTCATCGACACCCCGGGACAGATGGAAGTTTTCCTCTTCCACGGAGGCCCTGAGATAGCGAAACTCGTGGAGGGGGTGACTATCTCTCTTTTCCTGACCGATGCTGAAATCGCTGCGAAGGCGACGGGATTCGTATTCACTCGCTTGTTCGGGTTGTCGGTTGGGCTCAGATTGGGGGTGCCAGCAATCAGCGTTCTTAACAAGGTAGACCTCGCCAAAGACAATCTGGCTGGCATAGATCGGATGCTCACCGATGCGGAACTCTTGAAAGAAGAGGTGTTAAAGGAAAGCTCGGGCGTGATGATAGATCTGACGTTAGGGCTGTCGAAGGTGCTACCAGGGCTCCTCCCCGCTGCCAGGTTGGTGAAGGCGAGTGCGAAGACTGGCGAAGGCATGCGGGAGCTCTACGACATCGTGCATGAAATCTTCTGCACGTGCGGCGACCTAACGTAAAACCAAAAGCACGCAACAACTTTTGATAGCCCTTGCCATCACTTGCATGCTTTCTCTTTTGCTTTCTTCTTCGCTTTTGCTTCAGCTTCCATTCTTTCTTCTTCGGCCTTTTGCTTCAGCTTTCTCTTGAACATCTCCATATTTTTCACCTCCATTGCGAGTCTATACGAAAACTACTGTGGCGCCCACCAAGTTTGCTTTGACACATTTCTCAACTACCTTTTTTGTTTCATCCTCAAAAGTTACAATCTTGCCGCTCACTTTGAATTCCATCTTAGGGCAATGAAGTTTCACTTTAACGGTGCCGCCCTCAACACCGACAAGCTCGATTTTAGAGCCACCCACCGCCAGCGATGACTTTAGTCCATCGACGACTTTCTCAGCTTCTTCTTTCGTTACCGTTTTATCTCCCTCGCAGTCATCACCACGATTTTATGCTTTTATATGTTTCGTGAGTATATCTTTTTGAGGGTTGGTATGAACCGTGCTGGCGCGTCGGTCGCACTTTGTTTTGCTCTCATATTCAGTCTGATGGTGGGGACGGTAGCCGCGCAAACTCAGGACGACATGGGCACAGGCGGCGACGCCGGCGATGATTTCTACTCCGCGACGCTGATATCTCCCGCCGCCGGCACAGGCTACCTCGACGCCACCGACACGGCAGACTGGTACAAAGTTGAGGTCACTGCCGGTCAGACCGTGAGCGTTAGCATGACCCCTTCCTTCGAAGCAGACTTCGACCTTGAGCTCTACGGTCCGGATCAGGCTTACCTTGGCTCATCTGCTCACGGCGGGAGCCAGACCGAAGCGGTTCACGGGACGGTTACTTCATCGGGTTACGCCTATATCTACGTCAAGCGTTGTTCCGGTGAGGGGACATACTCTCTCGCCATCACTAGCACAGCCCAAGACGACATGGGTACAGGCGGCGATGCAGGCGATAATTTCAGTGCAGCGACATTGGTAATTCCCAGCACCGGAACCGGTTATCTCGACTCGAGAGACACGGCCGACTGGTACAAAGTCCAAGTAACCGCTGGTCAGCTCGTAAGCGTCAGCATGACCCCCTCCTTCGGGGCGGACTTCGACCTCGAACTCTACGGCTCGGATCAGGCCTACCTTGGCTCATCTGCTCATGGCGGAAGCCAACCCGAAGCGGCCCATGGGACGGTTACCTCATCTGGTTACGCCTATATCTTCGTTAAGCGTTTTGCTGACGAGGGAACCTACTCGCTTACTGTAACTGTGGCTACTCAGGACGACATGGGTACAGGCGGCGATGCAGGCGATAATTTCGGTGCTGCGACATTGGTAATTCCCAGCACCGGAACCGGTTATCTCGACTCGAGAGACACGGCCGACTGGTACAAAGTCCAAGTAACAGCCGGCCAGCTTGTTAGCGTCAGCATGACTCCGTCCTTCGAAGCAGACTTCGACCTTGAGCTCTATGGCCCCAACCAAGCTTACCTTGGTTCATCCGCTCATGGCGGAAGCCAACCCGAAGCGGCGCATGGGACGGCTTCTTCCTCTGGCTACGTGTATGTCTTCGTTAAGCGTTTTGCCGGTGAGGGGACATACGCTCTCACAATCACAGGAACGACTCAAGACGACATGGGTACAGGCGGCGATGCTGGCGATAACTTCGGCGCGGCGACACTCGTAACCCCAAGCACTGGCACTGGCTACCTCGGCTCTGTTGACAAAGCAGACTGGTACAAGATTCAAGTAACAGCTGACCAGATCGTAAGCGTCAGCATGACCCCATCCTTTGGGGCAGATTTCGACCTTGAGCTCTACGGCCCAGACCAAGCTTACCTTGGTTCATCCGCTCATGGCGGAAGCGTGACCGATACGGCCCAGGGAACTGTTACCTCTTCTGGCTATGCATACATTTTTGTCGAGTGGTTCGCAGGCGAGGGAACCTATTCCCTCACGATCACCGGCACGACCCAAGATGACATGGGCACCGGTGGCGATGCCGGCGATAACTTCGGCGCGGCGACGGCAATAACCTCGGGTTCGGGCACGGGTTATCTCAGCTCGCGGGACACGGCAGACTGGTACAAAGTTCAGGCCCCAGCAGACAGAACGATAAGCGTTAGCATGACTCCCTCTTTCGGAGCAGACTTCGACCTCTGGCTATACGGCCCGGACCAGTCACGCTTGGATTCATCAGCCCATGGCGGAAGCCAGACTGACACAGTTGAAGGAACGATCGCCTCCTCCGGCTATGTGTATATCTACGTCGAGCGGTTCACGGGTGATGGGACATACTCACTAAACGTCTCGGTGGCAACTGGCGGTGAGGCTGAATCTGCCCATCCCTATGCAAACAATCTAGACAAAACTTGGACCATTTCTCGTCCCGGGGCAGGCAAGATCAGAGCACATTTTGCTCAACTGGAAACAGAGCGTGGCTGGGACTATGTGTATGTTTATGATGCGAACGACAACCTCATAGAAAGCTACACCGGAAGTTACCGCGATTTCTGGACCTCGTGGATGAACGGAAGCACGATAAAAATTAGGTTGGTCACGGACGGCTCCTTCACAGCCTACGGTTTCACCGTCGACAACGTGGAGGCGGGGGCAGCGGCGCCAGTCACCCCCTCCAACAAGGTCGCAGTCATCGTGGGCATAAACGACTATCAAAACTTGAGGATGAGCGGGATGCGGTACTGTATAAACGATGCTATCGCGTGGAAGGGCTACTTGGTTGGGCGAGGATACACGATAAGCTCTTTCCTGACGGACAACCAAGCAACCGAAGCGAATATCCAAAGTGCAATAACGAAGGCTGCCGCTGAAGCTGGATCCGACGGCACGTTAGTCCTCATCTTTTCCGGTCATTGCATCGGTATAGATGCTACAAGAGCATTCGTCTGTTACGATGCTGGTACACTAAGTGTAACCACCTTGCCTGAGGTAAGCGGATATCTCAGTGGGCCTGAACTGCAAAATCTGCTCTCGGGCCACGATGGCAGACTCTTCGCATTTTTTGACTCCTCCCTCTCAGGCGGGATAGGCCAACTAGTCACCTCCACAAAAAGATACGTGGTCACCGCCTGCACAAATGTTGGCTACCGTTATGATGATGCTCTCCACGGGCACGGTGCTTTGACATATTGGTTCCTTAAAGAAGGGCTGATCAATCAGGGCTTTACCAACGCAGAAGAGGCATTCAACTGGGTATCGGCGCGCTATCCTTACACCGGCGCGAATGCAGCACAGCAGTTCGATGGTGATCCCACGAGTTCCTTCTCCTTGGATTCATAGGAGGTAAGACAATGGACAAACGTGTAGTGGTTGCGGTCGTTGGCGTGATAATCATCGTGTGTGCGTCGGCGGTTTACCTAAGTATGCGGGGCGCCCCAGAAGAGCAGGTAACGCCACAAGCGCCCGGGAAAATCACGGTTGAGATGCCGCTGGCGAGGGTGAAGGCAGCGGTTGCCTCAAGAGAGGGCGCGTCTCAAGACAACGTTGAGGTTTACTTCTGCGTGCCGGCCGAGCTGAGCGAGAACAAAAAATTCGCTGCAGGGGTGGTGGTGAATAATCAAAAATCCATCGTGTTTATCTATGACAACTCGACGAACACGATACTCCTCCCCGTGGAAAACGAGTACACCGCAACCACCAGCGACGAGCTCCAGGTGATGTCTACCATTGCCAGAAAGGACGTAACCTCTCCCTACGCTCAAGACCATCTGGGCCACTTCAACACCAACAATATCGTTCCGTTCGGGATCGTCAAGGTGGGCAACGCGTACACGTTCGATTATTACGACGGCTACGCTGCGAGCCCCCTCGATCTCTGGGGGCATGGTAGCGCGGTCTTTGAAAACGGAGAAGTGTTGTTCACTACCCACGAGTGGATGAAGTGATTGTTTGCCTGGCGCCAGAACGAATGATTTAAATTATCTCAAATATCATTAAACAAGCAAGACACGATAGTACAGGAGTGTGAGATTCTGACCACCCGTCCCGGCATCTCTCCAAAGGCCGTTAGGGGAAGCTTGCTGTTTTTTGGAATCGCCTCCATAATCGCGGGCATCCTCGTCTTAATATGGGGTGTTTGCACAGCTGGCGCGATGGAGTCCCCCCTCGGGTGGGCAGGGCGCCTTGACACAACGAATCTTTTGGTGCCAATAGGTTTCATCTTGCTTGCAGCAGGGATGTTCTGCCTAGCCTACACTTGCAATTCGGGTTTGGGTTACTCATCGGGTGTTTTTTTGTCCGTTTTGGCGGTGCTGATATGGGTGATTCGATTCGTGAAACCAACTGGATCATTTGAACTGAGGGCTACTTGTATCCTTCAAGGCAGCATGTTGTTGGTGGCGATGGCCGCGACGTTTTACGCCCTTAAGGATATCTCACTCAGGGTAGGGCCCACTATGCTTATGCTTATCGGCTACTCTCTCATCCTGCTGTTCGGCATTTTGGGAATGGTGGGCGAGTTGGCGATAGCTTCCCTCGATGCGGACGCTATGAGAGCAGGCGCGTGGTCAGTCTGTGCCGGGGCCGTCTTCGGCGGAGTGGCTGGGCTCCTGCTTTCCTTAACGTTTTTGCGGACGTCCGGAAGAGAGAAGTCCCGCTAACTGCGAGAGGGCGCTAGTAACGAGAGCGCCAAGGAGCAAGGGGATTACAGCAGCTTTTACAAACTGTGGTTGCGGCAACGGCTGGGCGTCGGCACAACGGTAGTTTAGTTTGAATTACACCCAGCGTAGTGGTTTGCCACATTTAGCGCACGTATCACCCAATGGTGGCTGCTTTGTGTGGCAGTGCTGGCACTCGATGAGTAGCGGGCTGTCGCAATGCTGGCAGGACTCTCCAAAAAAAGTCATCTTGCCGCACCTCGGACACTTTACCTCAAGACGCAGCCCGCAGCCGCTACAAACTTTCCAGTCCTCTTGAATCGGTGTGCGGCACTTCGGGCACCTCGTGGGCCCAAGCGGGTTCACCCTCGCGCAAAAGGGGCACGCGATCGAGTTGGGCGGAACCAGCTTGCCACAGTACCTGCACGGTTTTTTGTAACCTGGCAATTACTCATCCCCGCTTACTGTCTAAGAGTATTCAACCCCTAACATTTAATAAGGTTTGTGCATGAAAAATCGTATGGTGATAAAACGGAAAAAAAGCTTGTGTCGTTTACCAAGAACTTCGCTGACAACAGCACCGAGGCAGGGTTTCAGTTCACCTTTTTCTGTGACAGCTGCCGCGATGGGTACAAGACGAAGTTCGTGCAGGCGAAATCGTACAAGAAACGAAAAATTTTCGGAGGCATCGGGAAGCTAGCATCCGCAGCTGGATCGCTAACTGGAAGGTATGGAGCCGGGTACGGCGTGCAGACGGGTGCAGACGTAATTTCGGACAGATGGTCAGGGATGTCTCCCGAGTGGCACAAAGAACACGAGAAAGCTTTTCAGGAAGCCAGCAACGAGGGGATGGGGCACTTCAACAAATGCCCAAGATGCCATGAGTGGGCGTGCGACGAGTGCTGGAACGAAGAAGAGGGGCTGTGTGTCAAGGATGCACCGAGGGTCGCTGTGGAGGTAGCAGCCGCAAAGGCCGCGAAGGCCAAAGAGGACATAATGGCAAAAGCCGCGGAGACCAAAGTGTTCAAGGGAGAGATCACGAGCAAGCAAACGATCTGCCCGAGTTGCGGCAAGCCAGCTGGAATGGGCAAGTTCTGCAACAACTGCGGTGCTCCACTGGGACTGCTGAAGTGCAAGAAATGCGGTGCGACCAACCAAGCCGGCACGAAGTTCTGCGGCGAGTGCGGGGCGAAGCTTTCCAAGTAAGCCTAGTCGGCATGCGAAAGGAAGTGGACGGTAATGGAGAGTGTCCTCAGCTACTCCATCTTAGCTGAGACCGGAAAGCAGGTCACAAAGGGGGAAGGCAAGGGAAAGCTAGAAGAAGATGGCTTAGTTATCTCGCCGAAGTTTGGGGAGACTTTATCTTTCTCGTTTAGGGAGATAATCGGCATCGAGGCTAAAAATTACAAACTCCACCTCACGCTGGGCACCAGAGAAAAGCTGGTCCTGTCGGATTTGGGCTATGACTATGAGGATTTCCTCAGGGTTTTGAACTACTTGCGCAACGAGGTGCTGCTCAAAGACATGCTCATGCACGAGACGCTCAAGAAGTCGGATGTGGAGGCGGAGTTCGTGCACACCGACGAAAGCGGGAAGGTGCAAAAGGGGGGAGGCAAGGTCCGCCTCTATGAAACGGGTCTCGTCTTCATTCCTGAGAAAAGCGAGATGTTTAGAATACCCTACAGCGACTTGGCCGAGATTTCCGAAAAGGGGCTCGGGCTCACGATCACCACCGAGTTTGGGGAAAAACTCAGCCTTTCAAAGATGGGCAGGGAACTCGATCCTTTCAAAAGAACCCTCTCCGATATCAACAACGAACTCCAGCTCAAAGTCATCTCCTCCCTTAAGGAACTGATTCCCGGTATCGACTCAGCTTCTCTCAGGGCGGCCGCGCGGCTCATGAAGGAGGGCAAGGCGGCCAAGCGCAAGGACATAGAGGCAATCAACCCGAAATTATGGGCCGGGCTAGAAAACAAGCTGAGTTCATTGGGCGCGAAAGAAGCGTATGATTTCTTGAAGGGCCGGTCTCATGAAGAGAGGATATGCATCGGCTTCAAGAGGGGCCTCATGGGCGACCTCACCGGGGAGTACGTCTGGTTTTTGATCCCAATCTACGATATCGACCCGAAGAAGCCGGGAAACGCCGTGGTGATGGAGGCAATAGAGGTGAGTGGGGCGGCAACAGAAGCGAAGGAAGTACCGAAGGAGAAGCCCACCGAAGTCTTGGCGCCGATGGCCGGTGCGGCAACGCAGATGGCGACCGAGCTGACGGAGCCGGCCGTGATGGGGGCGCAGGAAGTGTTGAAAGAGGTGGAGAAAGCAGAGGCGGCTCCAGAAGGAGGGGGCAAGGCCACGTATCTCTTCAGGATAGTGAGCAGGAAAGACTATCCAAAATTCAAAAAGTTGGAAGATCTGAACAAAGAGGTCGACAAGTTCATCACCGCGATAAACAGGTGCATGCTTGCCATAAATTTCAGGAGGGAGCCGATTTATCTGCCGGACGAGAAGCTTGAGGAGTCACGGTACCAGAGGTACAAATTCGCGATCCAGAAAATACCTTCGCTGCAAACCCTGCGCGGCCTCTTCATAGGCAGGGTAATCCACGCCTCGCCGGAGCAGTGGAAGCAAGATGTGATGGATTTGCTCAAATTCAACGTCGGCACGCGGGATGATAACGCAAAATGGCAAAAGGGGGAAAGCCCAGATGCCTAGCAAAACAGCCAGTAATCTTGAGAAACTTTTCCCGAAGGGCTGGCTCCCGAAGACATGGGTGGAGAAAGAGCGGTTTGTACAGGAAGATAGCATCTCTTTCAGGCTCTACCACATCAATCCAGAAATAAATATGGCCCCCGAGTTAAAGAAGGGCCCCACCTATGGCAAGTCCATATCGGAATACGAATCGATAGCTTACCACGGTATTTCAACTCGGAGAGGATTGGGAATGAAAGATTTTTTTGAAGGGATGGCCGCAGTGGCAGCAACCGGCATGGTGCCCAGCATTACGCCGGCATCCGTTCAAAATTTAAAAAATCGATATCAGAAGGCAGATATCGATGTTAGCGGAAAATACGACTTGGATGTCATGGTTTCCATAGCAAAATTCCCCGACGAAAAAATGGCCGAGGCCCAATTTCTTTCTTTTCAGGTACTCCCAACCCAGGGTTTCACCGAAATGCAGATTCCAGGAATGGGAGGAGGAACCACAACACTTGGCGAACTTTTAAAAAGCGATTCCTATATGGCCACCATGAAGGCTCATCTTTCCAAAGAACAATTTGAACAACTCGAGAAAGGCCTCCCACAAATGCGAGAAGCAATGGAGAAGGCTTCAAAGCAAATAAAAGAACAGCATAAAAAAGACAAGGCCGAGCACGGGATCGAATACTGTAAAGGAAAATATCAGGACTATCCAGCGATTATTGTCAAAGCGGATAACCCGCAATTCACGGGATACTCTGCGCGGGGGTCTGTTGAAAGCGGGGGTAGAGAGGTCGGGGGCGGCGGTGTTGATCCTTATGTAAAACTTCCCCCCCGGCCCAAGGTCGCGCCATCGAGATATACAGAAACGTTGATGGCGATTCAGGTTGGCAATTTTGTTATTAATGGTTCGTTGCTTTGGATGGCGTTATCTCTTCCCCCAGGAAACACTTTCTGTCATTCGCTGACAAAATTCCAAACCAAAGTCGAAACAGAGAATATTGAAGGTAAGATTTACCGCACCACCCACATTCTCCCTGTGAACAGCACCTTGGCCGCTGAAGGCTACCTCCACAAAGAAGAAGCGGAAGGAATTTTTAATTCGATATTTTCAAGAATTTTGTCTTCGTAACAAGCGGCGATTATTAAAGAGCAATTTAAAGGTGTATAAAATGTCAGAAGTAAAAATCAATTATGCAATCGGCGATGTCCATGTAGTAAGGAATGGTAGGAAAATAAAGGTCGAGGCAGATCTATTTAAAAAATCAGTCGAATTGGAAGATGGAGACAAGATTATTACTGGTCCACATTCGTATGTTGTCAGGTTAACTGATAAACCGGGGCCAAGAGAAAACGGAACATGGATGGCTATTTTTCCGAACAGTGAAATGGGGTTAGGGATAAAAGGCGGTCTGATAATAAGGATGGAATTAATAAGGGGACTCTTTAAAATTGCCACAGGAACACCTCCTGAGAAAGAAGTAATCACTCCAACTGCCGAGTTGCCACCTACAGGAGTCATGGGTTGGATAGATGTTGCTAGAGATGGCGCGGTCGTCGTTGCTTCTGAAGCCGATTTGATAAAAGTCGTGAACAAGAAAACTAAAAAGGGCGCGGTTATAGGATTTAGACAGCAAGTGACTGTTACCAAAGAAGATATTTTAGGACCATATGGCGTTGACCAGAGATTTAAAGAGGCGTATAAGGCCTGGGAGATGCTTGAGAAGAGCCATGCAAAGTTTCTATATGCCGATATGCTGGAGAGGAGAGGTTCTCAAGAGTTGCGGAAAGAAGTCAAAGTTCTTGAGGAGAAAACAGGAAGAAAATTCGAAGAATATGATGCGAACTATTATTTAAAACATCAAAAGTGGCTTGAAGAACAAAAAGAACTGGGGGAACGAGCATACGAGGAAGTTCAGAAGACGGAATTGCCAGATTTCAAACCACGAAAAGCAGAAGAAAAGATAACTTATGGTGCGGACTATTATTTAAAAGAATATCAAAAATGGCTTGAAGAACAAAAAGAGCGGGGGGAACGAAAATACGAGGAAGTTCAGAAGGGGTTTAAGTCCGCTCTGGTGAGGAAGGGACTCGAACCGGTCAGGGGGCATTCGGAATTGCCAGAAACTCCTAAGACGATTTCTAAAAAGATCCCCATTGATAAATCAGTAAATTACCAAGGGATCAGCTTTAAGGTTGTTTCGGCGGAAAAGGGGCCTAAAGGCTTGAACACTTCCGAAGGCAAAGAGTTTTTGGTATTGAATGTTGAAGCAAAAAACAATTCCCCCAGACAGGTCATCTTGTTTTACGACGAAGAAGTTAGATTGATAAACGAATCCGGTGAAGTTATTCCTATTAAGAACTACAAGCTAGAAAACAATTTTGACCCTCAATCCGAAGCCAAAGGGTCTCTGCAGTTTTTAGTTGCCAGGGAAGATAACAAATTCAAACTTCAGTTTGGTAAGAAAAGTCTATCGAAGGTTGAAGTCGGGTTTGAACTTTGATGTAGGCGCCACAGTCCGCCGACGCAAGATTAACCCTTTGACATCAAGACCCGCACGAACGGCCCCTCAGGTTCATCCTTCACCGTGCTGTGTACGATAAAAGTTTCGGTCTCTCGCACACCTTTCAGACGGTGGACCTTTTTGACTAAGTTCGTCAGCTCTTTGTCGTCCTTGACCAAGACCTCCAAAATTGCGCTGTACCTCCCAAACAAGCGATAAACCTCTGACACTTGGTGGAGTTTCTTGATCGCTTTCTCGTTTTGGCGTCGGAGGTCGCCTCGCGGATCCTCGCGCAGGAAGATGTAAGCTTTTGTACCCAAACCAATTTTTTTGGGGTTTATCCTTATCGTGAAGGAACTTATTGTGCCAGATTTTTCGAGTTCCAAAATTTTCTTCGCGGTTGTTTGCCTAGTGGCCCCAACCTTTTTTGCGATATCTGAGATGGACTGGGCGCTGTCTTCTATCAGCTGTGCCAGTATCTTCCGTTCCAAGTCGCGCATAATCTCACACTTAACATTTTGTTAACAGAAATGCTTAAAAGTTTAACGTTTTTAAAGAAATGGGGATTGGGATGGAACAAACGCTGAAAGAAGTCCTTGACGCGGTGACAAAGTTACGTGGTCAGCCGAACGTTTGGCACCCCACTTACAAGAAACTTCGCCAAGAATCTGAAAAATACGGTGTCCGCACCAAATGGGGCAACATCGTATTCCACACTATGGTCAAACATAGAATCGCCCCGTTGACCGTGCATGTAGGAAGTCCTGAAGTTAGACAAAGGTATCTGACCCCAAAACAAAAGGAGATCTTGGAGAAGCTGCCGCAAACTCTAAAACTCGTTCACGCTTACATGAAAAAAGCTCCATTCGTCTGCGTCGAGCGCACGATGGGCGAGTCCGAATTAACTCCTCACTGCACAATCTTCATATCTACGCAGCTCAAAGAGATGGTGCGCATCGCCTACGCTTGGGCCGCATTGCTTGCACCACCTAGAAAAAAACCAAAAGAACCGAAACTCTATTTCGTTATGATCTCAGAGTGGCAAGCCAAGGATATGCAGACTCTAGTGTTCCCGGAAATAGGGGTCACCTATGCGCTGGGTACGAACTATATCGGTGAGTGCAAGAAGGCTTTCTTACGCATGGCGATGTGGCATGCAAAAAAACGAGGCATGCTAGGGCTACATGCGGGCTCAAAGATAATCCGCGCGCGAGATGTAAAAACGGGAAAAATTAAGGAATATGGCGCCCTCATCTTCGGTCTAACCGCAACGGGCAAGACGACTCACACATGTCATGAACACGGCTTGACGGGACCTGGCGAGGGAGTCAAAATAGTTCAAGATGATGTAGTTTTCATGAAGTCAGATTGCTCCGCACTAGGGCCAGAGAAAGCGTATTACTTAAAAACCGAAGGACTAAATCCAAAAACTCAGCCTTTGCTATATCAGGCGGCGACCAAGCGTAACACAATTTTGGAGAATGTGATGGTAGATTACCGTGGAAACGTCGACTTTGACGATCTAACGCTAACGGGTAATGGTAGAGGGGTAATCCCGCGAGAGAATTTCCCCAAGCGATACGTAAGTAAAAGCCTTGACCTTCCACCCGTTGATAAATTGGACGAACTTCTCATTTTTATCATAACGAGGAGGAACACCGTGGTTCCAATTGTTTCAAAATTAACACCTGAACAGGCCGCGGCAGCCTTTATGCTCGGCGAGTCTGTGGAAAGTACTGGGGGCGATCCCACTAGAATTGGAGAGTCTGTTAGGACAGTTGGGACAAATCCATTCATCATCGGCGACGAATCTGAAGAGGGCAACAGATTTTATGGATTTATCAAAAAATACCCTAAAGTGCAGTGTTATCTTCTAAACACGGGTGGCGTTGGAGAAATAATGGAAAAGACTGAAGATGGCACTAAAGTTGTTAAGCAAAGGACCTTGCGGGTCGAGATTCCCGAGATGGCCTCGATTATAAGGGGCATAGCGCGGGGGGCCATCGGGTGGGAAAAGGAACCTCATTTTGGAACCCTCGTGCCCAAAAAAGTTGAAGGCGTAAATATGACCAAGTTTAGCTTGTCTAAGTTTTACTCCAAAGAGCAGATCGATGCTTATGTCACAAAGTTGAAAGAAGAGAGGATCGAGTGGCTCGGCAGATTTAAGAGCCTAAACCCAATGATAGTCGATGCAGTCAAGCTTTAGAAAAAAGATTTTTTAGGGGAGCTGCGACGGGCTAGAAGAATTCGTAAAGGTTCTTGAATATTTCCTTCAGCTCAGCGGTTTGATCCTCGTATTTTTCGATGCCGCCCTTGTATCTCAACGCGTAGATAATCCTAATCGGCAAAAATCGGGACATGACGACAGCAGTCGCGCCAAGGAGCAACTTGACGCTTGCGGCGCCGCCCGTGTAGTTTATCACAATTTCATCCATTGGGTTGAGCTGCTTTATTATCCCGGCGATTGCATCGCCAACAGATTTTGGGTTGAAGACATCGCACTTTTGAAACAGGACTTTGGTGTTGGTTTTTGCGGCCGCCTTTTTAATGGCCACTTCATTTGTTTCGTTGTAACCGGCGTGGGACGCCACGATTTGCATTTGATACTCTGAGCACAAGATGTATGTGGTATCCGGCTTTTCTTTCTCCAGCGCAAATTCGATTGTGGTCGGAACCTCGCCGAGCCCTTGGATCAAAATTTTCATCCTATACCCATTCTTACTCATATCTATGACTTTAAATCAATTATCGATTTAAGCAGGGTGAACATTAATTTCATGGTGCTCGCGTGTCTGGTTATCGAGGCAAGGCCCTGAAAGTCCTGAGGGGCCTTTCCGCCAAAGTTGGAGATAGGCTGAGAATAGAAAAACCCGGCCAGATTCACGAGGGAATTTTGATGCCGCGCGCCGAGCTCGGCGATCAGGATCACGTGACAATAAAGCTCGACAGCGGCTACAACCTTGGAGTTAGATTGACGCGAAACACAAAAGTCAGCAAGATCGGGGCGGGGAAAATACCAAAGATGAGTCTGCCGCCGCTTGAGTTCAAGCCTGACCCCAGCAAGCCAAACATCACGATTCTGGGCACCGGGGGGACGATAGCCAGCCGCGTTGATTACCGCACGGGCGCCGTCTACCCGGCATTTACCACAGAGGAGCTGTACAGCGCCGCACCCGAGCTGGCAGAGTTGGCCAACATCAAGACCTCGGCGGTTTGCAACGTCTTCAGCGAGAACATGAAGCCAGATCTCTGGGTAAAAATCGCGCAGGCCGCCGCTAGGGAACTCAACAAGGGGGCCAGAGGCGTGGTAATAGCCCACGGCACGGATACCATGGGGTACACCGCAGCCGCCCTGAGTTTCGCCTTGAAAAATCTCTTCAGGCCCGTCGTGCTCGTCGGCTCGCAGCGTTCATCAGATAGGCCGAGCAGCGATGCGGCGTTGAACTTGCTCAGCGCTGTGTCAGTAGCGAGCAAGTCGGACATAGCAGAAGTTTGTGTAGTCATGCACGGTTCAGCAGAGGACGATTTCTGCCTGATTCACCGCGGAACGAAAGTTAGAAAATGCCACACGAGCCGCAGGGACACGTTTCAGACAATAAACGACTTGCCAATCGGCATGGTCAAGGATAGAGAGATATCGACGTTTGGCGACTACAACCGGGCGAAGCAAGAGGGCAAGGTCAGAGTTGACGCAAAGTTTGAGCCCAAAGTGGCGCTGGTCAAAGTTTTTCCGGGCGTACAATCAAAAACTGTTGATTCTCTACTTAGCGCGGGCTACAAAGGCATAGTCCTTGAAGGAACGGGCCTCGGTCACACCCCAGAGTCCTTGTTTCCAAGCATTAAGCGAGCCATCAAACGCGGGGTGGCAGTCGTGATGACCTCGCAGTGCATTTGGGGGCGTGTCGACATGAAGGTCTACTCAACCGGCCGGGATCTGTTGCAGTTAGGCGCCATCCCCGGGGAGGATATGTTGCCAGAAACTGCTTACGTAAAGTTGATGTGGTCGTTGCCAAAAGCATCTGATCTAAATGAACTCAAAAAATTCATGTTGACAAACATCGCTGGCGAGATCACACCGAGGACGCGGCCGGACGTTTTTCTTAAAACTTTGAGGTGATGAGATGGCGTTTGATTGCAGTGCTCTCGGGTTGCGGGTTGGTTTTGAAATCCATCAGGAGCTCGATACGCACAAACTGTTTTGTGGGTGCCCTTCAACCCTGCGTGAGGAAGAGGCGCCGCTCAAGGTCAAAAGGAGGTTGCGCCCGACGCAGAGCGAGCTGGGTGAAGTGGACCGAGCCGCCATCGTGGAAGCCATCAAGGGCAAAGGGTTTAGGTACCACGTTTATCCAGAAAGCACCTGCCTAGTCGAGTTGGACGATGAGCCTCCACATTCAGTAAACCAAGATGCGCTGGACATCGCGCTCGAAATAGCGCTCCTGCTTGAGGCCAAACCTGTAGACGAAGTTCACGTCATGCGCAAAACTGTTATCGACGGGAGCAACACATCCGGCTTTCAGCGAACGATGCTTATAGCAACCGAAGGCAGCTTGGAGACAAAAAAAGGCAGGGTGCGAATTCAGACCATCTGCTTGGAGGAAGACGCGGCAAGAAAAGTTGGCGAGGATTCTGAGCGCATCGATTACCGGTTGGACAGGCTTGGGATACCGCTTGTTGAAATTGCCACCGGGCCAGATTTCACAGACCCGCAAACGCCGGCGGAGGCAGCGTTGAAGGTGGGGCAACTCATGCGTGCGGCGGGCAAGGTGAAGCGCGGCATCGGAACTATTCGCCAAGACATAAACATCTCGATCAAGGATGGCGCGCGTCAAGAGATTAAAGGAATTCAGGAGCTTGCTTCAATCTCCACTATTATAGAAAGGGAAGTAAGGAGGCAACTCGCGCTCCTACGGATAAAAGAGGAATTGAAGAGGCGGGAGGCCACGGAAGTTGGGCACAACGTTGTGAACGTGAGCAAATTTTTCCGCAATACGCGATGCAAGGTGATTTCGGGCATTCTAGCGAAGCGGGGCACAGTTTTGGCGGTCAAGTTGCCGAAATTCGCCGGCCTCATCGGGAAAGAGCTGCAACCTGGCAGGAGATTCGGGACTGAACTAGCGGATTACGCCAAGGTCTACGGCAAAGTCGGTGGCATCTTTCATACGGATGAGCTGCCGGGTTATGGGATATCCGCGGAAGAAGTCACGAAGGTGAGGGACGCGTCGAAGGCGACTGCGAATGATGCGATAGTGATTGTAGCGGCAAAGAAGGCAGATGCTGAAAAAGCGCTCGGCGCGGTTGTGGAGAGAGCTCATCAAGCGCTGTTTGGGGTTCCAGAAGAGACTAGAAGAGCATTACCGGATGGCAACACGGAGTTCATGCGCCCATTACCAGGGGCTGCTAGGATGTACGTCGAAACAGATATCCCACCGATAGTTATTGATGAAAAAAAACTGGGGCACATAAAAAAGATGTTGCCAGAACTCCCAGAGCAAAAGCTTAGACGGTACATCGAAGAATACAAGTTGAGCAAAGAGCTGGCGGAACGAATCAGCTTATCTGAAAATTCTAGGCTGTTTGAAGAACTCGTGAAGAAACATACGGTTGAACCAACGTTGATCGCCGCGACATTGGAGGAAACGCTAGTCAGTTTGAAACGCGAAGGCGTGGTAGTTGGGGCTATCCAGAAAACTGTGTTGGATGAGGTTTTTGACTTCGTGGGTCGGGGAGAGCTGGCAAAGGAAGCAATACCAGATGTGTTGCGGGAGGTGACGAAGGGGATTAGCGTACAAGAGGCGGTGCAATGGCTCGGCCTCGGGAGAATCACAGAAGCGGAACTTTCAAAGATTGTTTCAGACACCATCCAAGAGAATTGGGCGCTTGTTGAGAAGCGCGGCAAAGAAGCCATGCAACCGTTGATGGGGATATTGATGGAGAAAGTTCGTGGCAGGGTTGATGGAAAACTCGTTCACCAATTTCTCGAGCGCGAGTTGCAGAAATTTGAATTTAGAACTGAAACTTCATAAGACAGTAACCGACTTGGCCAAATTGCGCGGCATGTCTGGGTTGCATCCACGCTCGATTGCCATGTGGTATGCAAAGAGCTGTAGCGGGGCAACATATGGCAAGGGCGTAAAAACTTCTGGGACACCTTTTGGTACCTCAACATAATCGTCAGAGAGGTCCTTGATTTCTTTGTCACCCTCTTCAATAACAGCGATTATCGTCGCCCCCCTAGCCTTCATCTCCATAATATTCCCTATTATTGCCTTGCGCGTGCTGTCGTTCGGACAAACGAAAATCACCGGAAATCCCTCCTCGATTAGGCTGATTGGGCCATGTTTGCTTTCGCCGGCAGGGTATGCGATTGCAGGCACGTAGGCGATCTCCATAAGTTTTAACATGCCTTCGTAAGCCGTGGCCGTACTTACTCCCCTGCCCAAGAAGAAGAAGCACTTTTTATCTTTGTACTTCCTCGCGAGTCCCTTGATTTTTTCCTCTTGGGTTTGAATCACTTTTTCAACGATGTCTGGGATTTGGAGGAGCTTCCTTTTGAGAGCCTTCGCTTCCTCGTGGGAGAGCTTCCCTCTTTTCTCACCAAGCTTTATCGCGATTTGAGCGAGCACCAAAACTTGTGCGGTGTAGGTTTTTGTGGCAGCGACTCCTATCTCTGGCCCAGACTGTTGGCAAACATAACTTCGCGAAACTCTTGTCAAGGTAGAGGCGATGACGTTCGTTAGACCTAGGATGGTCGCGGCCCTGTTGCCTGCGTGCATC
>Ga0209610_1000377_pt1 | contig 23321 bp, 31 predicted proteins | sample LakKivw275mmetaG_FD_184137 | JGI IMG/M metagenome (GOLD analysis project Ga0209610, IMG submission 184137) | Anoxic lake water microbial communities from Lake Kivu, Rwanda to study Microbial Dark Matter (Phase II) - Lake Kivu water 275m metaG... | ecosystem: Environmental > Aquatic > Freshwater...
GGCATCTCCCTCTTCGTCCTCCTATAAAGGATCACTGACTCCTCCGCTCCTAGCCTTAGGGCTGTTCTAGCCGCATCTACAGCAACGTTACCACCACCGACTATCATGACATGTCTGCCAACCTTGATAGGCGTGTCATACTCTGGAAAGAGGTATGCCTTCATCAAGTTAGTTCTGATCAGAAATTCGTTGGCTGAGTATATTCCTGGCAGATTCTCACCTGGAATACCCATGAAATGGGGTAAGCCAGCTCCCGTTCCGACGAAAACGGCGTCGAAGCTCTCAAGCAACTCCTCAACACTATACATTTTTCCTATCACCTTGTCAGTTTCGAGCTTAACCCCAAGTCTTTTGATGTAATCAACCTCAGCGTTCACCACCTCCTTGGGAAGCCTAAAATTAGGTATACCATACATCAGCACACCACCAGGCTTATGGAGCGCCTCAAACAGACTCACCTCGTCACCAAGCCTGGCCAACTCTGCTGCCGCAGTTAACCCAGCTGGCCCGGATCCAACAACAGCAATCTTCTTTCCTGTCGGTTCCGGTCTCGTAACGGGTGTTGATTCTACTTTAAGCTCATAATCAGCAACGAAACGTTCCAGTCTACCTATCATCACGGGCTCAAACTTCTTCCCCAAAGTACAATATTTCGTGCACTGTTCCTCCTGTGGACATACCCTGCCACAGATAGCTGGTAGACTGTTCGTCTCCTTGATCTTCGCAATAGCCTCCACAAACCTCCTTTCGGTGACGAGTTTTATGAAACTGGGAATATCCACCCCCACAGGACAACCCGAAACACAAGGGCGATCCTTACATTGTAGACACCTTTTCGCCTCTTCAACCGCTTGTTCCGGAGAATAACCTAGAGCAACCTCGTCGAAGTTTTCGATCCTTCTCCTCGGATCCTGCTCGGGCATCGGAACCGCGGTCTTCCGAACAACCATTTAGACCACTATCCCCTGAGATTTGTGGAAAAGCTCCCTCGACCTCTTCTCTTCAGACAAATACGTATTCAATCTTTTCATAAGGAGATCAAAGTCCACCAAGTGCGCATCAAATTCTGGGCCGTCAACGCAAGTGAACTTTGTCTCTCCCCCAATCTCTACTCGACAAGCGCCACACAGCCCTGTCCCGTCCACCATGATGGAATTTAGACTAACCACCGTTTTCACATTATAAGGACGGGTAACGTCGGCAACAGCCTTCATCATAATTGCTGGTCCTATTGCAATAACCCTATCTATCTTCTCTTCCATTTTCAAGAGGTCTTCAAGTTGGTCTGTAACGAATCCTTTCCTTCCCTTGGTCCCATCATCCGTCGTCACATATAGCTGGGTACTGACCTTCTTGAGTTTACTCTCATAGAATAGAAGAGTTTTGCTTCTGGCACCAATTATGATAGTGACCTTGTTTCCCTTCTCCTTTAATTCCCTTGCAATAGGGAAAAGAGGAGCTATTCCTAGTCCGCCTCCACAACAAACCACATGGCCAAAGTGATCGATAACTGAGGAGTTGCCCAGAGGCCCGGCTAGATTAAGGAAGCTGTCCCCCTCTTTCATTGAAGCCAATTTTAAGGTGGTTTTTCCAGTTGCCAGAAATATTACTGTTATAGTACCTCTATCCGGATCGTAATCCGCTAAAGAAAGAGGGATCCGCTCCCCAAGTTCGTCGATTCTTAGAATGACGAAATGACCCGGCTTGCACTCCTTTGCAACTTCAGGGGCCTCTATCTCTATCTTATAGGCGTCTGGGGTGAGAGATTCCTTTCGCAACATCTTATACATAAACGAACCCATCTTTATGTATTATTTTTGAAATAGCGCACGCATAAACATAATAAGCATTTTCGCGAGAGACTAACATATGCTTCTAACACACGCCGGAAGTCTACCCCCCTTCGAGGGAAGGGGACCATATCCGTACTCTCACATAAAGTACTGGTTTGAGGTGCAGACAAAATTAGGCTTCGATCTAATCGGAACAGGGGAACCTGGGTGGCTGAAAAAATATGGGATGATCGAAAGGTTTACTCAGGATCTTGAGGGTTTTGAAATAAAAAGGCTGGGAAAGAAGTACAGGACTTACAGCAAGAGTAAAATAATTCCCCCAGAAGATGTGAACGAGGTTAAAGAGGTTATTGAGAATAACTATCTGCGAAAAATCGCTGGTAAAGAGGCAAAGCTGAAGGCAAACATAACAGATCCTGTGAGTATCGTTTTCGGCTTGGAAAATTTCTTGGAAGTATACAGAGGCTACCCTGAGATTTACTGGGATTTGACAGACGCCTTAAAGCCTGTGGTCAAAGCCCTGAACGATATTGCTGACGTTATACAATTTGACTGTCCCAGCCACGCTTACAATCCAACGAAAGATCCATGGCAGTACGTTGATGAGCTGGCTGAGTGTGTAGAAGGGCAAAAATGGATACATATATGCGGTCCACTAAAACGTATTTTTTCGACCCTGGCTTCTCGAAGTGAATACAAAGCAGATGTTATTCACTGCCACTTTTTCGGAAAAGAGGAGGAGGAAAACTTCAAGACCATAGAGGAAGGTCATCATGAATTCGAGAGATCAGACAAGAAACTGGGAGCAGGGATTATCAACACAGCTATTCAAGACATCGCTGATAGAGTTGACAGTGTAGAGATTGCCGTGGCAAGGATAAGACGATTAGAAAGAATATTGAAGGGAAGAGACAATTTAGCAGCAATTGGTCCGGGATGCGGTTTGACTTTGCTACCAAATGCCACTCATGTTATATTGCAGAGAGCAACCGAAGTAGCCCGAATTATAGGAATAAAAAAGTCATGATAACTTAGGGCCTTACATGATGTGCGCATATGCAGAATAGGCCTTGTCAACTGTCATTATTCAGAAAAAACGAGAAATATGGAAGTGATATCCCTTCAAAGAAGTTTTCTACGGCTTCGTCGGCTTCTCGATCAGCTTTCTTTTTTCCATAATTGCTCCGTCCGGACTATGTGGCTCTCTTAACAAGGTGTCTCCACCCTTCTCGATCTCTCTCGCTTCTTCTGCTAACTTTGCTGCGTATTGCATCATTTCATGGGCTGCCGCAGCGATCAATATATACCGCTCCCACTCTTTGACGATGAAGCAGCTCTCAGTTGTCAAATTGACCACTCCCCTAGAGATCTCATAAGCAGCCATCGCCTTGGACTTTGCATACGGATTTTTGAATCTGGCGGCGGCAGTTGCTTTTTCTTTATCGACAACGATGCGAGGCAATGCAGGCTCCTCACCATTCTTCATGGCCCGAATAACCTTATCGATCTCCTTAAAAACTAGGTTAAACACGCCAGTTATGGCCAAGACTTTAATGATGTTCGAGTTGAAGAGAGCCATTTCGACAGAATCTAAGAATTCCCTTCTGGCTCCGATCATAGCATCTGCTTCTATGATAAGATATCCAAATCCGTCGGCTTCCAAATCCTTAATTATCTTCTTTGTTGGACTGTCTGATATGACTATTGTAGGGATTCCAGCATCGGCTAGGATCTTTCTTCCTTTCGATGGACCGGGAAGAGTGGCGTTGGGACTTATAAAAATCGAAAAGTGGGGCTTAACATCGACCATTCTCGTTGCAACTTCACTACAATGTTCTGGCCCCATTTTGGCTCCGGCGCTAACAACTCTGACTTCGATATCTTTTCGATCTGCCCTCTCATCCAAAAGAAACTCAAGCAGTGGCATCGTACCAATGCATCCGGCCTTAACAACTCCGATCTTAACAACTTGAGGCAGGTCTTTCTTCCTCCCTGAATTGAACTGTTAGTGAAGATTAGTCAATATCCTCAATAAATAGTGATGCGTCCATCAATGGTTCTGCTGCACTCTCAAGACATGGGCAAGAATAGAAACTATTGACTGACTTTTCAACTCTTTTAGGTTGCACGCCCTCGTTTGGATTTGGAAAGTTTGACAAGAAGATTCAAAGATGACTCAAACTCTTCTGCCTTTTTCACTTCGAGCAGCCCCTTATCAACCGCGTTCTCAAAAATTTCTGTTCCTCGGTCTGTTCTAACAATCGCCATGGTCCAACCTTCCAACCCGATTCCACCAGCAGAAATGTCTGCAAGCTCAGCTGAGAAATCATCACAGTTTTGACATTTCGGTTGAGAGTAGAGCTTTGCTTCCTTTAAGGGAATCTTGTGTACCCCACTGTCTTTCGTATAAATTTGCAGCTGGCCTTTAATGTTAATCTTTGCAATCCCATCTAAGTTCAAACCTAGATCTCGCTGAATCTTCTCGATCATGAGACCTTCATAACTGAAGCTTTCGCTACAGAAGAGACCCACAGTGAAAGATATCGCATCCGCGCACTTCTTAAGTGGAACCTTCTGAATCTTGCGGATTGCTTGAATTTGGCAGGGGGTACCTATGAAACCTATCTTCTTAAGACCATTCGACAAGGCTTCTTTGATGGCGAGGAGATTTGGAGAATATGAATAACGGGTTCCAGCGTTTTCTATTATCCCTTCACTTGTCTTTACAACGAGAGGCATCGGTGACCAAGGATTAGCGGGGTCAATTCCAGAAACCAAGGCACTATCGATCATTCCAGATTCTAGAGCCCCAACAACTAAAGATGTGACAACCCCACCGTCTTGGCATCTCTTAAGGATTCTCTTATCTGTACTCCTTGCAATGTAAAGCTCTCTATAAATGCCAAAGGATTCCCCTGCTGTTCTTGTCCGGCTGAAAACGAAATCTTCCATTTCCTCCATTGACGTCTCGTAGCGTGGGCACACGCGTAGGCAGATACCACAATTTTTGCATTCACTAGCCAGTCTGGGTTCTTCATTCTCATACTCTAGAACGCCCTTGTATGGACAAACAGCAAAACAAGCGCTGCAACCAGTGCATCTGCCCTTTGAAACTACATGATCAAAAAGCTCTTGGAAGCCCCGTTTCTCACTCAATTCTACACCCTCTTCTGCAAATGAAAAGCAGTTTCTACAAATTCCCCTTCCATCATGCGTACGCAATCATATTGATGAAAGAGCAAGACATTGAAAACCTTTTCTCCTAGAAAAGGTTAAGAAACCAGAAGATGAGAGTTGAAATATTCTGCCATAATTCTAGCTGGAGGCCCCTCTGAGCGCTTCGGCAGAGACAAGGCCCTTATCGAGTTATCTGGGAAACCGCTGATAAGTCACGTCTATGACAGAGTTGCAACTCTAGTGGACAATGTTTTTGTTGTGGTGAGTTCCAAAGAACAGTTGAAGGAATATTCATGGATATTCTCCTCTCGCGCGAGGGTAGTTCTCGATGAACTTGATGTCAGATCGCCGCTTGTGGGCGCAATAACGGGCTTTAGGAGCGCTGCTAGCGGATACTCCATACTTCTGCCGTGTGACACACCACTAATTTCAGAAAAGATCTTATCTCTCATGCTTGACTTGGCTCCGGAATACGATGCTGTCGTTCCGAGATGGCCAAGTGGATATATAGAGCCTCTTCAATCGGTTTACAAGACAAAAGTTGCCTACGCTTCGGCGGTAGACGTCTTCAAAAAAGGCAAATTGAACCTGAGATCCATGATCTCCAAACTTAGGAATGTTCTGTACTTTTCGACCATAGCAATCCAGTCAATAGACCAGAATCTTCACACATTCCTCAACATCAACAATGCCAACGACCTAAAGAGAACAGAACTGATTTTAAGCCGTATGAAAAAACGAGAGCCTAGAAAAGAATGATAAAACCTTTTCTCCTAGAACATCCAAATCTTAGGAACATGATCAGCGAGAGAAAAATCTGGAAGAAAAAATTCGGCAAGTGGTTTCGCAAAGTCATCGATGAAGCAGGCATCTTGGACTATCGCTACCCGATCAAAGGCTGCGGTGTATGGCTTTCATACGGATTCAAACTCAGAAGAAACATCTTGGCGATTATGCGAAAACTCCTTGACGAAAGTGGGCACGAGGAAATGCTATTCCCTCTCCTGATCCCAGAAGACCTATTCGCAAAAGAGTCCATGCACATCAAAGGCTTCGAGGAGGAGGCCTACTGGGTCACACATGGGGGATCCACAAAACTCAGCGTAAAGATGGCCCTTAGGCCTACAAGCGAGACTGTGATAACGCCGATGGCCAAATTTTGGATCAGATCACACGCAGATATGCCTATCAAAGTCTATCAGATCGCGAGTGTCTTTAGGTACGAAACAAAAGCTACAAAACCATTAATCAGAATTAGAGAAGTCACGACATTCAAGGAGGCGCACACCTTCCACGCCTCACACGAGGATGCTCTAAAACAACTCCATGAAGCTATTGAAATCTATAGGCGGTTCTTTGACGAGATAGGTATTTCTTATGTAATCTCGCAGAGACCGGAGTGGGATAGGTTTGCTGGGGCAGTTTCCTCCTATGCTTTTGACACACTATTTCCCGACGACCGAACTTTACAGGTGGGAACAGTGCATGATCTAGGACAGAACTTCGCAAAGGCCTTTGACGTGAGATTTGAAACATCAACAGGTCAAAGAGACTATGCCTGGCAAACAAGCTATGGAATATCAGAGAGAGTAATTGCCGCGGTACTAACCTTGCACGGGGACGACCGTGGTTTGGTTCTGCCACCGAACATAGTTCCGATCCAGGTTATAGTCATCCCCATACCCTACAAGGGCATGGAAGAACGGGTCAATGAGGTTTGTAGGAGAATAGTTGATAAGTTAAAGGGAGAAGGCATCAGAGTCGAATTGGACGACAGGTCAGACCTCACCCCTGGATCTAAATTCTATGAATGGGAGATGCGTGGGGTACCGCTTAGGGTTGAGGTTGGACCACGAGATATTGAGGAAAATCGGGTGACGTTTGTCCGCCGCGACAACTGTGAAAAATCGACCTTCAAGGAAAGCGAGGTAATTGAGAGAGCCAAAAACCTCCTAGTTGAAGTCCAGGACAGCTTAAAGAAGAGAGCGTGGGAATGGCTCAACTCCCACATTCGTGAGGCGAAAGACTTTGATGAGGCAAAGAAGCTCATGGACTCAGGCTTCGGCATAGTCAAGGTACCATGGTGCGGTAAAAGGGAATGCGGGGTTGAGATTGAAAGGAAGGTAAACGCAAGAGTTCTGGGAATTCCAAGTGCAAGGGAAAGAGCAGTGGGAGAATGTGTATTCTGCGGCCATAGAGGGGAATTCTTAGTGAGTCTTGCGAAGGCTTACTGAGAATTCCAGAAAACCCAATTATGGCTCTGATATTCACTGAAAACACTAGTATTTTAAGTTGATGACGGCATTCTAATAGCTAGAGGATGAAAAATGCCTAAAAAAAGGAGGAGCCGTGGCAGATCGAAAGGTGGCAAGGGCAGGGCATCTTACATTCAGTGTGACATGTGTGGTAAACTTGTGCCTAGAGACAAGGCGAAGAGAGTTACAAGATACGTTTCTCCCGTTGACCCTCTTTTGTTCAGAGAACTGAAAGCTAAGGGCGCCATTATACCCAGACAAGTCGTCGAGAAATGGTACTGCGTTTCATGCGCGGTTCATCGCAGAGTAGTAAAGGTCAGAGCAAAATCTGAGAGGTCATTCAAATCGCGCGAGCGTTAGAGGCGCCTCTTAACGTTTTAGAACCCAACGACATTATTCGTACTTGATTGACAGCATCGACATGAGGTTTAACTTTGGCTTACGATAGGCTTAGAACAAAACTCACGAAGGAAAATCTCTGGCTTTATATCCTAAGAATGCTGATGGAGCACCCTATGTACGCCTATGAAATTAATAAGAACTTGCAGGACAGGTTTGGGTTTTCAACAGCCACAATAACGGTTTATGTAGTATTGTATAAAATGCTGTTTGAGGGATTAGTCCAGATCAAACAAGAGGGACCTGTCGTAGGCCGCCCGAATAGAAAATATTACGAGATCACGGAAAAAGGAACAAAAAGTCTTGAGATGGGAATCGAGTTCTTGGAAAAAATGATCAAGAAACTTACCTGAACCAGAAAGACGCGCGCGCACAATTGGAGAAAAGAAATGGAAAGTACGGAAGCGAAATACTTGAAAATCACTCTCTCTAAATACGATTTAGAAAGGTATCGTAGGCAGATGCTGATCCCTGGGTGGGGTAAGGAGGGACAGAGGAAACTAAAATCGGCGACTGTCGTCGTGGTGGGAGCCGGAGGACTGGGAGGCTTCGCTTCAGTCTACCTCGTAGCTGTTGGCATCGGTAAACTTGTTATTATAGACAGGGAAAAATTTGAGTTAAGTAACTTGAATCGTCAGATTCTGGGCTGGCAGAAGGATATTGGACACTTTAAGGCGGAGGCCGCAGCCGAAAAGTTGAAAGCCTTTAACCCAGAAGTTGAAGTTGAACCCGTCATAGCAGAGATCAGGAAAGAAAATGCACATGAACTCATCGACAACGCTGATGTAGTTGTAGACGCAATGGATAACTGGGAAACTAGATTCATCGTGAACAATACATGCGTGGAAAAGAGGACACCATTTGTTCATGCGGGCGTCTTCGGCTTATATGGTCAGCTGACAACGATTATACCTGGCAAAGGACCCTGCCTTCGCTGCATACTCCCTGAAACGCCAAATGAAATCTCGGAGTTTCCTATACCTGGCGTGACACCCGGCTTCTTTGCAACGCTTCAGGTCATAGAATCCCTGAAGCTGATCGTGGGCCTCGGAGAGACCCTAACTGGCAGAATGCTACTTTTTGACGGGGAAGACATGCGCTTTAAGATAATTAATGTGAAAAAAAGACCTGATTGCCCAGTATGTGCGCGCGTTCAACCCAAAACTATCCGCCGCCACTAACTATGGGGATGACGTCTACTAGGTCCCCCTCATTCAAGTCCGTCACCAAACCCTGTAATTGATCTGGTGGCTTACCATTCACGAGCACAACGACCCATTTCTTAATATCTGTACCCGAAGGGTCGAAAACATACTCCTTAAATCTTTCTCCATATTCTTCTGCTAAGAGCAGAAGCAGATCAGCCAACTTGGCTTTTTCAGATAATTGAATATCTTCAGAACTCCTATGAAAATCCTCCTTCAAAAAGCCGAAGTACTTGATCTGCACTTTCATTTAACCACCCTTTTCATTTAAAGACATACACTCTTTTAAATTAGCGAGACGCCGATATGATTGCCCGACCTGTACACTGCATTACGTAAAGCTTTTAGCCAAAGGGGCTCGCTGAACAGGAAATTCATAATCACATTTAGGACACTTCACGTAGTCACAGGACACTAGCGAGGGACATCCTCTACACGCGAATGCCCTAGAATAGCTAACGTCAAATCTGAATCCGCATTTAGGGCACACCAAGATCTTCTTCCGACTCATCCCGCTATCTCCCGTAAGGTCTTGTTAATCTCCTCCTCCTTTACGTGTTTTTGAACTCTGACCTCAACTTCCTTTATACCGGCAACTCCACTCGCCCTTCTTTTAATCTCTCTGCCAATTTGTAAAGCGAATGGCATAGGACAAAACGGCATCGTCAAATGAAACTTTATCCTCGCTTTGTCACCCTCAACATTAACTTCATCGACTAGGTTCGCCTCTACTATAGAGAAGCCAAGCTCAGGATCCCTAACCTCTTTAAGCCTCTCGTATATCTCCCTTTCTTTCGGCAACAACTTTTCCTCTAAGTTTTTCACATTATTCCCTCCAAAACTACGACTACGAAGAAATAAGAGTTGGGCACCTACATTCACGTTCCAAACTTTCCTTTAGGGCCGGTAATATCTCCTTATGCATTACGCAGAGACTACCTTCAGACATCATTACCCGGCAAGCCCTGCAAATATTTTCCAAAACATAATACACCGAGGCCTCATCTTTAGCTAGCCCTTCCGCTATTTTAGATATAATCGCCATAGCTTCAACCGAACTTTCAACCGTTTTGACCGCCGTTTCACCCCTAACCTCTTTAAGATATTGGGTTACGGCTGCTGGGGCGACTCCCATCTTCTCGGCAACCCTAACCCGCTTCAAACCGTATTTTTTAACCAACTCTTTAGCAATCAAAACTCTAATTGCAGGCAAAACATATTGAACTACAATTATACATGGTGGCTTCAACTTTAGTCGACCAATTCTTAAATATCGTTTCCACCTTCTTTATATGTTTCTATATAGACTACAGTTGGCGGATGATTATGAGGTTTGCGACTATGCCGAATAGGATTCGTGTATCGCTGGGTTCCGCCGTGGTTCTCGGTCTAATTCAAGGCAACGTTGACATTATGCCTACAACCATCTACCTGATGACTTATCATCCTGGGAAGTGCGACGCAAACTGTGCCTTCTGTCCGCAGGCTAGAAACAGTAGGGGGAAGGCAGGCATGCTCTCGAGGGTCACTTGGCCTTCTTTTCCAATGAGAGATGTCGTTTCTGGGGTTAGGATGATCTCTCGCAGTGGACTCGTGAAGCGCCTCTGCATTCAAGCCGTGAACTACGACGGGGTTTATCAGGACCTGATAGGTCTAGTAACCGAGTTTGGAGAGTGCACTGATGCACCGATCTCGGTTTGTTGCCAGCCACTGAATGCGACTCAAATAGGCGAGTTGGCTCAAGCTGATATCGATAGGGTATGTTTTGCCGTGGATGCCGCGACGAGGGAGTTGTTTGACAAAGTCAAAGGTCGAGATGTTGGTGGACCATACGTTTGGGATGAGCACTTTGAAGCTCTGAAGACCGCGGTGAAGACTCTTGGAAGGGGAAGGGTGTCCACTCACATCATTGTTAGTCTCGGCGAGACGGACGAGGAGATGGTTTATCTTATTCAAGAGCTTGTTGACGTAGGCGTTTACCCTGGTTTGTTCGCTTTTACCCCTGTTCCGGGAACAATGCTTCATGATAGACCTCAGCCTTCGTTGCGTCGTTACAGGAGAATCCAGATAGCCCACTATCTCATAACTCGGGGGAAGGCGAGGGTTGAGAATATGCTTTTTGCGGATGGCGGAGAGATAATTGGCTTTGGTGTTTCAAGCGGAGAGTTGAAGCGAATCATCGAGACTGGGGAGCCGTTCATGACTTCGGGCTGCCCAGGTTGCAACAGGCCTTTCTACAATGAGCGCCCCGGCGGACCGATATACAATTATCCTAGAAGGCTCCTAAGAGAGGATGTGTTGACGGCGATGAGTGAGGCTGAACTCGGGGGTGCCATAGGTGAGTGATGTCTGGAGGCTCGTCGGACTCGATGTGTATGATTGTTACATGAACATGGCTATCGACGAGGTGATTCTGAGGAGGATGTCTGCTGGTTTGGCTCCAAACACGCTGCGCTTCTATCGTTGGAAGCCTTCGGCTGTCTCGATAGGGTATTTTCAAACTGTGGAGCAGGAGGTCAACCTTGAGCAGTGCAAAAGGATGGGCGTTGATGTGGTGAGGAGAATTACTGGCGGGGGAGCGGTCTTCCATGCCTTTGACGGCGAGTTGACTTATAGCCTAATATTGAGCCGAGACGAGGGGAGGGTTCCGAATGACATCTCGGAGTCGTACGAGGTCATATGCGGGGGCATAGTTTCGGGTTTACGCAGGCTCAGCGTTGAGGCTGAGTTTAAGCCGATAAACGACATCATCGTCAATGGTAGGAAGATCTCGGGTAGCGCCCAGACGAGAAGACGAGGGGTAATCCTCCAGCACGGCACGGTCCTGTTGAAGGTGGACGTCAGAGCCATGTTCAGCGTCCTTAAGGTCAGTGGAGAGAAGATAAGTGATAAGGTGATAAAGTCGGTTGAAGAGAGGGTCACAAGCCTCGGCAGGGAACTTGGGAGGAACGTAGGCTTTGACGAGGTGTTTGAAGCCTTGAAATATGGGTTCGGAAAAGCTCTGGATGTTGAGTTCCTCGAGTCCAAATTGGACGAGGAGGAGTTGAAGCTGGCTTCGGACATACGTGACAAGAAATACAAAACCAGGTGGTGGAACTTCACTAGGCCAGCGGACCATCCCTCTGGGTTCAAACTCATCTAATCCCTCCAAGGAGATCCCATGCGAAAGCGTGGGAAGGAATCGGAGCAAACTTTTTGAACTTCTCAGACAGCTTTAATATCGGTGAGATCTTGAGAAAGTGTATCTTGTTTAACACAGTAGATTTAACTCGAAAGAAAAAACAGATATTCAACAGTTTCTTCGCTGAGTATCTTCGTGCTCTTAACGAAACGGTGAAGCATCTGCCAAAAGCCAAATCTTCTACACAGCTGCACCATCTAACATATTCAAGCATACGTAAGACCTCCTTTTTGCCCTCCGACATCGTTCAAGAAGCAAGAAAGGATGTGTGGGCTGAGCGAAAGACGATTAAGGGCGGGTTTAATCGATGTTCCATTCGGCTCAATAAAAGATGGTTTAAGCTCATATCGTCTGAGAGAGGAAACCCATGTTTTAAGGTTACTTATTCTCCCCGCAAATCCTTTGCTATTCCGCTTAGGCTTGATGGACAGCTTAAACGGTTTAGTTCCTTCTTGGAAGACGGATGGAGCTTCAAGAACATCTCTCTCCTGCAGAATGGGAAGATCGCCGTCGTCCTTGAAAAAGAGTTTTCTGAGCCGACGAGTGACAAGAGATTTGTTGTCGGCGTGGATGTCGGCTCTTCCACTCTTGCAGCTGTCACTGTCTTTGATGCCCAGACCTCTAAAGTGGCTAAACAACTCTATTTTGGTCGAGATGTCGCCAAAAGACAAAGAAGATATTTTGAACGAAGAAGTAAACTTCAAAGCCACGCTGACAACGGCTCTGAAAAAGCCAAGAAATACCTCAAGAATCTTAAGCACAAGCAGAGGGATTTCGTCAAGACCAGAAGCGGTCAGGTCGCCAAGGAAATAGTGAATCTTGCTAAAGCCTGCGACGCCGCTGTTGCCATTGAGAAGCTCAACATTCGAGCGAAGAAACGCGAATTTAACAAGAAAGCTAACAGGAAGGTCAATCATATTCCTTACGCCAAATTCAGAGAATTTCTTAAATCTAACTGTGAGCAATTCGGTATCCCACTTCAGTTCGTTGACGCCTACCACACTTCCAAGTGGTGTCCACACTGCGGTGCAGTGAACAACGGACACCAGTCTGGAAACTACGCTCTGTATAAATGCAAGAAGTGTGGTATTGCCGTGAACAGCGATAGAAAAGCCTCACTAGCTATCGCTATCAAATCCGTGTTGGAGCGGACACCTCAAGGTCTCACCAACTCTTGTTTTGCCCAGATTTCCAACACAAGAGTCCCAGTAAACGGGCTCGTTCGTCCAAATGCGGTTGGTTCGAGTTCTGCCGTGCACGACATCAACCATCCAATGGAAAGCCCCTTGTGATAGCGAGGGGTAGTTTACTTGAGTAAAGTCTTTGAGTCTTACTCCATTGGTTGGCTGAGTTGCTTCTATGTCGTTCCATTCCTGAACTCCCAGCACATCTTTATCTACCATATGTTACATCAAGAGCCCGTTCATACAGCTCTGGAAGATCCTGAGGCAGTTTCTTTGCCACATAGCGGATGTCATCCTTCAAGTCCTTTACCAAAGTTTGTAGTCTAGAGGATGGACATGATCATATTTCTAGCTCCTTCCATCTTTTGATCTTTAGAGTTCTAAGCGTGGGATCCTTTACGAATTCTTCTCGATCCCTTATTCTCAGGATTTTTTCGTCTTCAGTGACCAGTACCCCTATGTTTAGGGCTTGAGCAAGTATGATCATATTGAAGCTGTCGAGTGCCAAGTCTTTGGCTGAAATTGAGTTGAAGAACCTGTCATCTTGCCCAGTGTAGTAGTGGAAGATGAATCTCTCGTCTCCTCTGAGTACGGTCAAGTTTTTTCCAAAGTCCTCTAGGGCCGTTGTGTAGGCTTTGCTCTCCCTTGAGAGCCTAAAGATCTTTGCTTTTGCCTCGAATATGGAGAGTTCGCTGAAGTGGAGTTTAGAAATCTTCGTTAGGAAGCCTTCAAATTTGTCTAGGCTGAAGCCCTCGACCTCGATGTTCACCCTGAAGAATGGTAGTAGGAAGGTTGTGTCCATGAAGACAGGGTTATTTGGTTTCAAGCTCTTCAGCAAGCTCCCGTCTAAGCCTTGACAGTTTCTCTTGACTTATCGGCTTTGCTTCTACCCTAGGCTTTTTGAGTAGTGTCAGTGCTGTTGGCTTTGGTTGGACTATCAGTCTGCCTCCCTCTATTCTAGCCAAAGCCTTTCCACCTAGGGTGAAACCCATCTTCTTTCTCAATTCACGAGTTGTGTAGATTTCCCCTCTTTTCCCAATTTTGAGTTCTGTGTTTTCCGACATTTCTCTCTATCTGATTTAAGTATATTATCTGATTAATAAGAATTTCGGAAAAAACCGGTTTGACGTTTTGAGCTAGGGGAACTTTGGCTTTAGCGCCTTCCTTGGGCAGGCGTCTACGCAGTCTAGGCATAGTGTGCATTCTGGGTCGTTGAACTTTTCCCATGGCAGGTCGAGAATCCTGACCCTCATCGGACATTTTTCAACGCAGGCGCGGATCCTGGTGCACTTCGTTATGTCCCTCCTCATTCCTAGGAGGCTGAACCGGCTTAGAATCGCCATTAGTGCTCCGACCGGGCAGAAGTATAGGCACCAGAATCTCGGGATATATATTGAGGTGACTATGAAGGCTGCTGCGATTAGCATTCTGGCGTAGAAGAGGGGTTGTATCTGCAAGATTATGGCCCATAGTTGTTCCAGCGGTATGAGGGGGGATGTGGCCATCCATTGTTGGAGCTGTTTTACCGATTCTGGGATGAGGATGAATATTGTTGCCTCTGGGCTCAGTACTGTGTATGGTGCTGTTGAGAAGGTGCCTAAGGACTTCTTGTAGAGTTCTCCCATCCCAAGGGTTAAGGATATGGCTAGGCTGCAGCTGACTAAGAAGACTGTACCTAGAATGAGGTATTTTATGTTCTTCAGCCAGCTGTGGGTTTCCGGCGTGATCTTGGTGTGCTTGCGTTTCAGCTTGCAAAGGATGTCTTGGATGAAGCCTGATGGGCAGACCCAGCCGCAGAGGGACCTGCCGAGGAGTATGGTGAATAGGAGTATTGATGCTATTGGCAGCAGTGGTAGGATCGGCGTTGAGAGCATAGTCTGCAACATGCTGAAAGCGCTATAAGGGGTCGAGACAGGAAGGGTGAGCCATAGCTGTAGAGGAGCCAGATCCAAAAGAGCCAGTAGGAACAGAGTGAGGAAAGAGAGCTGAGATAGAAGCCTAAGCCACCTAAGCTTGAGACGTTTCTTTGGTATCTTCTTTTCTTTGCCTTCCTTTCCTACCCGCTTCTTGGCCATGGATTGCATCCCCCCTCACGGAAGGCTTGTTTTGCCCAAGTTTAATAGTAGTGCGATGATTTCCTCCAGCAAGCCGAGTTGGTTGAGATAGATGGCCAGGGCCAAGGACGTTAGGCCGAACATTAGGAGGACCGTTGCGATAACTCTTCTCTCCATGCTTTCATCCCTAGAACATACGATATATGCGCTTTTTAACCGTTAACACTTACACCACTGTCTTTGTGGGTAGGCAGGTTAGGGACTATGCTTACGATTTGCCTCTTACGTTTTTTTTCGCGCGTAGTCTTTTTGGCTGAATTTTCTCTTTTTACGATTTCCGTAGAAGACGACCGCCACTATGTGGGGTTCTACCTCCTTGATTTCGACACCAGCTATCTCACAGAGTTTCAGGAATCTCCTTGCGAGTATTCCCTTCTCCTCTGTGTTTTGCTTTAGTGCGTTCGGTGATGAGTATCCTAGGGTTTTGGCCAGGGTCATCCTGAATCCGTATTTGCCCAGGGCCTTCTGCATCAGGGATTCAAAGAAGTCTGTTTTGACGTAGATGACCCTAACCTTTTTGTACAACTCGCTTTTTGGCGACGGCATCTTGTTCCTCTTTAATTTATTCGGTGTCGCTCATAATGGTTTGCATTGCGCGCCTTTGGATTTTTTATACCATTCTACGAGGGTGTTCAACCCGTCTTTGAGGGTGATTTTCGGCTCGTATCCTAGGACTCTTCTTGCTTTGCTTATGTCGGCGTAGCTGTGTTTGATGTCACCTTCTCTTGGGTCTGTATGTTTCGGTTGTAGGCTTGTTTTGCCCGTGAGGCGCAGAAGCGTTTGTGCTAGCTGGTTTATCGTGGTCTGCTTGCCGGTGGCTACGTTGAATTCTTCGCCAACCGCGTTTTTACATTTTAGTGAAAGCATTGAGGCTTGGACTGCATCTTGCACATCTGTGAAGTCGCGCGTCTGCGTTCCATCGCCATAGATTATTGGTGGTTCGTCGTTTAAGAGGCGGTTTGTGAAGATGGTGATCACTCCGCTGTATGGACCGTGGGTTTGTCTTGGGCCGTAGACGTTGAAGTAGCGTAGAGAGACTGTTTCGAGGCCATATACCTTATGGAAGGCTTTGCAGTAGTTTTCAGCTGCCAGTTTAGAAGTCGCGTAGGGCGATATCGGTCGGGTTGGTAGCGTCTCTTTCTTGGGTAGGGTTTCGGTTTCCCCGTAAACGGATGCGGATGACGCGTAGATGAAGCGTTTGACGCTGACTTCTAAACTTGCCTTGAGCAAGTTCAGCGTACCTGTCACGTTCACCTCGTTCGTAGGAAAGGGGTTTTCGACCGATCTGGTTACGCTTACGAGCGCGGCTTCGTGAAAGACGGCGTCGATGTCTTTTACTGCTTGCTTGACTGCATCATCGTCTCTAATGTCGCCTTTTATGAAGTGCAAATTCTCTTTGTTGAGATGTTGTTCTATGTTTTTCATCTTTCCTGAGGAGAGGTTGTCTAGAACCGTGACTTCAAAGTCTTTGGCGAGCAAGCTGTCGACGATGTGGCTTCCGATGAAGCCGGCGCCGCCTGTTACTAGCACTTTCTCTCCAGACAAGGGTTTCAGCTCCTTAATCGCGAACTATTTAGTTCTGTATTCACAACCTAAGTTAAGAGTTTGCCATTGCCTTTTCATAGGCTGATATATATTACAGGCTTTCTACCAATTGACACTCTCCGCGACTGAAGTCGGCAGCTTGCGCATTTTCTGTAAATGGCGTGGGAAGGTTTAAATACTTAATTCAATTAAGTGAATTTATGCGCCGTATTGAAGAAGGTTCAAATCTCCCCTACGTCGTCCTTAAACCCGAAGTGAAGGTGTTAGCGGTATTGTTGGAACGTCCGAAACGATTCTCGGAGCTTAAGGCTGAGACGGGCTTAAGCGATCCCTGGCTCGCGAAAACGCTGGGAGAAATGCTGAAAAGCAACTTAGTCCTCTCCAACGGAAAGGAGTATGCGGCCAGCCGAAGGGGCAATCATTTACTCGATGTCGTCCAGAAGCCCGCAGTCTATTCACATTTTTTGATAGAAAAAGCTGTTCGGGTGGCCAAAGAGCTAGCGGATGACCCAAGGGTGCTTGCCGTCATCCTGTTCGGGACGGTTGCAAGATTGGAGGCTGATCCAGAGAGCGATCTGGATCTGTTGATCGTGGTCTCGGGCGTGGAGAATGAGATAGAATACAGGATTATGGACCTGGAGGTAAAGTACGACGTACCGATCGAGGCCGTAACGGTTTCTTTGGACGGCTTCAAACGGGGGTTATACATTGAATTGGGGTTGATCTTCGGCATCTTATCTGGATACCTCGTCCTAGTCGATAAGGATGGTGTGGTGACTGGGCTCCTCCTAGAGAAGGAGGAAGAAGTGAGAGGAGCATACATCCTCAATAGGGGGACGATGTTATGGCTGAGAAGATAGGGGTTCTAGACTATGTCAAGGCAGCGGAGAATAAGCTGGAAGCGGCGAGGAAGGAGTACGAGATCGCCATATATCCAAGCGCCGTCCTCGACGCTTGCTTCGCCGTAGACAACGCCGTCAACGCTTACCTCATTGTCATCGGAGCCAGGCCTGCGAAGAGACATAGGTGGACGCTGGCGATCACAAACGCGACAAAACAAATGAATCCCCAACTTCTAAAAGGAAAATCGTTTCGTGAAACCTTGAAGTTGATCAAAGAAATCGAGGCCGGGGCTCACATCGTCCGTTCCAGATACCCATTTACGCTCGGGGGAGAAAAATTTGTTCCAGACGAATACTATACAGTTGAAATCACTAGCGAAGTCCTTAGGAAGACTGAAAGAATTTTCTCCGATTTTTTGAAGATAATAGACGAGTTGAGAAAGTAGCTGTATTATATTTGAATTGACGCTCGAGCCGCCGAGCTTCTGAATGTTCCTCTCCAGGTTATAGAGCATCTTCTGGCGTTCTAACTGCAATGAGGCCCTCGACATTCCTCCGAAGGGCTTCGATCGATCGTCAAGAGAAACCACCTGATTTTCTAGGAACTGCAGCATTTCAGTTGCTCCTCGAGGAACGCGATTCGGACTTTGAGGCTGACGTATTTGTGGAAATAGCGAAGTTCTAAGAAAAGGCACTTTATTAGTAGCCTTCGCCGTTCTATTTATGGGGCTTAAGGTGTCATTTGAAGAGGCTGAGGTAATCAAAGATAGGGCTGATGCCTTCCTCAGGAACGCTGAAGGGCTGGTTGAGGAGGGCATTCAGGATTTGGCTGCCTTCAACATCGAGCAGTACTGCCAACTAATACTTAAGTACAAGCTCCTCGTCAGGACCGGCACCTACCCCAGAACCCATTCCATCATAAGGCTCATCCGTGAATTCTCTAGGACCTCCCCTAATCTTCAACCTCTACTGGATGACGCTGACAACATGGTGTACCTAACCAAGATTGACGATGCGTATATAGGCGCCAGATATCTGCCTAGACGCTACGAAGGGAGCGACGTCAGGAGCATGCTGAGGTTCGTAAAGGAGGTGTTCAAGAAGTTTGTCGAACGAGTTTGAATCGTACATAGAATCAGGTAGGAAGACATTAGAGCAGCTCAACAACTACATGGAGATAGCCACGAGGGCCAAGGGGATTATTGAGGGGTTCTGGAAGGACGCAGAGATCTACGTGTTCGGCTCAGTCCTCGAAGACAAACACACGGCTATGAGTGATATAGACATACTGATAGTAGTGGACGGTGTGAGCAGGGAAGAGGCCTACAAAGTCAAAGCCACGGTGTATAAAGACATAGATGCACCAATAGAGCTCCACGTAGCATCAAGCGAAGAGTTTGAACGCTGGTACAAGAGATTCATAGACAGGTTAGAAGAGGTACCCTGACCTTTAGGTGAACTACCCACTCATAAATGATGTTGGCTTCCTGCTTCGACAACGAGATTTGCGGGGATTGTTTTCAACTCCCGTAGATGTCTCATCTCCGTAGGCTTGACGCTCTCCACGAATGAATTCCGGAGATTCTCTGTTGTCTTCAAGGGCTTCATGTTCATCTCCCCAGAGTTTGGTGGGCCATGTCGAGTGTGGTCCAGTTCCCCAAGCATTGCTTGGAGAATCTCTTAGCAATATTTATGGCTCCGTTAAGTCTGCATTATGCTCCAGTCGCCAAGACGGATGTTGGAACAAACCCCGAGTTGGACGTTTTCCAAGGTTTCCACATCTGTGGCATGTTTTGGAGGCGCGCGCGCACTAAAGTGATGGGCTTAGATGGCCTTTTCGTAGACTGACACGTACTGGTCGGCCACCTTTCTGATGTCGTATTCTCTTGCTTTTTGAAGCAGGAAAAGGCCATAATAAGGATCATTGGATGAAAACTATTTCTCTTAGGTCTTTGAGGTCCGATTTCTGCGGCATATCTTGCCCTGAGATGGGCTCAACGCTATTTTCCTTGCAGGTAGTCCTCAAACTTGCGATTGACCTTGGATGACACGGAACATATATCGCCAAAGCTTTTTAAAGATGTGCTGTAATACCACTCTAGGGTGTGCGCTTTGTCTGAGGGTTACTTAATAATTTCTGATCCTGATGTGTGTGGAGGAAAGCCTGTCATTAGAGGGACGCGAGTTCCGGTTCAATATGTCTTGGAGCTGTGGGACATAGGCTACAGTGTCGAGCGCATACATAAACAGTACCCAACCGTTCCTAGGGAAATGGTTAAAAAGGTTGTCAAGTTACTCAGCGAAAATCGTACCATCAAGATTTTACACTAGTTATTTTCGAGCGATTTGCTGAAGAGCCGCAGCCTTAGTGAAGCCCATGACACTCAAATTTATTGCTGATGAGAATGTTCCCCTTCAGGTTGTAGAGCATCTTCGAGAAGCTGATTATGAGGTTGTTACCCTTGGCGAGGTCGCCCACCCGGGTATGAGGAATAATGAACTAGCCAAACTATCCATTCAACTCGAGGCGTTCATTATAACTCGTGATGCCGACTTCACACATTTGAGGCGATCTTTAGCTGAGAAGCTTAAAGTAGTTTATATAAGGTTAGGCGGAGACCCGAACAGCATAGCTCAACGCGTTTTAGACAACATTGAAAAATGCATCAATATTCTCCAGAAGCACAATGTAGCCGTGTTGAATAAAGATGGTTGCCACATACTTTGAAGCGGGAAAATTTCCGCCCTTTGGAATATCGCCTAGTTTCTTAATTGTGAATTGGCTATAGCCTCTTCGTAGACCGATATGTACTGGTCAGCTACCTTTCTAATATCGTATTCTCTTGCTTTTTGAAGCCCCTTTCTCCGTAGGCTCTTTCGGAGGGTTTCGTCTTCGACGAGTTCTGTGATTGCATTTTTTATGGACTTTGCGTCTCTCTTCTCTAGGAAGTGTATTGCTCCTTCTCCGAAGCTTCTGAGTGGCGGTATGTCTGTTGCTATGACTGGGCATCCTGAGGCAAATGCCTCTAAAATTGAGTATGGCATTCCTTCCTGCAGTGTTGGTAGCACGAGGCAATAGGCTGATTTCATGTAAGAGATCACTTGTCTCCAAGGAGCCCTTTCGTGAACGCCAAGCATCTTGTACGGGTAGCTGGTTTCCTTTGCCGCCTCTTCAAACAGCTCATAGCCTTTGATCCTGTCCTTCCTTCCGACGAATAGTACGAATCGTTCATCTGAAGGTGGGATTTCTTTGATTTTCTCCAAGTCTAATCCATTGGGGATGTATTTCCATCCGCGCAGTTTGCTCCAGTAGGGTGAGACGCATGTGATGGCTTTGAATTTTCCTCTTTCGCGGCTGAACCACCTCTCAAAGAGGTTTGACATCAGTGAGCCATATGAGAGTTGAAACTCGGTGAGGAAGTCTCCGTGAATGGTCAGGACGTTGTTGGAGTGTTTTTCGACGGCTTCTGAGAATTTTGGACTGTGAACGTGAATGATGTCGTAGTTCCTTTTTTCTCTGAGCTTTGCGAGCACCGTGAAGGACATGGATTTGAGCTTTGGGATGTTTAGGCGTCCCACGGTTTTGTCGGTGAATAGGTCGATTTTTAAGCCTCTTGTCAGTAGCTCCTCGGAGAGGAGCTTCACTGCTCTTCCGGATCCACTGACTCCGCCGTATGATGCGTTAACCATCAGTATCCTCATTGTTTAAGACCGAATGAAATTTTTCAAAGATAAGCTTTTTCAGGTCATTTTTTAGGGCGCCTTCTTAGTTACGACTACTGTGCGGCTACTTAGCTTACGTTAGGGTTGTTGCCTTTGCTGTTAACATTTTCTTCAGTAGCTCTTACATAAATTTTTTGATATTCTCAGGATTTCTACCGCAAGTATTTTCCGTCGATGCTAGGTCTATTATTACATTTTCATTTATTCCTTTACTGAAGGCGCATTTTCCCTCTTTAAATTCCTCCAGAGGATCATAGGCTAAGGCGTTTTTCATAGATTTTTGGAATGAGAGGGATTTATTACTTCATCGCTTCACTCATCTTTTTTAACACTTCCTCGACTAAGGGCTTCAATGGTGGCAACTCCTCTTTTATTGTCTTCCATAATACTTCAAGGTTTACTCCAAAGTATTCATGGATGAGTTTATCCCTCATCCCAGCCATTGCCCTCCATGGGACTTCAGGATAAATCTCACTTGTCTCCTTGGGTAGACGCTTTGTTGCTTCTCCAATAACTTCAAAATTCCTTATCACAGCATCCACGGTTTTACTATCCTTAGAAAACTTCTCAAAACTGAGTCCCCTTGTATATCTTTCTATCTTTCTGAGAGCCTCTAGGATGTCATCGATGTAAACTCTATAATCCCTCCTCATACGTAAACTGCCTCTTTTAGTATGTTCTCTTTTATTCGAGGTTTCAAGTTTTCCTTCATAACCAAATCAACTTTAGCCCCTATCTCTTCGCTCAAAAACCCCTCAAGTTCGACAAACCTAAAAAATCCAATAGGCTCAGAGAACTCAACTAGCACATCTAAATCACTCTCTCCCTTCTCCTCTCCCCTTACATATGAGCCAAAAAGTCCAATACTTTTCACTTTGAATTTTCCTTTCAGTATCGGCTTGAGTCCTGCTAACTTCTTTTCTATTCCTTCAATTTTCTTCATATCTATCCTTATTTAGGAGGGGCAATCTCTTTAAAATGCTTTTTAAAATTCTAACCCTTCTCTGCGTTCTGCAATCCCTTTCTTTCAGAGTGGAGGATAATATATACCCTCGTAGAATGGCGCCTCTCATAAAGTATGATGGCTTTTCCTCGAAGCAGGCTCAGAAAACAAATGTTTTTATTAAGGGTTGGTTCAATCGGTTGTTGACGCTTACATAGCCCCGCAAACGTTGTACGAATTCCTTTCGGTAGTCACAAACCCGAAGAAGGTTCAACATCGACTTTCGATTCGTTTCTATAAATGCTAATTTAATTATGCAAGTTAAATGTTAAGATATGAAAGTTTGTAGCGTCGTGGGAATACGTCCCCAGTACATAAAGATGAGCATTCTGATGCTAAGGATGCGTGGAGACCCGGATGTGGAGCAGGTGATAGTTAATACCGGTCAACACTACGACTATGAGATGGCTCGAGGGTTTTTCAAAGAGCTTGGGATACCTGATGCTGATTATAATTTGGGTGTGGGTTCTGGAAGTCATGCGGAACAAACGGCGAAGATGCTTTTGGGAATAGAGGAGATATTGAGGAGAGAGCAGCCTGATCTTAGTGTGGTTGTTGGCGATGGAAATCCCACATTGGCTGGAGCCCTCGCCTCCGCGAAGATCCAGATACCGGTTGCGCATGTGGAAGCTGGCTTGCGTTCGTATAACTGGAGGATGGCTGAGGAAGTTAATAGGGTCTTGGTGGACCATTGTTCGCATCTGCTCTTTGCGCCTACAGAGAACGCTGTCAAGAATCTGTTGAAGGAAGGGATAGAAAAGAATAGAGTGTTTCTGACCGGGGATGTGACGGTCGATATTGTAAGGGAGTATATGAAGCAGGTTGAAGAGTCTGGCGCGATGAGGAAGCTTGGACTGAGGAAGAAGAGTTTTATCCTTATGACGTTGCACAGAGCAGAGA
>Ga0209610_1000378_pt1 | contig 23301 bp, 17 predicted proteins | sample LakKivw275mmetaG_FD_184137 | JGI IMG/M metagenome (GOLD analysis project Ga0209610, IMG submission 184137) | Anoxic lake water microbial communities from Lake Kivu, Rwanda to study Microbial Dark Matter (Phase II) - Lake Kivu water 275m metaG... | ecosystem: Environmental > Aquatic > Freshwater...
GTATTGATATTATTATGAGACTTATACCAAAGGCCACAATCTATATAACGGAGAGAGGGAAAAGGGGACTCGACAGATATCATGATACATCAAAATGGAATTTTAAAATTGTAAAAACAGGCGATATTCTGAATATTGGTAAATACAATCTGTTATTCCTTGAGACACCGATGCTGCACTGGCCTGACTCTATGGTTACGTATGTGAAGGAGGCTAAACTTCTTATCTCACAGGATGCATTTGGACAACACATTGCAACATCAGCAAGGTTTGATGATGAATTTGTGGAATGTGCTTCACATTTTGAGCTTGAGGATGCCGTGGTTGATTATTATGCAAATATTCTCATGCCCTTTGGTCAGCTTATAAAAACAAAGATAGGAGAGATTGTGAAGCTTGGACTTGAGATTGATATGATTGCTCCTGACCATGGTATCATATGGAGGAAGGATCCAGGAAAGATATTACAAATGTACCTTGATATGGCAGATGGAAAGGCAGGTTTAAGGGTGACAATCATTTATGATACTATGTGGCATAGCACTGAAAATATGACAATCCCGATTATGCAGGGAATTAAGGATGAAGGCGTTGATTGTAAGGTTATAAAGCTCAGGGCAACACCGATGAGCATTGCTATTAAAGAGTTCTGGAAATCAAGGGGATGCCTCATCGGGACCCCTACAATTAATAATGTCATGTTTCCGTCAATATCAGAATTTTTGTATCATCTGGGTGGTTTGAGACCTAAAGGTAGAATTGTAGGTGCCTTTGGTAGCTATGGATGGGGTGGTGGTGCTGTAAAAGAGGTATGTGAAGCATTCAAACGTATGGGGCTTGAAATAGTGGAACCAGGGGTTCAGGTTTTATATAAGCCATCAGCTGAAGATGAAAAACAGTGTTATGAATTTGCAAGAGAATTTGCGAAAAAGGTGAAAGAATACCATGAGAAGTTTATATAAGTAGCTATTAGCCATAAGCAATCAGCCTGTAGCTAAAATATTTATTTAAAAGCTGAATGCTGATAGCTAAAAGCTGGAAGCTAAATTTTAAGAGGAGGTAACTACCATGTGGAAGTGTTCAATTTGTGGCTATGAGTATGATGAGAAGACAGAGGGCGCACCCTTTGAAAAACTCCCTGATGACTGGCGGTGTCCTGTTTGTGGCGCACCTAAAGATGCATTTGAGAAGGTGAAGTAGTTCAGCAATAGCTGAACGTTCATCTGGTCTATCTTGTCTATTTCGTTTTTTTAGTTTATAACAAGAAAGACCAAACAGACCAAATAGACTAAAGAAACGTTAAAAAAACCGGAGGTGTTAAGTGTCAAAAACAGAAAAAAATCTTAAGGAAGCGTTTTCAGGAGAATCACAGGCTAATAGAAAATACCTTGCCTTTGCTAAAAAGGCAGAAGATGAGGGTTACAGGCAGGTTGCTAAGTTATTTAGAGCTGCTGCTGAAGCAGAAACAGTACATGCCCATAACCATCTGAGAGAACTCAACGGCATTAAAAGTACGAAGGAGAATCTTGAGGAAGCTATTAATGGTGAGACCTTTGAATTCCAGAAAATGTATCCAGCAATGATCGAGGAGGCAAAGGAAGAAGGCAATAAATTGGCGCTGAGAAGTTTTCATCTTGCGAACGAGGTGGAAAAGGTTCATGCAGGGTTTTATAAGAAGGCATTGGAAGCACTTGGGAAAAACAAAAAGGTTGATTATTATATTTGTAAGGTTTGCGGTAACACAGTGGAGGGAGAGCCACCCGATGTATGCCCGGTCTGTGGCGCAAAGAAAGTAGCTTTTTATAAAGTCGACTAATTGGAAATAGATTTAAAGCTTTAAATCAATACCCAATTTTCAAAGCTTCATTTTGATTATTGGAATTTATTTGGTAATTGAAATTTGGTTATTGGTTATTCACACAATAGGATGGAAAAATGAAGGTAGTTAGTTTCCATGGCAGTCCAAGAATAGAAGGGAATTCTGATATCCTCCTGAAGGAAGCATTGAGGGCGATAGATGCATCAAGGCACCAAATTCAGTTATTCAGACTTAATGACATGAATATAAAGCCGTGCCAGAATTGTGGCGGTTGTGTGGATACCGGGGTGTGCATTAATGATAAAGATGATATGGGGATAGTTTATGGGGCAATAAGGGAGGCAGATAGAATTATAGTCGCCTCCCCTATATTTTTTCTTGGTCTTTCTGCTCAAACAAAGGCCATGATAGATAGGTGTCAGGCTTTTTGGTGTGAAAAATATCTACTGAAAAAACCGATACCTGAAGGTTCGTATGGAAGGAAAGGACTTTTATTACTTGTTGGTGGAATGAAAAAAGAGATTGGTATCAGGTGTGGAGAAGCAACATCAATCTCGTTCTTCAGGACAGTGAGTGTACCCGAGCATAATACATTGAGTTTTTTAGGTATCGATAAAAAGGGTGCAATCCTTGATCACCCAACGGCGTTAAGCGAGGTATATGAGGCGGGCAGGAGGCTAATTCGCTGAGAGCAGAGAGCGTAGCGTAGAAGGCAGGAAAAATAATTTTAAAAACCTCATATTTTGTTCTCGTATCTTCCCATATTCTCTACTCTGAGCAATTGACATTGCTCGAAAATACAATGTATAAACAATATTATGAATAATGAGCCGATTCCTGTTACATTGCTTGAGGAAGGTGAAGAGGGGATAGTTTATTCACTATCCGGGGGAAAGAACCTGACCACCAGGCTTGCAGGAATGGGGATAAGCACAGGCACGAGGATTAAGGTTCTTCGAAATAGCGGAGGACTGGTGGTTCTGCTCGCCTCAGATACAAGGATAGCACTCGGGAAGGGAGAGGCAGTTCAGATACTGGTGAACAGAACTCAGGATTTGCAGGGTAAGGGAGAAGAAGGAAAAATTAGAAAAAAACTCCTTGTTGCCCTTGCAGGTCAGCCTAATGTTGGGAAATCGACGGTCTTTAATGTCCTTACTGGTTTATCGCAGCATATCGGAAATTGGCCGGGAAAGACGGTTGAGAAAAAGGAAGGGGTCCATGTATCAGAGGACATAGATGTAAAGATTGTAGATTTACCAGGAACTTATAGTCTTAGTGCTTTTTCCGAGGAGGAAAGGATTGCAAGGGATTTTATTATACATGAACATCCTGATGTTATTGTACTCCTGGTAAATGCTGCAGCATTGGAAAGGAGTCTTTATCTGCTCTCTGAGTTGCTCCTCATTGGTCCTCCTGTTGTTGTTGCAGTAAACATGATTGACATTTCAGAGGCACAGGGGATACATGTAGATATTAATGCACTTCAAAAATCGCTTCGGCTACCTGTTGTGCAGATGGTTGCCACGAAAAACAAAGGGATAAAGGAACTTGTATCACAGGTTATTAAACTTGCAAGTGGTGAATTAATCTATAATCCCAGGATGCCAGGGGTATCTCTTGATCATGCAGTAATTTTTCATAGGCTTTTAGAACTGATTAAGGAGCACGTCCCTCCGCCATACGCAGATATCTGGGTTGCCACGAAACTTATGGAGGGAGATCCTGAAATATCAAAGGCAATGGAAGACTTTATACCAGTTAGCGTGTGGAATGAAATCCAGTCACTTCTAATCAAGCACGAAGACGCCCTTCGTGCAGTAGTTGGTGGGAGATATGACTGGGTAGAGGAAGTAACACGTGCCGCTATTTCGAGGTTTAAGAGAGGACAGGTTCTGATTACTGACCGTATAGACCATTTGCTCACCCGTCCAGTTATCGGGATTCCAGTTCTCTTAGGAATACTTGGTTTTGTCTTTTTATTAACCTTCAAGATAGGCTTCCCCGCACAGAGATGGCTTGAGTTTATTGTAAGTTCCTTTGGCAGATGGCTTGATATAATTTTATCACAAGCACCTGTATGGGTCAGAGGGCTACTGGTAAACGGTATTTTAGGTGGTGTTGGTTCAGTTCTGACGTTTATACCATTACTTATTATATTTTTTACTGCCATGGCATTTCTTGAAGATGTTGGGTACATGGCAAGGGCTGCCTTTGTTATGGATAGATTCATGCACTTCATAGGACTTCATGGTAAGAGTTTTCTGCCAATGTGTCTTGGGTTCGGGTGTAATGTCCCATCAATTCTTGGGGCGAGAATAGTTGATTCAAAAAGGGCAAGATTGCTCACGTTATTCCTTACACCATTTGTTCCATGCACAGCAAGGCTCGCTGTTTTGACATTTGTTACAGCCGCAATCTTTGCAGAAAAAGGGGCCTTTGTTTCATGGTCTCTTATAGCCTTGAACATAATAGTGCTTGGCATTGCCGGAATAATAATAAGCAGATTATTTATGAGAGGCAAACCCATACCTTTTATTATGGAACTTCCGCTCTACCACAAACCTGATTTGAGGACGATAGGAATCGTTGTATGGAGCAGAATGATAGCGTTTGTTAAAAAAGCCGGGACAGTTATACTTGGTTTTTCGATATTGATGTGGATTATGTACAACATCCCTGGAGGCAATGTAGAAGAGAGCATGCTTGCCTGGATAGGCCGTTTTATCCAACCAGTAGGTGCGCCTCTTGGGCTGGATTGGAGGATGGTGGTGGCCCTCGTATCAAGCATTGTGGCTAAGGAAAACTCAATTGCAACGCTTGGTATTCTCTATGGTGTTGGAGATAAAGGCTTGATGGATATCTTGCCCCGTGTAATAGACCACCCCTCAGCACTTGCATTTCTTGTAGTATTGATGCTTTTTATTCCATGTGCACCGACAATGACCGTTATGAAGCAAGAGATAGGAAACTGGAGGTGGTCTGTTGCATCCTTTGTGTTCATGCTCCTGGTTTCTTATGGAATGGGGGTTGTAGTGTATCGTTTTGCCTTATTCTTAGGTCTATAGAGTGCACAGTAAACTAATCCTAATCACCCCGTGCATAGAATTTTAACCCCTCAGTTTTTTTACTTGTTCCTTCATTATTTTTAAAAAAATTTATTGACAGGGGATTTACATTAATATAAGATGAACATTGATTCACATGAACAGACGTTCAGGAAAAGACTCAAAAAAGAATATACTTAATGCTGCCCAGAAGGTATTTTCGAAGTCTGGCTACAGAGGGGCAAGCATGAGGACAATTGCATATAAAGCAGGAATAAGTGTTGGCGGTCTTTACCTTTATTTCAAGAACAAAGACGAACTCTGTCTGACCCTGGTGCAAGAACGGCTTGATGGCCTTTCTAACAAATTAAAAAAGGCTGTAGATGGTGTTCATGGGCCAATCGAGGCAATAACTCAATATATTACGATAAACCTTGAATACGCAAAGAGGCATAAGGAGCTTATTCTTGCTCAGAGTAGGGGGCCAGGATTTGAGTTCGGGATTGGTTTAAAAAGGGAGTTTTTTAAAAGACAGAGAATACTTATTGAGGGAATTATTAAAACAGGTATAGGTACTGGTGATTTTGGTAAATGTAATGTGAGTGAGGTAGCTAAGATTATCATGGGGACATTAAGAGGGTTTGTGCTTTCAATGGTGGTGGATGGAGAAAATCTTTTTTCACCGGAGGAATGCAGTAAACTTATACTTTCAGGACTACTACGGAGGAGTGACAAATGAAAAGGCTTATCTTTGGAATACCACCGCGGGTGATCATGGGCGTACTCGACAAGGAAGACGATGTCCTTGAATCGGTAGAGTACCTGGCTTCGGTAAATAAATTAATGGAGAAGCAGGCATGAAAGTTTCAGCACCCTGACACTGGCGAGGGTGAACATTTAGATTTAAATCGTAGAGGTGTTGTATGCAGACCAAGTATAGAAGCAAGCTCATTACCATTGTTGGAGTTCTTGTCGTTGGTCTGATGTTGACCAATTGCGGAAAACGTGCAGAACCGCCGCATGGCGGCACCCCAGAAGTGGCCACAGTGACGGTATCGACGCAGCAGGTCGTGCTGACCACTGAATTACCCGGACGAACATCAGCCTACCGCATCGCGGAAATCCGACCCCAGGTGAGCGGCATTATTCAGAAACGACTCTTTACGGAAGGAGCCGATGTCAAGGCAGGTGAAGTGCTCTATCAGATCGATCCTGCCCCCTTTCAGGCAGCGCTCGACAATGCAAGGGGTGCTCTCGGTAGAGCTGAGGCCAATCTGCCCGCGGTCCGATTGAGGTTCGAGCGTTACAGGGACTTGCTTGCCGATAAAGCAGTCAGCCAGCAGGACTACGACGACGCTACTGCCGCTATGAAACAGGTTGAGGCTGATATCCAGTATTGGAAAGCGACGGTGGAATCAGCCCGCATCAATCTGGGATATACCCGTGTCACCGCACCCATCTCCGGTCGTATAGGCAAATCGAATGTGACGGAAGGTGGCCTGGTGACGGCGCATCAGCCGATGGCTCTGGCAACCATTCAACAACTGGATCCCATTTACGTAGATGTGCCTCAATCCACCACCGAAACGTTGCTTTTGCAGCGTCGCCTTGAGGAAGGACGCCTCAAGCACGACGGAAAGAACCAGAACAAGGTCAAGCTTATCCTGGAAGACGGAACGATATATCCAATGGAAGGAACCTTGCAGTTTCGCGACGTAACAGTGGACCCGACCACCGGCTCGGTTGTTTTGAGAGCTGTCTTTCCCAATCCCAAAAGGGTTCTTTTGCCGGGTATGTTTGTCCGGGCCGTGGTGAAAGAGGGTGTCAACAAACAAGCCGTCCTCATTCCTCAGCAAGCCGTGTCACGCGACCCAAAGGGGAATCCGGTCATCCTGATTGTGGACGCCGAGAGCAAAGTCCAGCAGCGGATGCTCACGCTCGATCGGGCGATCGACGACAAATGGTTTGTTTCATCAGGTGTTTCACCCGGCGATCGGGTGATCGTCGAGGGTGTTCAAAGGGTACGCCCCGGCGCTTCTGTAAAGGTTGTCCCGTTCGATGCCGGTCGGACTGATGGTCCAGGGGCCGTGAAGGCAGTCCAGCCGCCTGCAAAGACAAATTAATTGAACGGAGGGACCTGATGTTATCGAAATTCTTTCTGGACCGTCCTGTCTTTGCTTGGGTCATTGCCATCATCATCATGCTGGCGGGCGGCCTTGCAATCTATAATCTGCCCATATCCCAGTATCCTCCCATCGCGCCCCCGTCGATCTACATTCGGTCCTCTTATCCAGGGGCCTCGGCGGAAACTGTGGAAAACAGCGTGACCCAGATCATCGAGCAGAAGATGACCGGCCTCGACAAGATGCTCTACCTGTCGGCGCAAAGCGATTCTGCCGGAGGCTCCCGCATTGACTTGACCTTTGCCCCGGGGACCGACCCGGACCTCGCCTGGTCCAAGGTGCAGAACAAGCTCCAGCTCGCTATGTCAAGTCTGCCCGAAGTGGTTCAGCAGACTGGCATCACGGTAGGCAAGGCTACCAGAAACTACCTGATGATTGTGAACTTGATTTCGGAAGACGGCAGTATGGACGGCAACGACTTGAGGGACTATGCCCAATCCAACCTCGAAAAGGTACTGGCGCGGGTACCCGGTGTGGGTGAGGTGGAAATGTTCGGATCCCAGTATGCCATGCGTATCTGGCTCAACCCCGACAGGTTGGTCGATTACCATCTGACGGTCGAGGATGTTGTTGCGGCGCTTAAGTCTTACAATGTCGAGGTCTCTGCAGGCCAGTTCGGCGGGGCGCCCGCAGTGCAAGGTCAGCGTTTGAATGCTTCTATCATCGTCCAGAGCATGCTTAAGACCCCTAATGAGTTTGCCGCAATCCCGCTCCGCGTCAATCCCGACGGCTCCATCGTACACATCAAGGATGTGGGACGAACGGAATTAGGAACCGACTTTTACGATATAGAGTCCTATTATAACGGCAGACCATCCGCTGGCATAGCCATCCGGCAGGCTGCGGGCGCTAATGCCCTGGATACGGCCGATACGGTAAAAGCGAAAATGAAAGAGATGAGCCGGTACTTCCCCCACGGGATGAAGGTCGTCTATCCCTACGACACCACCCCTTTTGTCAAGGTGGCCATCGACGAGGTGGTGAAAACCCTCTTTGAGGCAATACTACTGGTTTTCCTGATAATGTGGCTTTTCATGGGGAATATCCGGGCCACCCTGATACCGACCATCGCGGTGCCGGTGGTGCTCCTGGGGACCTTTGGGGTGTTGGGACTTTTCGGCTTCTCCATCAATATGTTGACCATGTTTGCCATGGTGCTGTCCATCGGTCTTCTGGTGGATGATGCCATCGTGGTGGTGGAAAACGTGGAGCGGATTATGAGCGAGGAAGGGCTTTCGCCGAAGGAAGCCACCCGCAAATCCATGGAGCAGATTACGAGCGCCCTCATCGGCATCGGGCTTGTGCTCTCGGCGGTGTTCGGTCCCATGGCCTTTTTCGGTGGTTCGACGGGTGTCATCTATCGCCAGTTTTCTGTGACCATCATTGCCTCCATGCTCCTCTCGGTGGTTGTGGCATTGATCCTGACGCCGGTTCTTTGCGCATCGCTCCTCAAGCCGGTGGCAGCGGGGCATGAACCGGCGGAAAATGCGGTCCCCTTTCTGCGCCCATTTTTCTCAAGGTTTGACCGCATCTTTTTCCGGGCCAGAGACCTCTATGTAAAACAGGTGGAACGCTCCTTTTCGAGGAAACTGCGCTACTTTGTTATTTATATTTTGATTGTGGCGGCTGTGGGGATTCTCTTCCTTCGTATGCCCACGTCCTACGTCCCCGATGAAGACCAGGGGATACTGCTCGCCCAGGTAATGTTGCCGACGGGCGCCACCCTGGAGCAGACCAAAATGGTTGTGGACAAAGTACAGCGCCATTTCCAGGAGAAAGAAAAAGAGGCGGTGGAGTCATGTATGACGATTGCCGGCATCGGCTATTCCGGAAGGGTACAGAACAATGGCATGGTATTCATCAAGCTGAAGGACTGGAAGCTCCGCAACAGGTCAGACTTGAGGGTGAAAGCGGTTGCGGGACGGGCCACGAAGGCATTTTCTCAAATCCGCAATGCCATGGTGTTCGCCTTCCCACCGCCTTCAGTGATCGAGTTGGGTCAGGCCACCGGGTTTGACTTCCAGTTGCTGGACCGGGGCGGACTCGGTCACCAAAAACTAATGGAGGCCCGCAACCAGCTCCTCGGCATGGCTTTAAAAGACACGCGCCTGACCAAAGTCCGACCGAACGGCATGGAGGATGTGCCCGAATACCGGATCGACGTGGACTGGGAAAAGGCCGGCGCCCTCGGAGTTCCCATTACCTCCATCCATAACACCATCGCCCAGGCCTTCGGGAGTGCCTATGTAAACGACTTCATCCAGGGTGGTCGGGTCAAGCGTGTCTTCCTTCAGGCGGACGCCCCTTACCGTATGTTGCCCAAAGACATAGAGAAGCTCTATGTGCGTAATACTACAGGTAAAATGGTCCCCTTTTCTTCCTTTGCCTCCGCCCACTGGACGTCCGGTTCTCCCAGGCTCGAGCGTTTTAATGGCTTTCCGTCTATGAACATATGGGGAGAGCCAGCGCCCGGGAGGAGTTCCGGGGAGGCAATGCAGGCCATGGAAAAGATCGTTTCGAAATTGCCTCAGGGCATCGGTTTTGAATGGACCGGGCTTTCCTATCAGGAGCGGATGTCAAGTTCTCAGGCGCCCATGCTGTATGCCTTTTCCATCCTCGTAATCTTTCTGTGCGTGGCGGCCCTGTATGAGAGCTGGCCAATCCCACTCGCTAATATGCTGATGTTGCCCCTGGGTGTGTTCGGTGCAACGCTGGCCACCTGGTCGCGGGGTCTGCACAATGATGTCTACTTCCAGATCGGGTTTCTTACCACTCTCGGGCTGACGACAAAAAATGCCATCCTTATTATTCAGTTTGCAAAACAACGGATAGAGCAAGGAATGGGATTGATCGATGCAACCGTTGAAGCGGCGAGAATACGGCTAAGACCTGTCATCATGACATCACTTGCTTTTTTCTTCGGTGTCCTGCCTTTGGCCATCACCTCCGGAGCTGGTGCAGGCGCAATGAATGCCATTGGCACAGCCGTTACCGGTGGGATGCTCTCCGCCACATTCATCGACCTTTTCTACATCCCGTTGTTCTTTGTCCTTATATCTCGCTTGTTCAGGATTAAACAAAGTGAACAAATTCCTGAGAAACCTTCTGATCCCAGGGATTTGCAGGAGGGACATTAATATGAGAAGAGAAATACTGCTTGTCATTGTGGCATTTTTCTGCCTTAGCGGTTGTACCCTGGCCCCCAAATATACGAGACCTGAAGCGCCGATCCCTTCCGATTGGCCAAGCGGTGAGGCATACAAAGAAGTCAAAGCTGTAACCGATGCTCCAACAGCTACTGAGCTAAAATGGCAGGAGTTTTTAACAGACGAGAAGTTTCAAAAGATCATCGAATCGGCATTAAGCAATAATCGTGACCTTAAGCTTGCAGCCTTGAATGTGGAAATGGCGCGTGCATTGTACGGTATCCAGCGGGCTGAACTATTGCCTGCGCTCGATGCAGTAGGCATTGGGAATAAGCAACGTAAACCTGCCGATCTCTCTACGAAAGGAAAAGCGATGACTGTCGAAGAATATAGTGTCAATCTTGGCATCATTTCCTGGGAGATTGACTTCTTCGGCCGTATCCGAAGCCTGAAAGACCGGGCACTGGAGGAGTACCTTGCTACAGAGGAGGCCTATCGGAGCATACAGATCTCACTGGTTGCCGCGGTTGCAAATGCTTATCTAAACCTTGCGGCAGACCGTGAGAGTCTTAAACTCGCCAAATCTACCCTTGAGACTCAGCAGGCAGCCTACGGTTTGATTGGGCGTCGCTATGAAGTTGGCCTTGCGTCCGAACTGGATCTTAATCGAGCGCAAACGCAAGTGGATACAGCCCGAAGGGATATTGCTCGCTTTACGCAAATGGTGGCACAAGATGAGAACGCATTAAACCTTCTGATTGGTTCACCCGTGCCTGCCGAACTATTACTTGCCGAGTTGAATGAGGTTACGCCACCGAAGGACATTTCGCCTGGTTTGTCCTCTGAGGTGCTCTTTCGTCGCCCTGATATTCTTCAAGCAGAGCATTTTCTCAGGGCTGCCAACGCCAATATTGGTGCCGCCAGGGCAGCATTCTTCCCACGCATATCTTTGACAACCACCGTTGGAATTGCAAGTAGCGAGCTTTCCGGGCTCTTCGAATCCGGTTCGAACACTTGGAATTTTGCACCTCAAATAGCGATGCCTATTTTTGACGCCCGCATATGGTCAGCACTAAAGGCAAGCAAGGTCCAAAGGGAAATCGTCGTGGCACAATATGAAAAAACCATCCAGACAGCCTTCAGGGAAGTGGCTGATACCTTGGCTGTCAGGGGTACGGTTGAGGAACAGCTATTGGCGCAGCAATCCCTGGTGGATGCTCTTGCAGCAACCTACCGCCTGGCCAATGCGCGTTATACAAAGGGGATTGATAGCTACCTGGGTGTCCTTGATGCGCAGCGCTCCCTTTATGCAGCACAGCAGGGGCTAGTTGCCACCCGCCTCTCCCTGATCACCAATTTGGTGACGCTTTACAAGGTGCTGGGTGGGGGTAATTAAACCGGAAGCGAAGCTCCCAATACCCTCATTATAAGTGGTGCTTTGTGCAGATGGGCATTGTAAGGGAAATGCCAACTGAATTTCAGTAGAAATAATCAATAGGGTTGCTCATTAACAGGCATTAATGTTTTTAAAAAAAAGCATATAATTATAGTTTTTATCTATGGCTAAAAAATGGTATTATATCAAACCCAAAAACCTTCGATGAATAGAAGGGAAATTTTTGCGAAAATGTTGATTCTCCTGAGTCCTTTTTCGCAATGAAGGAATACAGGCAGGCCATCGTTGAGATATAGTGCTATTTCGATATCTTTTTATGTTTCTCAGCCATGTTTCAAACTCTCTAAGCATCTGTATTGCATCCTCAATGGTTACTGTGTGCGAGAAGGAGGAGCTTTGCTTACTTCTACTCAAAGAGAAGAAGGAGAAATTTTACCGAGAAGCATGTGGTGTCCCGGAGACTTTTGTTGATCATAGTAATCTTTTTGATGCTCAGAAATGCAGTAAACTTATCTTATCAGGGTTCCTTAAACGTAGTGAGTCACATGAAAAGACAATAAAGATGAAAGGAAAATAACACCATGAATACTTACACGAAGAAGTTTAGCCTTGTATATATCCTATTATTTTTCTTTGTTCCTGTCTGTCCTGCTGCTGAATATACCCTTGATGATCTTTATAAACTTGCCCTTGAACGTTCAGAAAAGATAAAGATATCAGATGAAGACCTTTATATTGCAGAAAGGACTAAAGACAAGGCAATGTCATTGTTAATGCCTAAGCTTTCTGCGGTGGGGGGTTATACAAAATATAAGAACAGTTACATGTCCGGGGGTGCTTATAGTCAGCCCGATGATGCCACATCATGGGGGGCAAGGCTTGACCAGTCAATGTCTTTAAGTGGCAGAGAAATTACAGCTTTTAAAATATCAAAAGATGGTATCAGAAAAAGTAGTTATGATCTGTTTGCTGTAAAAGAAGGATACATGCTCAGTGTAACCAGTGCATATTATGATCTTCTCAGAGCAAAAAAGATTGTTGAAATTTCAAAGGCGAATGTGGAGAGACTTACAAAGCATAGAAATGCTGCAGCGACAAGGCTCAAAATTGGCGAGGTTACTAAGACAGCTCTACTCCGAGCAGAGGCGGAACTTTCAGGGGCACAATCTGAGTTAATAAGAACTGACAATAATCTGAAACTGACAAAAGCAGTCCTTGCAAGGGTTGTTGGAATAGAGGAAGATTATGATGTAAAGGAAAGCCCTCAGCCTAACGAGTATGGAGCCTTAATTGAAGATTGTCAACAAATGACGGTTGATTGCCTGAAAGAAAAGGCTAATGCTGAGAGAGCAGAATTAAAATCTTTCAATATACAGAAAAAGATGGCAGAGGATCAGGTTAAATTCACTCGTGGGGCACACTGGCCTACACTTGCTATCGAGGGTGTATATTCGAAAAGGCAAGAAAACCCTGAAACTGGCAATCTCATCAGGGACAACCTTTTTGCCGGGGTTAAGCTAATCTTCCCATTTTTTGAAGGGGGTTTAATAAACGCAGAGGTAAAAGAGGCAATTGCAAAAAAGAGACAGGCAGAATTTGCTCTTGGGGATTTAAAAAAATCCATCAATGTTGATGTAGAGAATGCTTATCTTGACTACATTACACAAAAAGGGGTTTTAAAGTCGCTTGAGGACCAGCTTGCTTTTGCAAAAGATAATTACAATGCAATATCAAAACAATTTGAATTCGGTCTTGCAAACAGCATAGATGTTATGGATGCCAATACATTACTTGTCACAGCAGAAAGACAGTTAGCAGATGCGGCATATAATTATCAACTATCCATATTAAAGTTAAAACGTTCAATTGGAACACTTTTAAAAGCAGTGTTGAGTGTTAAATGAGGTGTCCTGTGAAATCAAGACATGAATTCATTTCACAGGGTGAAAGCGTTGAGTTAATAAAGAGCAAAGCAGGCATTTAGCCTGTAAATGTAAAGTTGGAAATTAAGGAGAATCGCTGAATGAAAAAGAAAAAGCCAGTAATTATATTATGCTGCTTACTGCTTACTGCCTACTGCTTACTATTCTCGTGGGGTTGTAATAAGAAGGATACTAAAGTTGAAGAAAAGACCTATAACGTCCAGCTTCAGACTGCCGTGAAGAAAGCTCTCAGGCCATTTATTGAGGCAACAGGGACATTAAACCCCAATGAAGAGGTTTTTATAAGCGCTGAGGTTGAAGGAGTTTTAAAAAGCGTAAGGGTTGATGAGGGGGTGCACGTTTCAAAGGGTATGCTTATTGCTATGATTGATGATACAGACTATAACAACGAGGTCAAAAGGGATGAAGCATTGTTAAGACAGGCAGAGGCAACCTTCGCAAATACAAAATTGGAATTTCAAAGAAAGGAAGCCCTTTTTAAAGAAGAGCTTGTCACAAAACAGCAGTTTGATGATGTGTCAACGAGGCTTTCACTTACTGAAGCTGAAATTGACAGGGTAAGGGCAGCTTTATCGCTTGCAAAACAGAAACTCTCAAAAACAAGAATACACTCTCCTCTTGCATGTGTTGTAAAGGAGGTAAAGGTTTCAACAGGGGATTTTGTAAAAAATGGTACCCAACTTTTTGTCATCATTCAACCTAACCCGATAAAACTTCGTTTTGCAGTACCGGAAAAGGATGTTGGTAAGTTGAAGGTAGGACAGGATGTCATATTAAAGGTGGATGCTTTTCCTGATAGAGAATTTAAGGGAAAGGTAAGTATTATTTATCCAAGCCTCGATGAAAAGACAAGGACGATTATGGTAGAAGCATTGGTACCAAACCCCAATGAAGTCTTAAAACCGGGGCTTTATGCCAAGGTGATACTCTATACCGGAGAGGCAAAGGATACCATTGTTGTACCTGTTACTTCGCTTTTGTATGAAGCGGAAAAGGTTAGAGTGTTTGTTGTTGAAGGTGACAGGGCAAAGGAAAGGAATATAAAGCTCGGAAGTAAATATGGGGAACTGATGGAAATCGTAGAAGGGATAAAAGAAGGGGAAAAGGTTGTAGTTGCAGGTCAGCAGACCCTATCAGAAGGTGCGAAGGTTGCTGTACAAAAAGCAGCGGTGAGTAAACAGGAAACAGTAGGCAGTAAGCAGTGATAAGAATTAATTTCCAATTTCCGAATTAAAAAATTCGCAATTCGCAATTCGGAATTCAAAATTTGGGGTTTAGCATATGTGGTTAGCTGATACATCAGTAAAACGTCCTGTTTTTGCAACAATGCTTGTTATGGCACTTGTGGTGCTCGGTGTTGTGAGTTATCCAAGTATCGGGGTTGACCTCTTTCCAAAGATTGATATACCCATTGTAAACATCAGAACGGAGCTTAAGGGGGCAAGCTCTGAAATCATGGATATAGATGTTACTGATAAAATTGAAGAGTCAGTTAATACAATAAATGGTGTTAAAACAATTACATCTACAAGCACAGAAGGCATGTCCGTTATAAGTGTTGAGTTTGTTCTCGAAAGGGACATCGACCTTGCTGTCCAGGATGTCCGGGAGAAGGTATCAATAATCAGAAAAAAACTACCAACGGACATTGAGGAACCGATTATAGAAAAGGTAGACCCGGATGCATCACCTGTTTTATGGATTGCACTCTCAGGTGAAAGGTCGGTGAGAGAGCTTTCCACTTATGCAGATGAAGTATTGAAGGAGCAACTCCAGAGAGTCAATGGCGTCGGGGCTGTCAGGATGTATGGTTTGCGTCTCAGACAGGCAAGGGTATGGCTGGACAATGATAAACTAAGGTCCTATGGAATCACCGCTCAGGATGTATTGAGCGCACTTGCGAGGGGAAATGTTGAACTGCCCGGTGGAAATATTGAGAGTGATACAAAAGAATATACGGTAAAGATAAAAGGTGAATTTCCGACGATACAACAATTCAATGACCTTGTGGTGGGCTATTCCAGAGGAGCTGCCGTTAAAATTAAGGACGTAGGGCGTGCAGAAGACGGCATGGAGGAAAAGCGGAGCATTGCAAGGTTTAACGGTGTAAATTCCGTAAGCGTGGGTATTCAGAAACAGTCAGGGACTAATACAGTTGAAGTTGTAGACAGGGTAAAGAAAGAACTGAATGTAATAAGGAAAACACTGCCAGCAGGGATGGATCTGTACATAGGGTTTGACCAGTCGGATTTTATTAAACGCTCAATCAATGAAGTACAGCATCATCTTATATATGGAGGTTTCTTTGCAGTATTAGCAGTCCTTTTGTTTTTACGAAACATAAGAACGACTATCATCAGTGCTTTGGCAATACCCGCATCTGTCATCGCGACATTTGCTTTCATGAACGTCTTTGGCTTTACATTCAATAATATGTCAATGCTTGCCCTTTCCCTGTCTATAGGTATTCTCATTGATGATGCAATTATAGTAATAGAAAATATCCAGAGACATATCGAAGAAGGTATGGCCCCACGGGAAGCCGCATTTTTTGCCACATCAGAAATAGGTCTTGCTGTGTCTGCAACAACCCTTGCAATAATAGTGATATTTATTCCTGTAGCGTTTATGAAAGGGATAATTGGAAGATTTTTCTTCCAGTTTGGCATGACCGTTGTGTTTGCTGTCGCAGTCTCATGGTTTGTCTCATTTACACTCACGCCAATGATGTCATCATTGTTTCTGAAAAAGCATGAAGATTCAGTGGTTGGTAAAACCGGTGAAAATAATCCTAAGTCTCTTTACGGCAGATTAGTTCGCCATCATTATTTTAAAAAGGTATCCAACTGGCTTGAGAATCAATATAAGAGGCTTGAGGGACAGTACAGAAAACTCCTTGCAATTGCCATGAATCGAAGAAAGACCGTTTTGATTCTTGCAGTAGCTATATTTTTTGGAAGTCTCTTCTTTACAAAATTTATCGGTAAAGAGTTTGTCCCTTCAGAAGACCAGAGCAGATTTATTATCAGGCTGCAGATGCCAGTCGATTATTCTGTAGATGAGGTCAATCGTATGGGTAAACGTGCCGAAGAGATAATGAAACAATTTCCAGAAGTGGCTACAATTCTCTATTCACAAGGCGGTGGTGCGACCAGAGAAGCAAACAAGGCTAATATGATGATAAACCTGAAGCCAAAGTCTCAGAGGAAGAAAAGCCAGGACCAGATCAAGGCAGAGGTTAGAAAAGCCTTTAAAGCCATACCGGGCTTAAGGGCTTCTGTTGAGAATGTATCCATGATTGGCGGAGGACAGAGGCAGGTTGCGATTCAGTACAGTATAAGGGGCAGGGACCTTAAGGATCTTGAAACATATACACGTAATATTTTAGGTCAGTTCTCAAAACTCCCGGGTATTGTTGATGCTGATACATCCCTTGAAACAGGAAAACCCGAAGTTCGTGTGCTCATTGACAGGGATAAGGCAGCAGACCTGGGCATTGATGTTGCAACTGTGGCAGAAGCAATAAATTTCCTCATCAGCGGAGAGGTGGACATTACAAAATTTAAGGACGAAGGGAAGGGAAGACGATATGATGTGAGGGCGCGATTAATCCAGAAAGACAGGATGAACCCTGATGACATCGGAAAAATGTATGTCAGGGCAAAAGACGGACGCCTTGTGCAACTCTCAAATATTGCTACTTTTCAGGAAGCAGGTGGTTCAAGTATTATCAACAGGGTTGACAGGCAGAGGGCTATCACAATCTTTGCAAACCTTGAATTAAAACCTCTCGGTCAGGCTGTAGAAGAGCTTAACAGTATATCTGCTAAGGTACTTACGACTGAATATTCAGGAAGATACAAAGGGATGGCAGATGTGATGGCAGAGTCCTTTGGCTACCTGATGTTTGCAATGATGCTCGGTATTATAATGGCATATATGGTTCTTGCTGCCCAGTTTGAAAGCTTTGTCCATCCTTTTACGGTATTGCTTTCTCTGCCCTTCTCATTTATCGGGGCTTTTGGCGCCCTCCTGATTTTTGGTAAAACGCTAAATATTTTTAGTTTTATAGGCCTTATTCTCCTTATGGGACTTGTGAAGAAGAATGCCATTTTGCTCGTGGATTATACAAATGTGCTTCGTGGAAGAGGCATGACGAGGAAAGATGCAATACTCCAGGCAGGGCCTGTAAGGCTCCGTCCTATTCTTATGACAACATTTGCTATGATATTCGGGATGATGCCTATTGCAATAGGAATTGGCGAGGGCGCTGAAACGCGTGCCCCTATGGCACTTGCAACAATCGGTGGTCTCTTGACTTCTCTTCTTCTAACCCTTGTTGTTGTTCCAGTGGCTTATGATTTGTTTGATGAACTGCAGGCTAAGGTCTTTAAAAAAAGGGGATAGGGGATAGGGTACAGGGTATATGAATTTTACTAAACCCTAAACCCTCTACCCTAAAACCTATAGTTGGGGGTACATTATGAAGATGCTTGTCCTTGTATATAGTGATATAGTGGATGAAGCTGTGCTTGCCGCGTTTAAAAATGCAGAAATAAAGGGGTATACAAAATGGAAAGAGACCCTTGGTGAAGGAACAGAGACCGAACCAAAACTGGGAACACACTTTTGGCCAGGAAAAAACAATGTCGTTGCTGTGGTTGTGGAGGACGAAGAAGTGCCGGCAATTGCTGATTTAATAAAAAAATTAAAAATGGAACATCCAAAAGGTGGGATAAAAACATTCATTCTTCAGGTGGAAACTATTATATAAGTTTTTCGGATATGAACCTGTGATATTAAATATTTAAGGATATTGTTTTATTGATGAGTTTATTTTTACTGAACCAATGATACGATAGGATAAACAGTATCAGTAGGTATATAGTTGTATGAGCCTGTTTTTGGTTACATTTTTCCTACTTTATGGTGGGATACATTTTCATATATTTCTTAAGGCGAGGGTTGCTTTTGCCTTCAGTATAAAAGCAGGTATTTGCCTGATAGTTTTCATGCTAATCATGATATTGGCCCCTCTAATTGTGAGCATGTCTGAAAAGGTGGGCTGTGAATCCTTTGTACGGTTAATGTCATATACTGGATATACCTGGATGGGGATTATTTTCCTGTTTTTTTGCATATCGGTCTGTATTGACTTCTGTCGTTTATGTCTATACTTAGCCGGGCCTATATTTAAAAGTGATTTCTCACGCATAATTTCTGCTTACCAATATTATTTTTTTGTACCCCTTCTATGCTCGTTGTTGATTGTTGCATATGGATATTTTGAGGCGAAAAACATACAAACAGAAAGGGTGGTTATCAGGACCAATAAAATCCCGAAAGAGGTTGCAAGTCTTAAGATAGCCCAGATTTCCGATATTCATCTTGGGCTTTTGGTGGGGGAGGAGAGACTAAGGGCTATTGTTAATGTGGCAAAGAAAGCAAATCCTGATATTATCGTTTCAACAGGGGATATGGTGGATGGGCAGATTGATAGACTCAATAATCTTGCAGAACTACTTAAAGAAATTAACCCGCCATACGGGAAGTTTGCAGTAACAGGTAATCATGAATTTTATGCGGGCATTAAGAATGCGCTTGATTTTACAGAAAAAACAGGATTCAGGATGCTAAGAGGTGAATGGTTGACCGTTGCAGGGCTCATCAATATTGCTGGTGTTGATGATATAGCAGGGAAACCATATAATGTTTATAAAGATGTTTTGGAGAAAGATTTACTTTCAGGAATTCCTTGTGAGAAATTCACCCTGTTGCTTAAACACAGGCCCGTTGTGGACCCGAATGCCATTGGTTTATTCGATTTACAACTTTCTGGACATACACATAAGGGTCAAATTTTTCCTTTCAGGTATATCACACGGCTTTTTTTCCCCATGTATACAGGATATTTTAACCTCGGGAATAATTCAAATTTGTATGCGAGCAGAGGTTCAGGAACATGGGGACCACCAATTCGTTTCCTTACACCCCCTGAAGTTACAATCATTGAGCTGAAGCATATAAATAGATAGGGTATCTAAAATATTTTTTGGAATGTGAGAATTGAAATAAATTTGACTTACCCGATAAGACAATCTTATAATTCTTTTCGAATATGGTTTTAAATATAAAGAGCTTTTTGAAAGAGGATATTGGGAAAAAGGATATTACAACAGATTCTATTGTTAACGAAAGCCATACCTCAAAAGCCATAATTCTGGCAAAAGCAAATGGGGTAATAGCCGGGCATATTTTTGTTAGGGAGGTTTTTAAGGTTCTCAGCAAAGAGATTCTTTATGAAGAAAAGAAGAAAGATGGTGAATATGTGTCTAAGGGGGATATACTGGCAGTAATTCAGGGCAAGACTCGTGCGATACTAACGGGTGAAAGGGTTGCATTAAACATCCTTCAGAGGTTATCAGGGATTGCAACCCTCACAAGAAATTTTGTGGAAGCGGTAAAAGGCACGGGAGTTAAAATTCTTGATACGAGGAAGACCTCACCGGGAATCAGGATGATGGAAAAATATGCAGTGCGGATGGGAGGAGGATATAACCATAGAGCCGATCTTACTGAAATGGCTCTTATCAAGGAAAATCATTTAGCAGTTGCACATTCTATAAAAGAAGCTGTAAAGAGGGTTAGAGAAAAGGCAAATGTTCCTATAGAAGTGGAAGTTAAAAATAAGAAGGAACTCAAAGAGGCAATTGATGCAAATGTTGATAGAATAATGCTTGACAACTGGGATCTAACATCAATTAAATATGCAGTTTCTTTCGTGAAAAAGAGGATCCCCCTTGAGGTATCGGGAAACATGGATATTGAAAAGGCAAAAAGGGTTGCTAAAACAGGCATTGATTTTATATCTGTAGGGGCATTGACCCATTCATTCAAATCCCTTGATATTAGTCTATTGCTTGAAGGAATAAAATAGTGGATACTCAAAAACCATTGTTGGAAAGAAAAGAGATTCTAAAAAGAATAGAGCAAGCAAAGGATAAACTTGGAAGGGATTTGATAATACTTGCCCATTTCTATCAGGATGACGATATTGTGAGGTTTGCTGATTTTGTCGGAGATTCTCTTCAGCTTGCAGAAAAGGCTTCAAAGGATAAAGATGCCCGGTATATAGTTTTTTGCTCCGTCTCTTTTATGGCGGAGATGGCAAGAATTCTCTGTTCCCCGGAGCAAGAGGTTTTACATCCTGAACCTTATGCCCGGTGTCCCTTAGCTGACATGGCAGCAATAGAGCAGGTAGAGACAGCCTGGATCGAATTAAAGAAACTGAATAAAAAGATAATCCCTGTTGTGTATGTGAATTCTAATGCCAATTTGAAAGCCTTTTGCGCCAGAAACGGGGGCATGGTATGTACATCATCAAATGCGAAACAGGTCTTTAACCATGTATTTTCTCAAAATGCATCCCTCTTCTTTTTTCCTGATGAGAACATGGGAAGGAATATCTCCTATATGCTGGGCATAAAGGATGATGAGATATTTCTGTGGAATCCTGAAGATGGGACAAAAGGGGCAAATAAGGAGTTGTTAGAGAAGGCAAGGGTATTTGTATGGGAGGGGTTCTGTATTGTTCACAGGGTGATGAACCCTTCTGATATTGATAATCTGAGAAGTGAGCATGAAGATATTAAAATTATTGTCCATCCAGAATGTACACCGGAAGTTTTTAACCTGGCGGATTTTGCCGGTTCAACAAGCTTTGTCAAGAACACTATAAAAAAATCGGAACCTGGTACAAAGTGGGCAATCGGGACAGAGTGGAATTTTGTAAACAGATTAAAGAACCAGAATCCAGATAAACTTATTGTTCCTCTTAAGGAATCAAGATGTAAGGAAATGGCTAAGGTTACCCCTCAAAAGCTACTCGAGGTGCTTGAGGGACTAATGGAAGGAAGATTTAATGGCAGGGTTACCGTTGATGATGAAATATCAAGGGATGCAAGGTTGGCTTTAAAGAGAATGCTGGAGATTGTATAGAATGAATAAGGATAAAAAGCACTATTGTGATGTATTGATTATTGGGTCTGGTATTGCAGGTCTTGCAGCTGCTATTACAGCCTCTGAACTCGGACTTAATGTAATAGTTATAAATAAAGAGGCATCTTTGCACGAATCTAACACCTATTATGCTCAAGGAGGAATTGTTACATTAGGAGAGGATGACCCTCCGGAGCTTCTTATGGAGGATATTATACGCGCAGGTGATGGGATTTCAAACCGTGAAGCGGTGAAAATCCTTGCTCATGAGGGTCCATCTCTTGTGGATAATTTTCTGGTAAAAAAGGTTGGTGTACCGTTTGAACGCTCTGAAAAAGGTGAATTTGAATATGCTAAAGAAGCAAGCCATTCCAGGCGGAGAATACTATACTCTATGGATACAACGGGGAAAACAATAGAAGAAAATCTTGTAAAAAAGGTTAAAGATATAAAGAAACTGAGACTCTTTACAAACTATACAGCTATTGATCTGCTTACCATACCACACCATTCCACAAATCCCCTTTCCCTTTATATGGAACCTCAATCTATCGGGGCTTATGTACTTAATAATCTGGATGAGCAGGTTGAAAGGATATTCTCTACTTATACAATCCTTGCTGCAGGAGGACTTGGCAGAATTTACCTCCACACTACCAACCCCCATTCTGCCACAGGGGATGGATTTGCTATGGCGTATAGAGCGGGGGCAAGGCTTATAAATATGGAGTACATACAATTTCATCCTACAACCTTTTTTCATAAGGATGCAGATGGTTTTCTTATTTCAGAGGCAATGAGGGGAGAAGGAGCAAGGCTAAAAAACAAAGATGATGTTCTGTTTATGGATAAATATTCCCCTCTTGGTGACCTTGCCCCACGGGATGAGGTCTCAAGGGCCATATACGAGGAGATGATAAAAAGGGGTGATTCCTATGTATATCTTGATATTGCATCCTATGCAAAGATTGATATAAGAAAGCGCTTCCCGAACATCTATAAAAAATGTCTATCTCTGGATTTAGATATATTGAAAAGTCCAATACCAGTAGTTCCTGCTGCTCATTACAGCTGTGGTGGAGTACAGGTTGATATCTGGGGTAGAACTTCTCTGAAAAATTTTTATGCTGCTGGTGAAGTTTCCGCCACAGGTATACATGGTGCAAACAGGCTTGCTTCGACATCATTACTTGAAGGGCTCGTGTGGGGGGTTAGAGCAGCACAGCACATAGCTGAGCATTTTGATGATAGAAAAACCTATAAAGAATCCGAAATCCCTCCATGGAAGTTTCCTGACAAAGAGGAGGAGGTTGACCCTGCTCTAATCCAACAAGATTGGGTTAATATTAAATCAACCATGTGGAATTATGTTGGTATTATAAGGACTATAAAGAGATTGGAAAGGGCAACTGCTGACCTTCGTTACTTGAAAAACAGGATAGAGGATTTCTATAGAAAGACCCACCTTACCCCCATGGTTATAAATCTCAGAAATGGTATTCAGACAGCCCTTATTGTGGCTGAAGCTGCTTTCACAAATAGACAGAGCAGGGGTGCCCACTACATCAGATAGGTCATAAGGTATTGGAGTTAATTTCTTTACATTTTTGAGATAGTAACCTCCCCCCAGTGTTAGTAGCAATGAAATCGTTATTGAAATAGATATTAAAAATTATTATAATCAGTAACCTTGCCCCCGTAGCTCAGGTGGATAGAGCAATGGATTCCTAATACAAAAAATAGCCTTTTCATAGGTTATCATTAAATTTCAC
>Ga0209610_1000379_pt1 | contig 23300 bp, 24 predicted proteins | sample LakKivw275mmetaG_FD_184137 | JGI IMG/M metagenome (GOLD analysis project Ga0209610, IMG submission 184137) | Anoxic lake water microbial communities from Lake Kivu, Rwanda to study Microbial Dark Matter (Phase II) - Lake Kivu water 275m metaG... | ecosystem: Environmental > Aquatic > Freshwater...
GTCGTGGACCGGGAAGGCGTCATCCGCCTGCAACTCAACGACTGTCTTGTCATCGAGGAACAGATACAAAACGTCAAGACTCGCCTCAGCGCCCTGATCCCGGAGCTGACCACTTATGGTGATGCCGGCGCACTTGTTCCCGACCTTTTTTTACTCGTCTCAGCCCGAATAATTGATCTGACGGGCCTGATCGAGCTTAATCAGATTATCGCGCTGATGGATGTGGAACTGCGCCATTTTCCACCGACTGAAAACGTGGTGCTGATCGCCAGCCTTAAACACTAAAGTGTCCGGACAGATTCGCCGGCCAATCCAATGATTAACCGACTAATTGCGGTATCAGGCCTTTTGCCCACTGCCCGATGGCTTGCCAATCGCGATGATCGCCTTCTTTCCAGACTCCGAGCATGACGCTCAACCGAAATTTAACCCTGTCACCCCAAGCCGGAATTTTGCTGATGTCCAACCCTCCGGCAAAAGTCCCGACGCTAACCGGTTGAACCATCTGACATATCGGATCCAGCCATGTAGCAACGTGCGTTCGATATTTATTAGCCTGTGGCATGGCCAAGGTCATGCAGGTCAGAAAGGCGGCGAAGGGCTTTGTCGATAGTGTGTTTTTGTACTTTTCTATAAACTGTCGGGCTTCCGGTAACCATTTCGAACCCTGAATAGCACTACCGGCGATTACTGCTTGATATTCAGATATATCAGTGATATTTTGCATCGGTCGTACATCCACCACATTCCCGCTTTCTGACACAGTCCGCCCAATTGCTTCCGCCACACCCCAGGTAAAGCCTGTCCTGCTGGCGTAGGCCACGAGTATTTTACGTTGCATACCTGACTCTCCAAAAGTTGTTTCGGGCAGAATAATTGCCGGACGCCGACCACATAAAGCCGTGATTCCACTACCGACCAGTGCCCCTGCCCCCAAAGTAAATCCCGCCAGTTTCAGAAATCGACGGCGGGTTAATTTTGTTGTCGACATATAGTGTGACTGTCAGGAACCATTGCGGATTTGTTCATTGTATGGTCACAGATAATGCTGGAAAAGGCTCATCAGTTTCAGTGACCTACAGTTCTATCCTTGCCTAATTGTAAAAATGCTATGTTAATTTAACCCGCTGGGCAAGAAAAAAAATAGTAGACAGATGACCTTCGGAGCGCGCGCTGACATACCTTTGATTAATGCTTTCTGGTTTATAGATTTGCGTCTAATGGTGAAAAATAATCTGACTAAAGTAACCGAGCGCAAGGCTCGATATGCACTCAGGGGCAGGAGGATTGCCCTTTTTCCCGAGCCGGCGCCATCACGTTCCGAGTACTTTGACCTTGACCTTTACCTTATTTTTTCAAAGGAGTACTGCAATGCCAGAAAATAGCCAGCCGCGGGCGCTGAGCTTAGATGCCTTACGCGGATTTGCGATCTTGACGATGGTCTTATCCGGAGTCGTACCCTATGGAGTATTACCGGCCTGGATGTATCATGCTCAGGTGCCGCCGCCTTTACACAAATTCGATCCAAATTTGCCGGGAATTACCTGGGTAGATTTGGTTTTTCCATTCTTTCTGTTCGCTCTGGGCGCGGCGATTCCGCTGGCATTAAATAAACGTCTGGAAAAAGGCGCCTCCCGACCAGTGGTCGCTCTGCAGATATTCGAACGTACTTTACTATTGGGTTTTTTTGCCCTGATTCATCGTGCTTTTAGTCCCTGGGTCATCAACCCCGAAACAAATCGGCTGACCTGGACTCTCGGTCTGCTGGGTTTTGCCGTCATGTTCGTCATTTTCCTGCGTCCGCCGGACAGTTGGGGGCAAAATTTGCGGCGTATCATCAAACTCGCGGGTTGGGCAGGTGCGCTACTTTTATTGATCTTTTTACGTTATCCCGACGGAAGTGGTTTTTCACTTTATCGCAGTAACATAATCCTGATTGTACTGACCAATACCTATTTCTTCGGTGCGCTAATCTGGTTATTTACCCGTGAAAATCTCGTTCTCCGTCTAAGTGTCTTAGGCTTGCTGATGGCACTTCGGCTTTCGTACCCCGTTGTGGGATGGGTACAGACCATCTGGAATTGGTCCCCGATCTCCTGGCTGTACAAACTCTACTATTGCCAGTATTTGTTCATCGTAATTCCCGGAACAATTGTCGGGGAGATGTTCCTGAAACGTGATCTCTGGAAACCGGACAATTCTTTGACCGAAGACCGTCATTTCCAGGATCGAATGATTTTATTAACGACTCTGATGTTGCTATTCACGCCGATAATGTTAGTTGGTCTCAAACTGCGTCTTGTGACGGAAACCGCGCTGCTTTCACTGACCCTACTCGGACTGACCGGATTGATTTTGACGAAAGGCGCTACGACTGCCGAAAAATTCCTGCGCACCCTTTTTATCTGGGGTGCCTACTGGTTGGTTTTAGGTTTGCTGTTCGAGCCTTTCGAAGGTGGCATTAAAAAGGATCATCCTACTCTAAGCTATTACTTCATTACCGACGGGCTGGCGATCTTTCTCGTAATCGCTTTTGCGATAATCATTGATATTTATCGCAAACCCTGGCTCAGGCTCTTTATTCTCAACGGCCAAAATCCCATGCTGGCCTATTCCGCCATGGCCAATTTCATCATGCCCATATTAAGCCTGACAACCTTACATGAATTGTTTATCCGTTACACTCACGCCCCGTGGTTAGGGGCACTGCGGGCGGCTATTTACACTTTATTGCTGGCGCTTGGTGTGGCGTATTGTACGAAAAAGAAATGGTACTGGCGAACCTGATGACAAGTACCATTAAGTGCTAACAAGTGCGGTTAAGTTCTTTTAAGGTCAATGAGTAGTAGGCTGCTACAGGATAGAAGAAAACCCACCGCTTTGCGCCCGATTCTGGCGCTGAGTTTATATTTTAGCCTGATCAGGTGTCCTTCCTTTGCCCAGATGGTGACTGAATTCCGAGCAGTAAAACTCACCAATGTGGACAGTCAGGTCATGTTCTCGGATAAAAGTATCGCCGAAGCCATGGATTTCTTAGCAGCTCATCACGTCAATGTCGTCCTGACCGTCGTCTGGAACAGTAATGGCTACAATGGAAATTACACGCTTTTCCCCAGCGCGGTGATGAATGACTATTTCGGTTTCAGCATCGGTCCTATCGGCAATTCCATCCGCGATCCGCTTCAGCGGGTGATAGTCGAAGCTCACCGGGTCGGTATCGAAGTCATGCCCTGGTTCGAGATGGGTTTTTCAACTTCCTATTCCCAGAACGGGGGGCATATCCTTGCCCGTTACCCGCACTGGGCACTGCAGAATAGTGATGGACAGCTGACTGTAAAAAATGGATTCGATTGGATGTCGGCGATTAATCCGGAAGTGCAGGATTTTATGCGGGCATTGATTCTGGAAGCTTGCGACCGATATGATATTGACGGCATCGAGCTCTCGGATCGAATACCAGCTATGCCTATTGAAGGCGGCTACGATGAAATTACCAGGAACATCTACCGCGCCGAACGAGCTGGCGCAGATCCGCCGGTCAACTACCGGGACGTTGACTGGAAGCGCTGGCGCGCGTACCAACTCACCAAATGGTTCCAAAGCGTGCGTGACTCGATTAAAGTCCGTAGTGCTGATTTGGAAGTATCATCAAGTCCGAGTGTGTATCCATGGGGGTTTGAGGAATATCTACAGGATTCACGCACTTGGGTTGATAGCAACATCGTGGACAGTTTCATTCCTCAGTTATATCGTTACGATTATGCCGGTTATCTCACCGCGCTGGAAAATTCACTGGCTTACCATCCCATCGATAGACGCACAATTTTTTTCGCTGGCATCTTAATGAATATCGAACATGGACCGGACAATCTACCTTACGTCATTGCGCCTGATTTTTTATTAAAGTGCCTGCGTGATAATCGTCAACGGCAGGTCAACGGGGAAGCATTTTTCTTCTACGAGGGTTTGCGTAAAAACAACAACCTGTTAGCGGACACTCTGAAGGCAACCTATTATGCCGCACCGGCCCTCAATCCCTTCCGAAACGGTCGGGTGTGGCGCCCGAAAGGAATTATCGTCAATGAGACCGATCCACGCGTCACTATCAGCGGAAACTGGGAAATAAATAGCAGTCCGCTATATGGTTTTGAACCTGGCATTCTCATCAATAAAGACAGCCAAAGCTATGCATCTGTGACTTATTCATGTTCCATACCCTATGAGGGCTGGTTTGACGTTTTTACCTATATCGTCAATAGCAAATACGCAGCTTCAGCGGTCAGGTACACCATTTATGACTCCGCAGGTGATTCTGTTGTCGTTAATCTTACGCAGACTGACCCGCTTGCCGCCGGTTGGCAGATTTTAACATCCGTCTATCTGACTGCCGGCAATTATCGGATTCTGAAAGTAGAAAATACCGGAGTGCCGGCTGGGAAGTGGGTCATCGCTGATGCCATCATGCTTCTGTTGAACCGCAAACTGTCCCCGGATGTGGTTGTCACTGCAGTCGAAAGCGCATCTTCACAGCTGGCCAATAGTCCTGAATTTCCAATCATTCAGGGTAATTACCCTAATCCATATAACGCGTGGACTAATTTGAGCTATCAACTGTTCAGTGCCGGTCTGATAAAAGTCATGGTATACGACCTGCGGGGTCAGGAAGTGCAATCGCTGGATTCAGGTTTCCAGCATCTCGGGCGGCAAACTATCAACCTTTCTGCGGGAAATTTGCCCAGCGGGATTTATTTCTGCAGAATAGAGCAACAGAGCGGCAAATCGCTTCTCTATTCTCCGGCCTGGAAAGTAGTCATCCTGCGCTGAACCGATTAAAAATAGTTTGAAGTAAATAAAGGCATCAGAATATGATCGAAAAAACACTGATTAAAGTTCACGGTTATCACCTTGACTTATACGGGCATGTGAACAACACCCGCTATCTTGAATTCCTGGAAGAAGCGCGCTGGAACATCAAGGAAAAATACTTCGATTATCCGCAAACGCATGATCAGGGATTCGGATTCGTCGTGGTCAATACCAATATTAATTACCGGAGCTACGCCCGTTTGGGTGACACCCTGGAAATCCGCTCCCGTATTATTCGCATTGGCACTAAAAGCGCCACTTTCCGGCATGAGATTTATTTATCTGAATCCGCCACTTTAGTGGTTGACGCCGAAGTGACCTTCGCTTTCGTCGACCTCCAGAGCGGGAAAGCCATGGCAATTAGTCCCGAATGGCGGCAACGTCTTGAAGCTTTACAAATTTAAACCTCAAAACCATCTATTTTATTGTCCGGGCTGTAAAACGCGTTTAAATCAGGGAAAGTAAAATATTATGTTAGTCATTGTGTTATTAATTTTGCTTGGGCTACTACTCGTATTTTTTGGAGCGGAGGCATTAGTACGCGGCAGTGCCTCGCTGGCGATGCGTTTGGGTGTATCACCCCTATTGATCGGTCTCACAATAGTCGCTTACGGGACCAGCTTCCCGGAGCTGATTGTGAGTGTACGGGCAACGCTGATTGGGATTGGTGATATTTCCATCGGAAACATCATCGGTTCCAATATTTTCAACATTGCATTAATACTCGGACTGGCAGCTCTAATCCGTCCGCTGAAAGTGAAAATCCAGTTGATCAAGACTGACGCCCCCCTGATGATTGTCACTGCCCTGCTTTTGGTCGCATTTTTTTTCGACCGCTTTCTATCCCGAATAGAAGGCCTGATCTTCATCAGCGGTATCATTATTTATACACTGGTAATAATTCTTATCGCCCGCTCTGAACGCAATCAAACCCGACCGGCAACCCACCTGGAGGAAGGATTGCCTCATACCCTGAAAAATATCTGGCTGGACTTGTTTTTTATCGCAGCGGGTTTCGTGCTGTTATTCTTTGGAGCCAACGTATTCATCGACAATTCGGTGCGGCTCGCCCGCATTTTGCACGTCAGTGAAGCCATCATCGGATTGACGATCATCGCAGCAGGAACCAGCATCCCGGAACTGGCGACGTCAGTTATCGCCGCCCGGCGTAATCAGGCTGACATCGCGCTGGCCAACGTTATTGGTTCGAATATCTTCAATATCCTTGGAATCTTGGGAATCAGTGCCCTCATCAATCCCATTCAGGGTGTCAATATCCAAAACCTCGATTTATGGTGGATGGTCACTACGACGATCGCCTTGATGTTCATGCTCTGGAGTGGTTATTTTCTACGCCGCTGGGAAGGCTTGGTTTTGCTGGTTTCGTATTTCGTGTATCTGATTCTGCTCTGGCCTTAAATCCTGCGCTCCTGATATTTCCAGGGTTTCAGCATCATAATCAGGTCTTACAGTTTTTCCTCTTCTAAGTTGGATCAAAGAGTGAACTGCGGCACGATTCCGTTTCTACCGGGAGCAATAGACCCGCGGCTTTTATTTTGGTTGATCCGTTGTGCTGAATTCGAAATAGATGTCTTCGATTTTCAGTTGATCACCGTTCGCTCGTACTCTGGCTGTGGAACTGTCCGAGGTTATCTCGGCGAATGTCAGATCACCCTCGACTAAATCTACATTGCCTTCCATACGGGTCAAGGACAAGCGCCCGGATTTGGCGATAAAAAACTTACCTTTCAGTGAAGTGCTGTCAGGTCTGAACACCAAAAACGCCGCCATATTTACACCCATCGTGCGTATTCCCTGGGTGTCAGTCATGAAATTTTCGCAGTATTGCCAGCGGTTTAGTATAGACTGCGTGATGGGATTCTGGCGGTTCCAGTTGTACTCCCGAATGGTTTTGGATATATCGCTGGCGGGATTGAATTCGCCCTGATAAAATGGAAGGTTGAACCGCAGTGCAATTATTAACGCGGCGTTATGTAGTGTATCAACCGCTACGGCAAATGCCGCTCCTTCACTGCTGAAATCGTCATAGCCCTGTGCCAGCATGATATTTAATGGATATTGCTCTACCGAATTGTCATCCGCGTTGTCACAGTCAATACCCGATACGGTGCAGATAACTGTCAATAGTATGAGAAATCTCCGCATTTCGGTACTCTTACTTACTTTTTAACGGTTCATTTGCGTTTATTGAAAAAGCGTTCCGCGGGGCAACCTGTTTCACGCTGATGACAGTTCGGGCAGGCTAATTTGCTCCTGACCAGTCCATTGCCACTGCTCGCCAGTAAAAACAGAGCCACTAAAGCAACCAGCATACCCCAATTGAAATTGAGGATGAGCAGAACAAGACCGGTAAGGAACGGAATAACTGCCAGCAGTAAATCCGGCAACAGATCCCGAAAAGTGAGTTCCCTCCTGGCAAAGCGTTCCGGATCACCTTGTTTAAACAACCAGCCCGCAATTTTCCCACGACCGAAAGCGCACCATCTTCCATAATAGTAGCAGTTGACGCATCCGCCTTTTATCAGCCGAATTTCCAGCCAGCCTATGTACAGAATAAAAGCTGCCATTACCCACCAATTTACCTGCGCCATAATTCCAATACCCAGCGCATAAATCGCGAGCGAGACACTGTTGGTCAAAAGGATCGTTCTGCAAGGATATTTTTCCACACTATACTCCTTCTTGATTTCTTTACCTGCTCAGGGCCTGTAAAAAACGTCGCGTGATGACGGTCGGTCGCGTGATCGCCGAACCGACTACTACGGCATAGGCACCGGAATCCAACAGACGCCGCGCTGACTCCGGTTGCCAGATGCGCCCTTCAGCAATGATCGGAACCCGCATACCCAACTCGCGTACCAGGTCAATTACCAGCTGATAGTCCGGTTCGTACTCGATGAACCGCGAATTCTCGTCGGTGTAACCCGCGAGAGTCGTACTGATCAGGTCGAAACCGAGTTCCGCGGCCCGCCGTCCTTCCTGAAGCGTAGCTACGTCTGCCATCAATAGGACTGACCTCAGTCGGCGCATCTGACGGACGATTTCGCTAAGTTGTTCGCCGTCAGGACGTGCCCGCGGGGTAGCGTCCAGGGCGATGATTTCACAACCTGTATCGGCAACGGCCAGACAATCGCTCAGAGTCGGCGTGATATAGACCGCAGATTCCGCTGAATGGCGTTTTATCAGACCAATCACAGGCACGACAACAGCGCGCCGGATAGCGGCAAGATTCTGCGGCTGGCAAGCACGGATACCAACTGCGCCTCCCTGAATACAGGCCTGCGCTAAAGCCGCTAAAATTTCCGGCCTGCCGAGCGGTTCGCCAGCATCCGCCTGTACGGACACGATTAATCCACCGCTTATCTGCTTTAATACTGCGTTGCTGTTCATGCTATCCATTTGTTTTGTAATTCCTGACGTGATTTGTTAACCCAGCATGACTTCCACCGCCACTTTGGTTTTATTTGCCAGCAACCGGTTGACATGTTCGTCATCCAAATTTATCTGATTTCCCGGAAGTTGTTCTCCCTCCAGCCGCAGGCTTTTTACGCCACGGCAAACGCCCGTTGGATTCGCAACCTTGATGTGGTAATAAATACCGCGAAAGCGTCGGACCACCTCATAACCTCGCCAGGCTTTTGGAATACAGGGTTCAATCTGCAAGCCCCGATAGGTCGGTCGCACGCCGAGAATATAATCAATGCCGTCCCGCAACATCCAGGTTGATGAGCCGGTCAGCCAGGAATGACTCGCTTGTCCCATTAAGGGATGATCGGGACTGGTGACGTACTCGGCATAAACGTAGGGTTCGACCTGGTAACGGTCAATATCAATAACCGGATTCATCGGTTGGGCTTTTTTATAGATTTCAAAAGCCCGATCGCCGCGTCCTAAAAGACATTCTGCCAAAATTGCCCAGCTGACCGGGTGATTAAAGACCGCCCCATTTTCCTTTTTTCCAGGCACACAGCGAGTCGCCAAACCGATGTTAGGATTAATTTGTGTGTACGCCGGGTGGAGAATTTTCGGCCCCTTGGGTGTTTCAAGGTACTGTTGCACCGCATCCATACATCTCAGCGCACGTTCGCCACGGGCTATTCCACTGATGACAGCCCAGCTTTGCGTATTCAGGAAAATTTTACCTTCTGCATTGCGCCCGGAACCGATAACCGCGCCCTGATCGTTGGTGCCGCGGATGTACCAGCTGCCATCCCAGCAATGTGTATTCAGAGCCTGTTCGATTTTTTGATATTCCTTCCGATAGCGTTCCGCTTTTTTAGTTTCACCAATGAAATCGCACAATTCAATCATTTCCCGCAGAATATACGCCAAAAACATCGTCACCCATACGCTTTCCCCCTTGCCAGCGCGCCCTAAGTAATCGAGCGTGTCGTTCCAGTCGCCCGGACCGAATTTGGCCAAATTACGGTGGGTAAGATTAGCTAACGTAAATTCAATTGCCGCTAACAGATGCTCAAAAACCGTGGCTTCATCAGCATCATGGAACGGCACTTTGCACGAGAGAAATGCCAGTTCACCAGTTTCCTTGATGTATTCCATAATCGCTAACGGTAACCAGAGCGGAGTATCGGAATGACCGGTTTTTTCTCCTCCTCCGGTCAGCGGATAATAAAGGTGAAAAGTCGAGCCGTCCCGGAATTGATGCCCGGTCATCTCCAGAAGACGCTCCCGGACCCATTCCGGATGCGTCATCAGCGGGCCTAACGTATCCTGGCAGGAATCACGGTATCCGCGTCCAAACAGCAACCCGCCGTGATAATAGGAAGCATCCCGTGAGAACTGAAAGGTCACCGAGGTCTGGTACTGATTCCAGACATTTAACAGAATATTCATTTCATCGTCGGGAGTTGCGACTCTGACCGCCGCAAGGTACGTGCGCCATTTTTCCTGCAGATGCGCAAAAGCCTTTGCGACCTCTGCCGGATTGCGGTACTTTCGGACTAATTCCTCTGCCGCTATCTTGCTCGCCCGATGGCGGCGTACCCGCATCGGCTGACAATCACCCGGACAGTTTTCAGCACCAAGAACAATATACTCCGGATCAGCTTCGTCCTTTGGAACGACTCCTAACATTACGGTAAAGGTCTGTGCTTCACCCGGTTGGAGAACCAGCTCCATATGTAAAGCCGCTTCAGCGTCACCCGCAGTGATTGCTGAATTGGAGCAACCGCCGCTCTCGACCGCGATTGGATTGGATTCTGAACGCCAGCGCCCGATAAATTGCTCCCGACTCCCGTCGTAACTTTTAATCGGCAGGGACGCCGCAAAAAAGACCAGCTTGTCCCAGGCTTCATTGGCCTGCTGAACAGTGGCACCACGATACTTTACCCAATACCGTTTTGTCGCATACAGGATTTCCGATTGGTGATCGAAATAGACTTCATTGAAATGCTGATCGTTTGGCTGGTTAATCAAATCCACCAGAGCATGACCGAGACATAATTCCTCATAGGCAAAAATGTCCAGAGTTTTTCCCGTCTCATCTTCATTGCGGACTGTGACCTGCCAGAGTTCGAGATCATCTGCCGGGACAAAATACAGCACTTCCGCCCGGATTTTCTGATAACGACTCGCAATGCGGGAATAATACAGCCCATGGCGGCATTCAAACTGTTCGAGTGCCACGCAGGTCGGTTGCCAGGTGGGTGACCAGTAGCTTCCGCTCTGCCGGTCACGCAAGACGACATAGCGTCCCGGGCGGTCGGCAGGCAGGCTATTATAACGCCAGCGCGTTATCCGATTATCACGTGGATTGACATAAAAGCTGTATCCGCCGCCGGTATGCGAAACCAGCCCATGATACTTGCCGTTAGAAATATAGTTGACCCATGGCGCGGGAGTATCCGGTCGGGTAATAATGAATTCCAGCGCGTCCTGTGAAAAATGTCCGTATTTATTCTGCATCGAGCCCCTATGTTTTTTCTGGCAAAACCAAATCCATTCCGCCCCGGAGCAGGTGCCTGACAACCTTCGCATCGCTTCCGCCTACGTAAAACCGGACCATGGGTTCAGTCCGGGAAAGGCGGATTAATAGCCAGGTTCTTGCGGGAAAATAAAATTTTATCCCATCGTTCAGGTCTGTCTTATTCACCTTTAACCTGCCAATTTTTTGTGGCGGATTCTGACGTAAGCGTTCGAAATTGGTACAGAGTAGCTTGGCGTCGGCGTATACATCCTTCCGCAGATAATGAAATGGTCCGTAGCGACGACGTAATTCGGCCACCAGGTCTTTGAGTGAATGGTCTTCCCTAACCAGCATTTCCAAGACTAACAAGCAAGACAGCAGTCCGTCGCGCTCCGGCAGGTGATTTTTATATCCGAATCCGCCACTCTCCTCGCCACCGATTAAAATGTCTTTTTTCAACATCACTTCAGTAACATTTTTGAATCCGACCGGTACCTCGTCACACTTCCGTTGAAATTCTTCCGCTACCCGGTCAATCGTATCGGCGAGGGAGGTTGTGCGCACCACGTCTCCCGACCACTGGCGCGAGTGCACCAGATGACGGAATAATAACGGAAGCAGGTCATGTAACTCGACGAACCTACCCTCCTCATCCATAACACCGAATCGGTCGCCATCGCCATCAAGGGCCAGCCCTACGGCGGCTTTATGGCGGATCACGGCGCGCTTTAATCCTGATAAATTCTTGGCTATCGGTTCGGGCGTCAAGCCCCCAAAAAGCGGATCGGGATGATTATTGATTGAGTGCACGCTCAGCGGTATGGTCTGCAAGAGTGAGCTTAGGTACCGGCAACCCGCGCCGTGCAGGGGATCGACTACGACCGGCATTCGGAAGCGCCGCAGGAGTTCGATATTGAGCCACTTACACAGATGCTCCCTGTAGACAAGAAAAAAGTCAGCAAACTGCAAGTACTCCCGCGCAATTTTCAGGTCATGACGAATGGTACTTTTACCAACGTACTTTTCAATGGTTTTGGTCGTGGTTACTGAGGCAGGTCCGCCGTAATTGGCTTTGAATTTAATGCCATTGTAATAGGACGGATTGTGACTGGCGGTGATCATAATACCGGCATTCAATTGTTGATTCTTTACCGTAAAAGCAACCACCGGAGTAGGAATATAGCCTTGGCTGAGCCAAACCGGAATGCGGTTGCTGGCCACGACTTCGGCTATCGTCAGGGCAAACTGTCCGGACAAAAAGCGCGTATCATAACCGACGCACACACCCCTGATATTTGCATCATTTTCGAGCAAATAATCCGCCAGCGCCTGACCAATACGGCGCACATTGTGGAATGTGAATCCCTCACCGATAATCGCCCGCCAGCCGTCTGTCCCAAAATGTAATTCAGCCACGTGAAGTACTCAACTAATATCTGCTTTCAACGGCGTATTTTACGGATTAGCCTGCTCCTGCTCCAAAACATTTTCACAACCTGGAAAAATTGTCAGCCTTTCACCGCTGACTTTCCGGTGTTATTTTGGTCGCTGATGCGCCTATAATCCCGTGGTACCGGTGGTGAGAATGTTTTCGAAACAGCGCAGGGCGTACGAGTCGCTCATCCCGGCAATATAATCCCGGATAATGCAGGTGGGCTCGCAACCTTCACTATGATAGCGTTCACGCAGGGAATGCATGTATTTGCCGAATTTGACTTCCAACGGAACCCGACTCTGTTCATAGGGGGCAAAATCCATTCCGTTCCGTTGAAACAGCGCGTGCAAGTAGGTATAGATCGTGCGAATGACTAAGCCAGCATAGTCATTCCAGTAAGTCAGTTTGGGATTGGCGTAGATATTGGCGCGACTGAATTGCTTAAAGGCTTTGACTAAGCTAAACATATCCTCAGAAAAACCAATTTGCCCATTTTTCCCGGACCAGTCCACGACATCGAAAACCAGATTGTTAATGATTTCGCTGTTGGTAGTGCCGATCCCCTTCCTGAGGTGGGAAGGGATTTCTTTTTCACTGATCAGGTTCGCGGCCAGGGCGTCTTCCAGATCCCGTCCCAAATAAGCGATCGAGTCACTGATACGGACCACACACCCTTCCCACGTCGAGGGATGACGCGGCAATCGTTGCAGGGCATTCAATTCATTCGGTTCCCGGGCAATGGTCACTGACTGCTCATCGGCTTCACCGCAATGCGCGGCGATGCCATCCCGCACCGCCCAGGTCAGGTTGAGTCCCTCGCCGTAATTCTCCAGTTTGTCCACGACCCGCAAACTGTGCAATTCATGAATGAATCCCTGCGGGAAAAGCCGCTCCAGCGACTTTTCACCGGCGTGCCCGAAAGGCGCATGACCGAGATCGTGCCCCAGACCGATGGCGGTCGCAAGGTCAACATCCAATCCTAATGCCCGGCAGATCGTGGCGGAGATTGTCGCGACATGCAGGGAATGTTCGACGCGCGTACAGATGTGATCATTTTCTGGAGAGAAAAAAACCTGCGTTTTGTGTTTCAGGCGACGGAAAGCCAGCGAATGAATAATGGCAGTCTGGTCGCGAAAAAAAGGTCCGCGAATATCTTCGGGGCGCCGACGTTGCCGTCCGGTTAACCAGCGCCGCGTCAGGGTATTTCTGAATTTCTTCAATTTTGCCTCTGCCCGGAACCGCTCGAAAACCAAACTTCAGTCATGATCAGTCAACTCGGATTGCGCTGTCTGCCTTCAATCAACGTGGTATCAATCCGGGCGATTACTTCACACGAGCCAGTTTGAACTCGATCAGCTTCAGGACGTGGCGGCGTTCTTCTTCAATGATATTATCCAGTAGCGCGTGCTCGCTGATCGGCACTAATTCCTTGATTTCCTTGTAGTAATAAATCGACCCCTGTTCCTTGGAAATCGCGAAATTCACGGCGGTCAACAGGTCTTTGACTTTCACTAATTCAGGATCGCTACCCGTATCGTCAAAGATCAAATTCTGCGTGTAGGCTTCGAGATAGGCAAGGAAATCCTCGCGGGCGACCGGCGTTAATTTTACCGTCCCAATTTGAGCCGAGAGTTTGAGAAAGACCTGCTTATGACCGACTTCCTCATCGGCGAGTCGGTGAAAAAGTTGCTGAACTGTGGTGTCGGAAATGACGCTGGCCGTCTGGCGATAGAAGGCTTCGCCCTTTTCCTCGATTTTGACGGCAACATCAAAAATGTCGCGCATCGTAAAAATACCCATGCCTTGACTCCTTATTTAAGGTTAAGCGACTGGTGTTTGCTTTGAATTAATGCCGCCAACTCGTCCAGGGCCCGATAATCCGCCGGACGCGGCTGACCTTTGACCATTACCGGCGGCAGGATTTCAGCTTTCAGGTTGGTCAGCAGATTCTGAATGGATTCGATGGTCTTGCCACCCCAACCGTACGACCCGATTACAGTCGCGAAGCGCGTTTTGGGACGCAATAGATTGGTTAAATAGGTGCCGTATACTGCGTACGGATGCGGTCCGAGAATCACAGTCGGCGTGCCGATGACGACTGTCGCGGCATCCACCAAGGCCATAGCGAGTTCGCCAATGTCCGTACGGGGAAGATTGAATGGCTTTACCGTAATTCCCAGGCGAACCAGGGCATCCACTAAATAATTAACCATCAGTTCCGTACTGCCATGCATGGATACGTAAGGAATCAGCACCTCGTTTTTCACTTTGTCCGCGGTCCACTCCGCATAAGCCTCAAGAATGAACTGCGGTTCGGGATAGACTGGTCCGTGGCTGGGAGCGATGATGGCGGGATGCACGGCTTGTACCTTCGCAAGGTTGGTCTGGATATTGGTTCGAAATGGCATCATGATTTCCGCGTAGTAGCGCTTGGCGGACTCGTAAACCTTAGCTTGATCAGCGACATACAGTTCGCTCTGGGCTAGATGCGACCCGAAAAAATCGCAGGAAAACAAAATCCCTTCTTCCTGCAAATAGGTGCACATGGTTTCCGGCCAGTGTACCCAGGGCGTAAAGATGAACTGCAGAGTTTTGTTACCTAATGCAAGAGTTTCACCGTCCACAATCGTCAGGAACTGATCATCGCGGAGCAATAAGTGATCACACAAAAGGTTCTTGCATTTCTGGTTGGTGACGATCTTCGCATTCGGATACAAACGCAAAATTTCACCCACCGATCCCGAATGATCCTGCTCGGCATGCTGGGTCACGATATAATCAATGGTTTCTACTCCCAGAGCCTGCAGGTTGGCTATCAGTTGCGCGGATTTGGTCGGATCAACCGTATCGATCAGGGCTGTTTTTTCCGTGCCTCTGATCAGGTAGGCATTGTAGCTGGTGCCATCCGGAAGTGGAATCAACTCATCGAATAAGCGCCGGTCCCAGTCGCGCGCACCGACCGCAAATACATCAGGTTTCAGCACCTGGTGCACCGCTCAGTCCTCCTGCGGTTCAAATTCGTCTTTTTCGGCGCCACACACCGGACAAACCCAGTCATCTGGCAGGTCAGTAAAAGCTGTTCCTTTCGGTATACCATTATCCGGATCGCCTTTCCGGGGATCATATACATAACCACAAACCGTACAAACATATTTAGTCATAAGTGCTCCTTTCAGTAATCTGTTTGAATGGGTTAATAATTTTCGGCTAACACTTCAAAATAAGCCTGGGGATGGGCGCAGGCTGGGCATTTGTCGGGTGCTTTGTTACCCTCGTGGATATAGCCGCAATTCCGGCAACGCCATTTGATGGGCTGGGCTTTTTCAAAGACCCGCTTATTGAGTACATTTTCGCGCAATGTCCGGTAGTTCTTCTCATGCTGTTTCTCGACTGAGGCAACTGCCCGGAAAATCTGAGCTATCTCGGCAAAATCTTCTGCTTCGGCGACTTTGGCAAATTCAGGATAAAGTACGGTGTGTTCGTGCTTTTCACCATCCGCCGCGGCCAGTAAATTCTCAGCCGTGGTGCCAACTACGCCCGCCGGAAATGCCGCGGTGATTTCCACATCGCCACCTTCCAAAAATTTGAAAAAGCGCTTGGCATGTTCTTTTTCATTCTCGGCAGTCTCGGTGAAGATGGCGGCGATCTGTTCGTAGCCTTCCTTCCTCGCCGCCGAAGCGAAGTACGTGTACCGGTTACGCGCCTGCGACTCGCCGGCAAATGCACTCAATAAATTCTTCTCAGTTCGCGTACCTTTTAATTTGCGCATATGCTTTTCTCCTTAATATTTATTTTTCCTCACTGACAGTATAGCCGGATTGTTCAATGGCTTTAATCTCTTCCGGCAACCCAATTGTGCCCTCGATGGTCACAGTTTTCCGGTCAAGATCAACCTTCACCTGGCTGACATCGGATAGCGCCCGCAGTGCCCCTTCGATCCGCAGCTGGCAGTGTTTACAGGACATATCCGGCACTTTTAACAGGTATGTCATTGCTTTTCTCCACTATAATAAATTACGAAAATTGTCGAATGGGAAAAAACTGACCCGGGTTTTTAAAATACCTGCTCGACGCTCTTTATCTCCGGAACGGCTTCCTTCAATTTACGTTCGATCCCCATTTTCAAGGTGTAACTGCTCATCGGACAACCGCCACAGGCACCGGTCAAACGCAGTTTTACGATACCATCGGCAGTTACGTCCACCAACTGCACGTCTCCGCCGTCGGCTTGCAACATAGGACGGACTGCATTGATAACTTTTTCGACTTTTTCACGCATTGGCTATTCCTTTCGATTAATTGCTATGGTTAATGACAATCCCGGCAGATACCCTTGAAATATCCGTGGATTTCCTGAATGGCATGACCTTCCACCTCGTGCTGATGGCCATCGGCAAATGGACAGGTGACATCGATGTCGTAAATCTTTCCACACTGGCGGCAAAGAAAATGATGATGGGCATGTTCTGCGACGCCGTACCTTGCTTCCGTGCCGGTAATCGTCACTGCATGGATAATACCACTCTCCTGAAACAGGTTGAGCGTATTGTACACGGTTGTGCGTGACATGGTAGGAATCTTCCGCACGACATTTTCGTAAATCATCTCCGCCGTCGGATGCTCCGCCGCCTGCTCCAGAAATTCCAACACACACAACCGCTGATAAGTCGGCTTGATGCCCTGCCCGGCCAGGTTATTTTTAATATCTTTCAATTTTGTATTCATTACACTTTTAGATTAATACCATATTTGAAGAAAATCAAGATAATTTATTTCAGTGCAATTCAATTAAATTTCTTTTATCCTTCGCATTTTTTTTATATTTTCCAGCCGATATTTTTCAGGAGGTTCTATATGACAAAAAATTACGAACGTTATCTTGGTCAGGAGACCGAGTACTATCTCAACCATAAGTGCACTACGATTCCCAAAGAGCAATTGCATCTACCGGGTCCGGACTTCATTGATCGAATTCATCTCAATTCCGATCGTCCGGTCGGCGTCCTGCGCAACCTGCAGTTGATGTTCAACACCGGTCGGTTGTCCGGCACGGGGTATCTTTCAATTCTGCCTGTAGATCAGGGCATTGAACACTCGGCGGGCGCCTCTTTCGCACCGAATCCGATCTATTTCGATCCGGAAAACATCGTAAGGTTAGCGTTGGAAGGTGGTTCTAATGCGGTCGCTTCGACGCTGGGAGTGCTGGGGATGGTTGCCCGGCGCTATGCTCACAAGATTCCTTTCGTCCTGAAGATCAACCACAATGAACTCCTGTCCTATCCGAACATCCATGATCAGACTTTGTTTGCCAGCGTCGATCAGGCTTTCGATATGGGTGCTGCGGCCATCGGAGCGACGGTCTATTTCGGATCGCACGAATCCCGGCGTCAGATTCTGGAAATCAGCGAAGCTTTTGAACACGCTCATCAGCTCGGCATGGTCACTATCCTGTGGTGTTACCTGCGTAATAACGCCTTCAAGACACCCGAAAAAGACTTCCATGTCGCCGCTGATCTGACCAGCCAGGCTAACCACCTCGGCGTCACCATCGAGGCCGATATCATCAAACAGAAACTACCCGAAAATAACGGTGGTTATTCAACTCTGAAATTCGGTAAAACCAATAAAAAAGTCTACGAGCAACTTACTACCGATCACCCGATTGACCTGACGCGTTATCAGGTCGCCGGATGCTATATGGGACGTGCCGGATTGATCAACTCCGGCGGTGCTTCCGGTGAAGATGATTTAGCGGAAGCTGTCAAGACCGCCATCATCAATAAACGCGCCGGCGGCATGGGTCTGATTTTGGGCCGCAAAGCCTTCCAGAAACCGATGAAGGAAGGTGTTGCCATCATGAACGCCGTCCAGGATGTCTATCTCGACCCGCAGGTTACCATAGCCTGATTAGGGATAACGAGACAAGTTCCTGATACCGACGTTTGGTGACTAACGGTAAATTTAGGGAGTGAGGTTATGGCAAACACCACTGGTAGATCCAATTTGTTTTCCGGTATTTTGCTGATTCTGTTAGGCGTAATCCTATTTTTAGGTCAGTTTGTTTATCTGCACTGGTATGACTCCTGGCCGCTCCTGATCATCGGGATAGGCGTCCTGTTCTTAGCCGGTTTTGCACTTGATCTGACCAACTATGGTTTGCTGATGCCGGCTTCCATTTTACTCATCACCGGCACGCTCTTTCTGTACCTCGACCGCACCACCTGGCACAATATGAGTTATCTTTGGCCGACGTTTGTCCTGGCGCCGGGCATCGGTTTCATTTTCATGTTCTTTTTTGGTCCGGCCAAAAACCACCTGTGGTTTCCCGGAATCCTCCTGATTACAATTGCGGCCCTGTTCTACGCCGAACAGTGGGATTACCTGCGTTACTGGCCGGTACTGCTGATTCTGCTCGGTATTTATTTGCTGGTGGAACGACGCCCGCGTGTGAATCCTAAATCCACCTGTGAACCATGAGCGATTTCTGGCATAATTTTAAAATTTCCCTGCGCCCCAAATTAATCGCGGGCGGCTTGGCGTTGATGCCCATCGCCGTCACGGTTTACTTCATCAAACTCTTCATCGGTTTCTTCGATAACATAGTCAGTCCGGTGCTCGATCCCCTGCTCGGAGTGCACTTGCCGGGGCTGGGTCTGCTGATTTCTTTCCTATTGATCTACCTGCTGGGTTTGTTGGTAACCAATTTCCTCGGTAAACGTCTTCTGCTGGTTTTCGAAAAATGGCTGAATTACATCCCGGTGGCGCGCAGTATTTACCAGACCACCAAACAGGTACTGGGTGCGTTGTCGGTGGCCAAATCCGGGTTTGAAAAAGTGGTCTTCCTCGAGTATCCGCGCAAAGGAGTCTGGACGCTGGGCTTCGTCACCGGTGAACTGCCCTCCGCAACAGGCCGGAAGTACTACAATGTCTTTCTGCCAACCACTCCCAACCCGACTTCCGGTTGGGTCTTATTCGTTCCCGAAAACGAGGTCATACCGGCGGAATTAAGCATCGAACAGAGTCTGAAAGTGATCATGTCCGGTGGCGCGGTGACGCCGCCTCAGCTCAACTTGCCGGATCGGGCATCGACCTGCATATAGTACAATATTGAGAGGTATTTCGATTGAAAATTAAATACATTGATGGAAAACGTTTTTCGCGCGGAATCCGCGCTGGCGCCAAAAAGGTCGTCGAGCATCAGGAACATTTGAACAAGATCAACGTCTTTCCCGTGCCCGATGCTGACACCGGCACGAACATGGCCGCCACGATGAAAACCGTCGTGGATAATCTGTCGCATGACACCGACTCCATCGAGCATTCTTCCACGAAAATCGCCGATTCCGCGCTGGAAGGCGCCCGGGGTAACAGCGGCGTGATCTTAGCTCAGTTTTTCTACGGCCTGGCCAAGGGTCTGCGCAAACATCGCAAAGTCAATACCGAGCAATTTGCCGCCGCGGCTGACGCCGCCCAGGAACATGCCTACCGCGCCCTGTCCAAGCCCAAGGACGGCACGATTCTTACCGTCATCAGGGATTGGGCGGAAAATATCAAGGCCAACGCCCGCAAACATCTGGATTTCGATGAGCTCCTGACTCATTCGCTGGAAGCCGCGCGGCGCTCGCTCGAACGAACCCGCACCAAACTCGAAGCCCTCCGCACCGCCAATGTCGTGGATTCCGGGGCGCAGGGTTTTGTTTACATGTTGGAAGGCATCACCCACTTCATCAAAACCGGTCATATCCGGGACAACAAAGCCGCGGAACCGGTGGCATTCGAAGAAGTCGCCCGCACGGAAGTTTTGCCGGAGACGATTACTTTTCGCTATTGCACCGAGTGTCTGGTCGAAGGAAAAAATATTGATCATACTCGTCTGCGCGCCCAGATTGAAACGCTCGGCGATTCGCTCGTGTTAGCCGGTTCGGAAAAGCGCGCCCGCTTGCACATTCATACCAACGAACCCGCCAAGGTTTTTAAGATCGCACACGCTTACGGGGATTTGCTCCAGCAGAAAGCCGACGACATGCTCAAACAGTACATCGTTTCGCATCATCCACACCCTCCCATCGCCATCGTCGCGGATTCGGGTTGCGATCTGCCGGAGGAAACCCTCGACAAGTATGGTATCCAGCTGATCCCGGTGCGCGTCGCCTTCGGCAACTCGGCCTACATTGATAAAATCACCATCACCGCTGACATTTTTTACGAGATGCTGGACACCGAGCCCCATCATCCCAAGACTTCGCAACCGTCGCCAGCCGATTTTAAAAACACCTACAGTTTCCTGCTCAGTCATTATGACTCGATCATCTCGATCCATTTACCCGCGGCGGCCAGCGGAACTTACCAGAATGCCGTGAATGCCGCCCGCGAATTCCCCGACCGCAAAATCAGCGTCATTGACAGCAAATCGCTCTCGGTGACCTTCGGTCTGATCGTCGAGAAAGCCGCCGAATTAGTCGCCGCCGGCAAAACCCACGACGAGGTCGTGGAAGAAGTCACCCGGTTCACACGCCAGACGCAGATTTTTGTCAATATTCCCAGCCTGAGGTACCTGATGCGCAGTGGACGCGTCAGTATCACCAAAGGCGTCATCGCCAAGTTGCTGAATCTGAAACCGATCCTGAATTTGGATGAGCGCGGGGTGCCGAAAATCTGCGGTAAAAGCTTCTCCGACAAGGGCGCCATCGCAAAAGTGCTGGACTTGACGACCCGCTTTGCCCAGAGCAAAAAGAATCCGCGGTTCGTTATCACCCACGCCAACGCCCTCGAGACCGCGAAATATTACTGCGCAGAAATCAGAAAACGCTTTAATATCGAACATATCAACATTCTACCCGCATCGCCGACACTTGGCGCGCATGCCGGCAACGGTGCCGCCGCGATCGGGCTCAGTTGGAGTGAGTAATGTGGTCTGTCATCGTGATCATGATTTTGAGTTATCTGTGCGGCTCGATTCCGACCAGCATCATCGTGGCGCGGATCACCCGCGGCATTGACATTCGCAACTTTGGCAGCGGCAATGCCGGCGGCACGAATACTTTCCGTGTCTTAGGCTGGAAAGCCGGGCTGATTGTGTCCATCTTCGACATACTGAAAGGCGCTTTGGCGACGGCCTTGATTGCGCGCCTGCGGATTGATCCCCTGCCGTTTACCGATCCGACCTTCGCCATGATTTTAGCCGGCATGAGCGCGATCATCGGTCACGCTTTCACGATTTTCGCCGGATTTCGCGGCGGCAAAGGCGTCGCCACCGGCGCGGGGATGATCATTGCCCTTTTCCCGATTGCCTTGTTGTTCTGCGTGGTAGTCTTCGCCGTGGTGCTTTTCTCCACGGGCATCGTTTCGATTTCTTCCATCAGCGCCGCCCTGACTCTGCCTTTGAGTTTACTCGTTATGCGATACGGGCTCGGCATCTCCGTCAATCCCGTTTTATTGTACTTCAGCCTGCTGATCCCGCTGTTCATCGTCTACACCCACCGCAGTAATATTCAACGTCTGTTGAAAGGCGAAGAGAATCGCTTTGAAAAACTCCGCATTTTCCGACGCCGTCCGCCCCGGCAAGCCGGTAAATAATCCGCGGTTTCGACGACAATTCGCTAATATCGCCCCCTTTATATGCGAATTGGTCTGGCTCCTTTTCCCGGCTCTTGCGGCCTTCGCCCAGTTTCCGACACGCGCTTTCGAGATTGTCGAGAGCATACCGCTGGAAACCACCTTGGACAATCCGGACATCCGCAATACACCCGAAGTCTGGGCGGAAATGATTTCAGCCGCTCAGCACTCACTGAATATCGAACAATTTTACATCGCCAATCTGCCCGGTCAGGCGCTGGAACCGATCATTACCCGGATTGAAAAAACCGCCGCGCGAGGCGTCAGAGTGCGCATCCTCGCTGATGCCCGCATGGCGACCACTTATCCGGAAACCCTGCGACGTCTGCAGAAAATCAAAAACATCGCCGTGCGCGAAACCGCGGTTTTCAATCAAAACGGCGGCATCCAGCACGCCAAATTCTTCATCGTGGACGAACGGGAAGTCTTCCTCGGCAGTCAGAATTTCGACTGGCGCGCCCTTGAACATATTCACGAACTCGGCGTCAGGGTCGCGCATCCCCGTTATGCGCAATTGATGACCACGCTTTTCGAGCTCGACTGGGAACAGGCCCAGAAGAGCAAACCGGTTAGTCGTAAACTTGCTCAGCCGGAAAAAATGTCCCTCACGCTGGACGCCGGCGATACGCTCAAATTCACGGCGCTGGGCAGTCCGGCCAGGAACCTGGCGGACGGCTTCGCACCCGAGGAGAAAATGATTCTGCAGGCCTTGCGACAGGCGAAAAAGTCGGCGTACGTGCAACTGCTTGCCTATTCGCCGCTCGATTCCAAAACCAATTACTATGCGCGCCTGGATGACGCACTGCGCGCGGCGGCGACACGCGGCGTGGACGTGCGGCTTCTGGTCTCCGATTGGGCCACTAAAAAGTCCGAATTGCCATACCTGCAGAGTCTCGGAATTTTACCGAATTTGACGGTCAGGCTCAGCACGATTCCAGAATCCAGCGCCGGCTATCTTCCCTTCGCCCGCGTTGAACACTGCAAATACATGGTCGTCGACGACAATTTTACCTGGCTCGGAACGAGCAACTGGTCGCGTAATTATTTCTACAATTCCCGCAACCTCGGTTTGCTGATCGAAAATCGCACTGTGACCAACCGGCTCCGCGAAATATTCCTGAAAAGCTGGGAAAGTCCTTACGCCTGGTCACCCCAGCCGGGTGTCGAATATCCGGTGAAATTCTACGGCGAGAAAAACTGACCGCACTGCAAAATAAAAAGCCCGCAGGATTGCGGGCTTAAATGATCGACGTTTTCTTGTTTATTATTTGATTCGGGGATACATCAGCCGGGAGTAATATAGGCGGGATGCATCAGCCACGCCAGAGCCTCCGCCCCGTCGCCAGTGAAACGCACCTGCATTCCCCGATTCGACTCCAGCATGAGTTCCCGGAATTTCTTACTCGTGACCATCGCAAATTGACCGACGATCGCCAG
>Ga0209610_1000380_pt1 | contig 23284 bp, 18 predicted proteins | sample LakKivw275mmetaG_FD_184137 | JGI IMG/M metagenome (GOLD analysis project Ga0209610, IMG submission 184137) | Anoxic lake water microbial communities from Lake Kivu, Rwanda to study Microbial Dark Matter (Phase II) - Lake Kivu water 275m metaG... | ecosystem: Environmental > Aquatic > Freshwater...
GTCCCTGACAATAGCCTGGTCATCGCAGATAATTACCTTCGTGGCGGGTCCTCCTTTTATACCGTTAGCATAATGATAGTACCTGACTTGCGGCTGCTTTTGATAGTTAAATCGGCGCCGGCGAACTGGGCACGTTCCTGCATACCGATCAGGCCGTACCCTGCCGATTCGATTTTTTTCTCTATATCGAATCCCTCACCGTCATCCTGCACCGTGAGCACTGTTTTCCCCTCTTTCGATTCCAGCCTGACTGCGAGGTTCCCGGCGTTTGCGTGTTTGACTGCGTTGGTTACTGCTTCCTGGGCCACCCGGTAGATACATTGTTCAACATCGGGGGATAGAACAGGTGTTTCACTTAGTATCGAGAGGTCCAGGGCCAGCCTGCTGTTAGCCGTCGTTTGCCTGACCATTGCCGTCAGGGCGAGGCTGAGGCCCAGATCGTCCAGAGGGCTGGCGCGCAGGGCTTTCAAAGCCCTGCGGGTCTCTTCCAGACCCGCATGGGCGACGGACAGGGACTGATCGAGCAGAGAGCGTGCCGTTTTGGGGTCAACTGCCCAGTAGGCGTCCACCGTCTCGAGTTGCACGGAGAGGCCGCTCAAAGTATGCGCCAGAGTGTCGTGCAACTCACGTGCCAGGCGGTTCCTCTCGCGGCTGGTAGCGAGTTTTTCCAGCGTGCTGGCGTAATGCGTCAGACGCGTATTGGCCTCCTCCAGCGAACGCTGCTGTTTTCTCAACCTTCCCATGAGAAAGCTGATGGAGAAACCCGAGACCAGTAAGACGACGGTCTGAATCAATGTCATATTCAGACCGCCGGGCAGGGGGCCGGGGCCGATGTCGATCGGAATCACGGTCCAGACCATGGCCAGGTTCAGGATAGATACTCCCAGAATCAGCACAAGCATGTGCCGCCATGAGTATTTCCAGGCGACCAGTAACAGGGCCACGAGTAAAAAAGGTAGTACTCCCAGTATAGGTCCCTCCGGCGGCAACGGCAGACGTGGCCCGGGACCGCGGGGGGCGAACCACACTGTCAGCCAGTTGTTGACAACCGGCAAAATGGCTATTATCGCCACTACCAGTGGAACAAATGCTTTTTTAAGCTTTTCCTGTATCCAGTCCCAGTAGGTCAGTCCGAGGCAGATAAACGCCACCGCACCGTTAAGAATATAGTAGAGTGGATCCGTCCTGTTAGGCGCGTCAAACTGCGCGATAACCACCAGGACGGCCAGATAGATCAGCCAGAGGAAAGCTGCGAAGCGGATCAACCTGACTTCATCGGATTGCGAAGCGTCTAACTTCATATTTGCTTTATATTTATACAACATGTCTTTGTGATTATCCCGTGACCGGCGTCATGCTCTGGCCGGATTATCCATGACAGGCGTCATTCAGTCCCGTTAGCTAAATCATAGCACCTGGCCTCCTGACATGATTAATTGCACTGTCGGCGGAATAAATCGTGCTGTAGCCTGAATACATCAATTAAAAAGGAGGCAATATGACAAACAAATCTCTGGCAAAAGCCGCAGGAATAGTCTGTGCCATAGCCATACTGGCCGGCAGCCTGTCCGCGTGCGGCGCCACCGATACCCAGACTCAATCCTCGACCCCGACTCAGCAAACGGTCTCAACACCCACCCAGCAGACAAATACCCAGACAGGCGGCCAGTCTGCCGGGCAGTCATCGCAGCAGCCCGGTACGGGACAGAGGCCGGCCGGTGGCCAGGATATGACGAAAGTTCTTACCAGGGCGGCGGAGATACTCGGCGTTTCCTCCGATAAATTTATCACTGCGTTTAATAATGCACGTCCGCAGCCGCCTTCCGGTGCCGGGCAGCAGGAGCCGCCTTCCGGCCAGCAGGGGGAGAAGCCTTCGGAGCCGCCATCAGGACAACAGGGTCAGCCGCCTTCCGGCCAGCAGGGCCAGAGCGGCAAGGGATTCATGACCGAGACCTATACCAAGATGGCTGAAGAGCTGGGTGTATCCGCAGATAAGATCGAAGCTGCTATGAATCAGGCCATGCAGGAACTCAGCAATCAGTAAATTCGGCTGCAGCCACGCCCATACATCAAGAAGATTTACCAGCTTCCTGAACTCCACCTTAACCCCCTTAATCCGCGTGACCTCGACGCAGTGCGCGGGTTAAGGGGCACCCGTATGCCAATTTGACAAATAGAACACTTGTTCTTTATGATAGTAGAACAAGTGTATTATTGTTAAAAAGGAGGTGCAAGATGTTAGGGGAATTACATATAAGGAATTTCGCTGTCATACGGGACATCTCCATACGTTTCGTGTCCGGTTTGAATGTGATAAGCGGCGATGAGGGCACGGGCAAGTCACTGCTGGTGGATGCTCTTAGCCTCCTGATGGGCGCCAGGGCGCCATCCGGTCTGATCCGCAGCGGCAGCAGGGCGGCGCATGTCGAGACTATATTCTGGCCGTCCGAGGTCACGGCCGGTCTGATCAAGGGTATTCTGGAGGAGAGCGGCATCGAGCCGGAGGCCAACGGGATGTTGCTTATTTCGCGCGATTTTCAGGAGGGCGGCCGCAGCATTGCCAGGGTCAATAACCGTGCGGTGCCCCTTTCGCTGCTCAGGCAGATAGGCCGTCACCTGGTTGATATTCACGGGCAGATGGAATACCTGTCCCTGATGGACGGCGCCAATCAGATGATGCTGGTCGATAAGTACGGGGAGCTGGAAGACAGGCGTAAAGAGGTCAGGAGGATCGTGGAGGAATTACGGGCCAAAGAGAAGGCCCTGGGAGCCATGGAGCACAGGGAAAAGGATGGGTACATCGACCTGCTGCAATACCAGATAGATGAGATAGACGCGGCCAAACTGGACGATATAGATGAGGAAGCCCTGCTGAAGGAGAGGGATATTTATCGCAGGGCGGAAGCTATCAGCGGGGGGTGTCTCGATGCCTATGCAAACCTCTATGGTGACGATCGGTCTGTGTCCGTGCTCATGCACAAGGTGCTGACCTGTATGCGCGGCATCAGCTCGGCAGACAAGCGACTGTCTGAGTTTGCTGAAGGTCTGGAGGCGGGATTAGCCGCTATCGAGGAGACGGCGCGGGAACTGAGGTCCTATGCTGAAAATGTGGAGAACTGCCAGGAGAAGCTGGAGGAGATCGAGAATACAATCGAAATGCTTTCGGCCTTGAAACGCAAATATGGCAGCAGCATCGATGCTGTGAAAGCCTTCAGGGACAGAGCTGCCGCCGAGTTGCTCGAGTTGCGAAACAGCAAGGAGACCAGGGCCAGGCTGGAGGCTGAGAGGGCGGAGCTCAGGGCTGAAGCAGGCAGGAAAGCTGAGAGACTTTCGTTATCCAGGCGCAGCGCGTCGGAGAAGCTGGTCAGACTGGTCAACAGCGAGCTCGCCGATCTCGGCCTGGAATGGGCCAGGTTCGATATCGCGCTTTCACGCCGGGAGGACAATGACGGGCTGTCGGTTGCAGGTGGAAAAGCATATGCCTATACAGGCGACGGCATCGACCGCCTGGAGTTCCAGGTTGCCACCAATCCGGGTGAACCGGTCAGGCCCATGTCCGCCATCGCTTCGGGAGGTGAGACGTCGCGCATCGTGCTGGCGGTAAAGAGCGCTCTTAAGATAGCGGACCCCATCCCCACGCTGGTTTTCGATGAGATAGACATGGGGGTGGGCGGCAGGAGCGCAGATTCCGTTGGCAGGAAGTTGGGCAGCCTGGCAGGCTTCCACCAGGTCCTGTGCATTACGCATCTGCCGCAGATCGCCTGCTTCGGCGACATTCATTTCAAATTGAACAAGGTCATCGAAGGAGGAAGAGCTTCCAGCACAGTCGAGACCATCGAGGGCCAGGACCGCATCAAGGAGCTGGCCGTCATGCTCGGCTCGGAGAGAAACGGCGGCGTTATGATGAAAGGCGCCGAGGCACTGATCAAGAACGCCGAGAAATGGAAGAGCGGCGCAAGGGAACTGGTTGCCGCCTGAGGCGTTTACAGTTAATAGGCTTTTTTATAAATGTCTATAATGGCCGCGTTATCCAGCGGGATGGGATGATATTTGATCCAGGGAGCAGTTGTGAGCGCATTGTCGGCAAGCGCCTTGAAATCCGCTTCCTTTACCCCGAGGTCGCGCAGCCTGCGGTCCATTCCCACTTTATGCAGCCAGTTCTTCGTCGCCTCTATGCCGTCGCCTGCATTGAATACGTTCTGTCCCAGCTTTTTAATCCTTTCCCGGCGAGAAGGAAGTGTGAACTTCATCCATTCGATCAATAGGGCCGCCAGCCCGTCTCCGTGGGTCATGTCATAGAGGGCGCTCAAGGCGTGTTCCAGCCCGTGCAGCGTCATGAGGCCAGTGCCTCCCCCTAAACTGGAAAACTGCGAGCATGCGATGGTGCTGGCCCAGGTCAGTTTGGACCGTCCTTCTATGTCATCCAGCCTGGACAGCACATCGGGCAACGCTTCGACCACCGTGCGCATGGACGATTCGCGCAGCGCATCGTTGATGAGAGTGGATTCATCTGCCGTGACATAAGCCTCGGCAAGGTGGCAGAAAATGTCCACGCCGCCCTGGGCCGTGGTCCTGGCTGGAACGGTCAGGGTCAGGGCGGGATCAACGATGGATACTGCCGGATAGGTGGAGGGATGCATGAAGACCACCTTTTCGTGCGTTTCCCAGTTGGTAATGACCGCCCCGTTATTGGCTTCCGAGCCGCTGGCTGCGACCGTGGGCACAGCCACGATGGGGAGGGCTTTTACCCTGGTATTGGCTTTGCCCAGGTAGCAGGCGAAGATGGGCTCAGCGCACACAGCGGTGAGGGCAATACATTTGGAGGCATCCATCACGCTGCCGCCGCCCAGGGCGATTACCATGTCCGCCTTGTTGTCACGCGCGACCCTGGCGGCTTCGTCGATGGTGGATGTGCGGGGATTCGGCTCCACTTTATCGAAAACAACTGTGGCTACGCCATTGCCCGCAAGGTTCCCCGCGGCTTTCTCAAGCACGCCCGTTGAACGCATACTGCGTGATCCGGTGACCAGCAGCGCGGTCTTGCCCAGCCGGGCCGACTCCTTGCCAAGCTGTGCGAAGCTGCCCTGGCCTATGATGAACTTGATCGGCATGTTGAATCTTGTTATCGACATCTTAACTACCTCACTGCTTTGAGTTTAAAAAAGTGCCTGTGGTTAAATCGTCTGCCTGCTTTTATTTACAGCAGCGTTTGCCTCCTGCTGGATAGCGTTTCGTTCATCAGAGGGCAGCATGCAGCCGCTGGCGCAGGCTTTTTTACACAGGCCGTCGCAGGGCTCTATGTGGACTGTCAGGTCCGCACCGCTTAATTTTTCCCTCACGGCGGCGGTCATCTGCTCGGTTATTCTGTGCGAATCACTGACGGTCATGGCGGGATCTACAACGATATGCAGGTCTATGAAGCGCGCAGCGCCCGATTTCCTAGTGCGGATGCGGTGGATCGACCGCACCGTGGGATACCAGCTTTCGAGATAGTTCGAGAGCCAGTATAGCTCATGGGCCGGCGGGCTGGTATCGATAAGGTCCCTGGTTGCTCCTGCAGTCAGGTCAAAAGCTGCTTTCAGAATAAGTATGGCTACCAGAATGGCGGTGGCCGGGTCGATCCAGGTCAGATTTATACCGGGCCACAGCTTGTTACCTACCCATATGACTGACAGACCGGTCAGCACACCAGCAGAGGTCCAGACATCCGTGCGGAGGTGCCAGGCATCGGCGATCAGCGCCGGCGAATCGGACCTTTTACCTACCACGAAGAGAAGCTGCGATACGGTTATATTGGCTACCACGGACAACAGCATCACAGCGATGCCCCAGTCGATGGTCTCTAGAGGTTTGGGGATCATAATCTTGTTGACCGCCTCTACCACGATCCAAACGGCGGCTATAACGATCAACAACGCCTCGGCCAGAGCCGAGATATCTTCGACCTTGCCGTGGCCGAAGGGGTGTTCTGCATCCGGGCGCCTGGCCGAAATCCTCACGGCAAAGAAGGCAATGACAGAGGCGATCAGATCCATCGAGGAATGCGCTGCCTCTGACAGGATCGAGATCGATCCCGTGAATATACCGGTTATCAGCTTGAGAGCAACCAGCGTGCTGTTCGATACTATTGACAGCAACGCAACCGATGTCTTCTGTTTTTGAATATCCATTTTTAAATTAATAAGACTCCGAGGGACCTGTTATCCCACGGAGTCATGATCCGCTGCTTTCGGCCCGACCGCGTCATATACTAAGTACGCGTCTGTTGCAGGTTAGCCAATTATAAGGACTGTCCCGATTACCAGTCAAACTGCATTGAAGTAGAGCATGCAGGGCGCCCCGGGAAGGATGGGCGCCGTTTCATAAAGATGCGGGTACTGGTATAATTTGGTAACTTTTAGGTATAGAAGTCAGTGCAATGAATGTCACAATTGAAAACATAAGCCATCTGAGTTACTTCAACGGCGTTGAAAGCGCCAGGCTGGCAGGTCTGCCCCCCCTTTTCACCAGCAAGTCTTTCATTAAAGGACAGACTATCGTAAGCGAGGGTGATAAACAGGAGAACCTGCATTTTGTCAATGCGGGCGTGGTCAAGATATACAAGACCTCATCCGAGGGCAAAGAGCAGATCATAAAGATAGTGCGGCCGGGCGAGTCGTTCAACGACGTAGCGGTTTTCGGAGGCAGCTTCTGTCCGTACAGCGCACAGGCCCTGGGCAATACAACCATAGTTTACTGGATCCACAAGAACGACCTGTTGCCAGTCATGGAGAAGAACTGGAGGATCGCGCGAAATGCGCTGGATATCCTGGCGGAACAGGCGCGACTGCTATTAACGCTGGTGGAAGACCTGTCCTTTAAGAATGTCACCGGGCGCGTGGCCAAGATACTGTTGCAGAATGCCACTCCGGGGCCTGAAGGCTACCAGAGACTGACTCAGTACGAGATGGCGGCCATGGCGGGAACTGCCAGAGAGGTTGTGGGCAGGTCCCTTAAGAGCCTGGAAGACAGCGGAGCGATCAGCCTGGAAAGGCACCGCATCGTTATCAAGGACAGGAGCTATCTGGACAGGCTGGCAGGCCTGAATTGAGGTGATAAAGGTTACATTATACCGAGTGATTACGAGATAAAATATATAAAACTGATTAATGCGTCTCAGGAGAAGAACCGATTGCCCATAATGCCCGTAATTGATCAAGCCAGGTGCGATGGATGCGGCCTTTGCGTCACCGTATGCAAATGCGGCGCCCTCGTGCTCAGCGATAATACCGTGGCTATACTTGAAGTTGACAACTGCGGCTGGTGCACTGACTGCGAGCTCGTCTGCGCCACCGGTGCGCTGCAGTGTCCGTTTGAAATAGTTGCTTTAGAAGGCTGACGGCCGACTCAGCCCCCGGGTGACCCCTCCCATTTTTCTCAAACAGCAAACCTGATACTACGCGCCGCAACCTTTTTGCCATCGGGTACGTTTTACTATTTGCGACCTAAGTCGCTTACGGGCAAACCGGTATACACTAATATATTTATGCTGAAAATTCATAAAGAATTCACAAATTTGTTGTTGAATAGTTAGGCTCCGCGAAGTTGGTGTCAGCGGAAGGAGATATTGATATGGCCAAGATGAAACAAGATGTAAAAATCATGGACAAGATGGATATAGACTATGGGTTAGAGGGGATGGAAAGCAGCCAGAGGTCCGGGGAATCAAAGTACGTCAAAACGGATGTCGAGGACGTTGTTTTTCCTGACGACAGGAGGGGGAGCGAATTTTCCGAGGACTCGGTCAGCCTGTACATTGCTGAGTGCAGCAAGACTCAACTGCTCACCTCCAGTGATGAGAGGGTCCTGAGCAGCCGAATGGAGCTGTCCAATTATCTCTCCCATGTAGAACAGCAGTTGCCCGCCGCGGCTTCCAGGAAATCACGCGAGGTTGAGATAATACGTTTCCTGGTTTCCCGCCTGGCGGTCCATGCAAGCCTGATGGAGAAACTGCTGAAGCGCCACCATTCGGCAGGTGCGGCTACTCTCACCCTCAAAGCAAATGACAGCGCGCTGAGGTCCCACATCGATGATGTGATCAGTGAAGAGACGGTGCAGTTCGCGGCTAAAGCCACGCATATTGAAACCGAGGAAGCGCTGCAGGATATAACTGAGCTGTCTATAGTTACCCGCCTGATACCGTGGCAGATTATTGACGGCTACCATGCATTTAAGACCGTTTCCGAGCTGAAGGATGCGTCGGCCAAATCAGAATTCGCCAGGTACGTCGACAGCGTTAACCTGCAATTGCAGGGGCACTTCGCAGCGATAAAGAGGTCCGGCCACGAGGCTGCCGAGCACATGATCAAGGCCAACCTTCGGCTTGTGCTGAGCATGGCCAAGAAATACAGGGCGCGCGGCATGCCTCTTTCCGATCTCATCCAGGAAGGCAACATTGGCCTTATGCGAGCCGTGGAGAAATTCGATTACAGGCGCGGATTCAAATTCAGCACGTATGCCACCTGGTGGATCAGGCAGGCCATCAACAGGGTGATATCGGACCAGTCCAGGACAATCCGGCTGCCTGTGCATACGGTTGAGACCATTACCAAGATGAATAATGCCCGCCAGAAACTACTGCAGAAGCTAGGGAGAAAGCCGACCAGTGATGAGATCGCCACCGAAATGGGGGTGGAGACCGACAAGATAGACTGGCTGGTGAGCGTCCTTTATGCGGAGCCGGTATCGCTGGATATACCTATTGGCGATGATGAGAGCCAGCTGAGCGACTTCATCCAGGATGAAGTCAATCCGGCGCCGGAGGACGAAGCGGCCAACAGCATGCTCAGGCAGCAGTTCAGGGACGTACTGTCGTCGCTGACGGACCGCGAGCGCAAGATCATCGAGATGCGCTACGGCCTGGATAACGAGCAGGGATTGACCCTCAAAGAGGTCGGGCACGAGTTCGGCCTGACTCGGGAAAGGATCAGGCAGATAGAAAAAGAGGCACTGGCCAAGCTCAGGCATCCCAGCCGCAGCCGCAAGCTGATTCACTATTTAGCATAAGCGCCCGGTTATAAGGCACTGTAAACACTCGCAGCGGTTGTAATGCTGCGAGTGTTTGTTTTATGCTTATCTGAAAACATTAAGCCGCGATATCCGGTGGCGCCATGAGTGGAAGCATTCTCGTTGTTGAAGATGATAGTACGCTGAGGGAGCTGCTCGAGTACAACCTTAAAAAGGAAGGTTACTCTGTATTGACGGCCATCGACGGGGCCGAAGCGCTCGAGAAGCACCGCAGCAACAAGCCCCAGTTGATCATACTTGATATCATGCTGCCGGTAATGAGCGGTATGGAGGTATGCAGGATAATCCGCGGTGAGTCACAGGTGCCCATCATCATGCTGACGGCAAAGACAGAGGAAGTGGACAGGGTGGTGGGCTTCGAGCTCGGCGCCGACGATTACGTCACCAAGCCCTTCAGCATGCGCGAACTGCTGTCCAGGATCAAAGCCGTATTGAGGCGTTCTGAAGCTGCAAAGGATACTGGAACGGCTGCCGCAGCAGCCAGCGGGTTCCTTGAGGCCGGTGATATCAGGGTTGATCTGAAGAAGCACGAAGTGGTCAGGAATGGAATAAGGGTTGAACTTAACCCCAAAGAATTTGAGCTGCTGGTATTTCTTCTCAGCAACCGCGGTCAGGTTTTCAGCAGGGAGCAGATACTGAGGAGTGTTTGGGGTTACGAGTACATCGGCAGCGACAGGACTGTTGATGTACATATGCGGTGGATGCGCCGCAAGCTGGAAAGGGACCCGGATAATCCGCAATACCTGCTGACAGTGCGAGGGTACGGGTATAAATTTACCGGCTGAATAAAGGCGGTCTGGAGAGATGTCCGATACAGGCTTCAACTATCTGCTGTCTTTGATCGAAGAGGGTGTATTCGTGCTCGGTGAGCGCCGTGAGATACTGTACATGAACCGGGCCGCTGCACACATGTTCGAAGTTGCAGGCGATCAGAACAGGAGCATGTCATTCATCGAGGCTGTCAGGGACTATGAATGCGACGCACTGGTTAAGAAATGCATCAGCACCGGCCGTCCGCAATCTGCTTCGGTCAAGATACGGGGGAAAAACCAGTACCTGGATTTAAAGGTCAGCCCGGATACCGAAAGCCACAGCTATATAGTGATCGTGAAAGACCTGAGCGAGAAACGTCACCTGGAGGAGATACGCCGGGATTTCATCTCCAATGTATCACATGAGTTCCGGACCCCCATCTCCTCCATTAAACTGATTGCGGAAACACTGGCGGATGGAGCACCGGCGGATGGCGAGGTTTACAAGGATTTCCTGCACAAAATAGATATAGAAGCCGAAAAACTGGCGCGCATGACGGATGAGCTGACCGAGCTCGCCAGGATGGAGAATGATGAGGTCTTGCTGAACCGGGACGCATTGAAAATCGACGCGCTTACCAAACAGGTGGTTCAACGGCTTCAGGCGCAATCGGATAAAAAGAATCTGAAAATAGTTCTGGAAATTGAGGAGGGCCTGCCTGATCTTGTAATCGATCAATACAGGATTGAGCAGGTATTACTGAACATAATACACAACGCCATCAAATTTACCGATCCCGGAGGTTCGATATCCGTTCGGGTTAAAAAGCAGGAAGGCGAGGTGTTGTTTTCAGTGAGCGACACGGGTATAGGCATAGCGGCCGATGAGCTGCCGCGCATTTTCGAACGTTTTTATAAGGTCAACAAGGCCAGGGATGATGAGGGCAGTGGTCTGGGGCTGGCCATTTCGCGCCATATCATCACCGCTCACGGCGGCAGGATATGGGCGGAGAGCGTGGAGGGTAAGGGTTCCACCTTCTTTTTCACACTACCATTCGTCTCCTGATAAACCAGCAGGTTTTAACCTAAATTTAACATCCGATTAATCCTCCTTTTATACAGTAGAGCTAAACTACTATCGGTGGCAGATGCATATGCCACTGAAAATAACTGACTGAAGGAGCACAGATTGATTAAATGGAGTAAAAACTGGTTTGCAGGTACCGTAGCGGCGATTCTGACCGCGGCAGTGGCGTTTGCCGGTTGCGCTGCTCCGTCGGGCAGCCCTGCTGCTTCGACGTCGCCGGCCAAATCGATCAACCTGAATGGCGCAGGCGCCACCTTTCCGGCCCCCCTTTATACCAAGTGGTTCGATGAGTACAACAAGCTGACGGGCGTAAAAGTGAATTACCAGCCCATCGGGTCGGGCGGAGGTATCAGCCAGATAACCGAGGGCACGGTTGATTTCGGGGCCACCGATGGGATAATGACAGATGCCGAGACAGCCAAGGCTGAGTCAAAGAACGGACCCATTTTACACATACCCATGACCAGCGGTTCCGTGGCGGTGATCTACAACCTTTCCGGCATCAGCACGGGGCAACTCAAGCTCACGGGCGATGTACTGGCCAATATATATCTTAAAAAGATAACAAAATGGAACGACCCGGCCATAACGTCGATCAATCCCGGTTTGAAATTGCCCGACGCGGCCATAGCGGTGGTCTTCCGCTCGGACGGCTCGGGCACGACTTACATCTTCACTAATTACCTGTGCAAGGTCAGTTCGGACTTCAAGTCCAGCATCGGCAATGCCAAAGCTGTGAAATGGCCCGGCGATATCGGCGGGCAAGGCAATGCCGGCGTTGCCGGACAGGTCCAGCAGATACCTAACTCCATAGGATACGTGGAGCTGGCCTATGCGGAACAGAATAAGCTGGCCTGGGCCAGCCTCAAGAACGCTGCGGGCAACTTCGTCGAACCTTCTTTAGCAGCCACTACGAAGGCAGCGGAGGGTATCTCGCTGCCCGACGACATGAAGGTGATGCTGACCAATTCGTCCAATGCGGAAGCCTATCCCATTGTCGGATTCACCTGGATACTGGTGTATGTGAACCAGAAGGATAAGGACAAGGGAGAGGCACTGGCCAAGATGCTCTGGTGGGCCATACATGACGGCCAGAAATATACGGAGCCGCTCACCTATGCCAGCCTCGCCGGTTCAACGGTGACCAAGGCCGAAAACGCGATTCTCTCAATTAAGTATCAGGGACAGCCCTTAATCACCCGCTGACCGGGTGGTGGGGTTGTTTTAAACAGGAATGCGGGAAAGGTCCGCCTTTCCTGCATTCCACGTTGATCCAGTTTATAATAGGCGATTGAAAATATGAATAAATGTAAACCGGACAGGTCAGCGGCGGCAGCCGGCGGCGATATCATGAGCGCAGCCCGGGCACGCGTCGGCGACACCATCTTCACCCGGCTGACGCTTTTTTTCAGCATTTTGATGGTGGCGATTCTGGTTGCGCTGCTTATCGCCCTGGGTATCGATGCCTGGCCGGCCATCCAGAAATTCGGGCTGTCCTTTATTACATCCGTTGAGTGGGACCCGGTCAACGAGGTTTTCGGCGCCCTGCCTGCCATCTACGGCACTCTGCTGAGCTCGGCGATCGGCCTGATTATAGCCGTGCCCATCAGCCTGGGCTCCGCCATATTTTTAAGCGAGCTGGCCCCGGAATGGATGAGGAGGCCATGCTCTTTCCTGATCGAGATGCTGGCCGCCATACCGAGCGTGATTATCGGCCTGTGGGGGCTGTATGTCATGGTCCCCTTTATCAGGAATCCCATCGAGATATGGCTGGGCAGCAACCTGGGCTTTCTGCCGCTTTTCTCGGGTCCTCCTTTCGGGGTGGGCTTTCTCTCAGCCGGAATTATACTTGCCATCATGGTCATACCGATCATCACGGCGGTGAGCCGGGAGGTCATTGTCGCGGTCCCTCTGACCCAGCGTGAGGCCATGCTGGCGCTGGGGGCGACACGCTGGGAGATGATAACCAGGGCCGTGTTGCCTTATTGCCGCTCAGGCCTGGTGGGTGGTGTAATACTGGGATTGGGCCGCGCTCTCGGCGAGACCATGGCGGTGACCATGGTTATCGGCAATGCCTATGCCCTGTCGCCTTCGCTCTTTTCTCCCGGCGCCACTATCGCCAGCAAAGTCGCCAGTGAATTCAACGAAGCTTCCGGGGACCTGTACATCGGCAGCCTGATCGAGCTGGCGCTGGTCCTGTTCGCCATCACACTGCTGGTCAATATCATCGCCCGGCTGCTGGTATGGCGCACCGTTTCCGTCAGGGGGACAGGCGAATGAAAGAGCGCAGCGGTTATTTCAGGCGCAAACAGTTCAGCCGGTTGATGCTGGTTCTGTGCGGAATCGCCACCGCCTTTGTGATACTGGTCCTTATCCTGATACTGGGTTACACGCTGGTCAACGGTATATCTTATTTAAGCCTGGATTTCATAACCCAGCCGTCCAAGCCGGTGGGTGAGGTCGGCGGCGGCATGCGGGACGATATCTACGGGACATTCATACTGGTCGGGCTGGCCTCGCTCATCGCCCTGCCGGTTGGCATGATGACCGGCATCTTTCTTGCCGAGTTCGCCGGGCCGAAGGCGGCCTCGGCCATACGCTTTGCTGCCGACATACTGGCCGGCGTACCATCGATAATAGTCGGCGTTTTCGCCTATGCCATTTTGGTGCGTCCCATGCACACCTACTCAGCCCTCTCCGCGGGCGTTGCACTGGCAATAATCATGATACCTGTGGTGGCGCGCACAGCGGAGGAGTCCCTGAGGCTGGTACCCAATTCACAACGCGAGGCAGCGCTGGCACTGGGCATCAGCAGGTGGCGTATAACGCTGGGCGTAATCGTTCCCGGCGCCGTTACCGGGATAGTCACGGGCATTATGCTCGCCGTGGCGCGTATCGCGGGAGAGACGGCGCCGTTGATTTTCACCGCACTGGGCAGCGCCTTCGGCGTGCAGGGGCTGACCCAGCCCATTGGAGCTCTGCCGCTGCAGATATACCGCTACGCCCTGTCTCCTTATAAAGACTGGCAGCAGCAGGCGTGGGCGGCCGCCTTCCTGCTTGTGATACTCGTTCTCGGCATTAACGTTGTCGTGCGTTTGGTTAGCAGCAGGAGAAAGAAATAAATGTCTTGTGCAAATACGAGAAAGGACACACTGCAATGATAAACAGCATACTGGGCCAAAATGTCAGCGTCGGCGCTTCCGACGGTGTAAGCAGCGGCAGAAACAGGCCGGATAAATGCAAATTGACGGTCGAGGAGCTGGACGCCTGGTATGGCAGCAAGCAGGTGATCCAGAAAGTCAGCATGGGTATCGGCGCCCAACATATTACAGCACTGATCGGCCCTTCCGGTTGCGGCAAGTCGACTTTTATCCGCTGTCTTAACCGCATGCACGAGGTATCGGAAGGCGGAAGGGTGACCGGCCGCGTGTTTATGGACGGCTATGATATCTATGCTCAACAGGTAGATCCGGTGGCGGTCCGCCGCCGTATAGGCATGGTGTTCCAGAAAGCCAGCGTTTTTCCTACAATGTCGATCTTCGGCAATGTGGCCTCGGGGATAAGCCTGACGCGTTTCTGGAGCCGGCACAGGGATTTAAGGGATGTGGTGGAACGCAGCCTGAAGAAAGCGGCCCTATGGGACGAAGTGAAAGATAAGCTCGATCAGCCCGGCGCCTCGCTGTCAGGCGGCCAGCAGCAACGCCTGTGCATTGCGCGCGCCATCGCTATTGAGCCGGAAGTGATACTGATGGACGAGCCCTGCTCGGCACTGGACCCTATATCGACTTTGAGGATAGAGGAACTGATGCTGGAACTGAAGAAGGATTACACTGTGGTTATCGTGACACACAACATGCAGCAGGCCGCCCGCGTATCGGACTGGACGGGTTTTATGCTGCTGGGACAACTGGTAGAATACGCAACTACCAAGGAAGTCTTCACAGTGCCCAAGGACAAGAGGACCGAGGACTACATCACAGGGCGTTTCGGTTAAAGGAGGTTGATTATGCCGAGAGAATCTTATCACAGGAATCTTCGGGAGCTGCAGGACGAGGTGCTTGTCCTGGGGAGCATGATAGAGAAGGCGCTGGAAAGGTCCATGCAGGCCCTTAAGGAACGCGACCTTAACCTGGCCAGGCTGGTGCTGGACGAAGATAAAACTGTAAACAAAAAGCGTTTTGAGATCGAGGAAAAGGCGCTGGACATTATATCCTGCCAGGCCCCAATGGCCAGCGATTTGAGGATACTGCTCGCGATTCTATTCATCGTGCAGGACCTGGAGAGAATGGGAGATCATGCGGCCGGAAATGCCAAGATCGTGATAATGATAGGCAACGAGCCGCCGCTCAAGCCGCTGATAGACCTGCCGCGTATGAACGACAAAGTCATCGATATGCTGCACCGCAGCCTTAATGCATTCATCATCCATGATGCAGAGGCGGCCCGCAAAATCGTACCGGAGGATGACGAGATAGACCAGCTCTACGACCAGGTATTCAGGGAGCTGCTCACGTTTATGATGGAGGACCCCCGCACCATTACCAGGGCCACCAGGTTGATGTGGGTCGGCCATAATCTGGAACGGACGGGCGACAGGGTCACCAATATATGCGAACGCGTTGTGTTCATGGTGACCGGCAAAATGGAAGAGCTGAACGTATCGACTTACTGATCTATTCTTGCTCTTTGCTGACTAGGATGCGTCCGTCCACCACCAGGTAGAACTGGCCTTCGGGCAGTACCTTGACCGGATTCAGGTCCATCTCCAGTATCTGCGGATGATTCTCCGCCATGGCCGAGATCCTGAGCAACAGCTCCTCGATAGCCGGGATGTCGGCGCGCTTTGATCCTCTCCAGCCTTCCAGCAGTTGGTAGGCTTTGACCGATTTGATCATCTCGTGCGCGTCTGTATCGGTCAGCGGATGGATGTTGAAAATAACGTCCTGGAAAAGCTCCACATATACGCCGCCCAGGCCGAACATCACAAGAGGACCGAAGGCAGGGTGCTGTGTGACACCTACGATCACCTCAACTCCGCCCTGCACCATTTTTTGTACTATCACGCCCTCCATCTCGGCGCTCTTGCCCACCCCCTCCAGGTTCTCCCTGATGCGGGCGAAGGCTTTCTTCACCTCGTCGGCTGAACGGCAGTCCAGTATCACGCCTTCGACCTCAGTCTTCTGGGTGATTGATGGTGAGAGTATCTTGACCGCTACAGGGAATCCAATCTTCTCAGCAGCTGATGCTGCCTCTGGAGGGGTCCTGGCGATCTTGAGCGTTACAAATCTGATCCCGTAGCATTCGAACAATCCCAGGATGGACTCGGCATCCAGCCAGACCTGGCTCCTGCCCGATTTTTCAATGGCTGAAGCGATGATGCGGTCGGCCCTCTCTTTGTCGATATCTGTGAACTCTGGGATTTTACCGGCCGGCCTTTTAAGCCGCTGGCTGAACTCCACCGACCTTGCCAGCGCCCCGGCCGTCGATTCAGGAAAAGCGAAGGACGGCACGAGCTTCATATCGTTCGGACTGAGACTGATACCTGATCCGCGTGTTCCCAGGATGGAGGTTACCAGCGGCTTGCCGGATTCTCGATACAGCGGAGCGACCTCGCGGATCATCGTATCGAACTCCTCCGAGAGCCTGGGGATGGGCAGTATGAAAATTACGACCACCATATCCACGCCCGGGTCCTTCAGCAGCAGCTTGAGGGTCTGTCCGTACTGGTTTATCGATACCTCGGGCGACATATCGAGGGGATTAGATATATATGCCCGCGTAGGCAGGAAAGTTTTAAGCTGTTGAGCCAACCCGTCCGAAAGCGGCGGCACGTCGATACCCCTGCTTTTGCAGGCCTCGGCCGTCAGCAGCGCCGGTCCGCCTGCATTGGATATAATAGCCACCCTGTTGCCCTGCGGCAGCGGCTGGTTGGCCAGCAGGTTGCCGGTATCGAAAAGTTCCTCCAGCGTATCAACCCTTAGTATACCCGCCTGCTTGTAGAGCGCCTCGGTGGCTGCCTGGTCTGTGGCCATGGCGCCCGTATGCGAGGTAATGGTCCTCTTTTGGATATTGCCGCGGTTGCCGGTCAATGAAACGACCGGTTTTTTGGCTGTAATGCTGCGGGCTATGCGTGTGAATTTTCTGGGATTGCCGAATGTTTCCAGGTAAAGCAGAACGACATCCGTCTCAGGATCGTCCTCCCAGTACTGGAGCAGCTCGTTGCTGGATATGTCCGCCCGGTTGCCTATACTGACGAAGGTCGAGAGGCCGATATGGAGGCTGGTTGCGTACATCAGGATGGCGGAGCCGAGCACACCGCTCTGCGTGGCGAAAGCTATGTTGCCGTGGGGCGGCACTATGTTGGCGAAGGTGGCATTCAGATTGATCTCTGGGCTGGTATTCATCATACCCATGCAGTTGGGCCCGAGCATGCGCATGCCGTAACTACGAATAGTCGTGAGCAGCTTATTCTGCCGCTCCAGGCCTTCCCCGCCGATGTCGGCGAATCCGGAGGATAATACAACCACACCCCTGGCCCCTTTATGCGCGCTCTCTTCCACGACCTGCTGGACCTTATCGGCCGGCACGACGATGATGGCCAGGTCGATGTCGCCCGGTATATCCAGTATGGAAGGATAAGCCTTGATGGCTGCCACCACTTCGGCGTTGGGATTGACCGGGTAGACAACACCCTTGAAATCCTGCTGGATGAGGTTGCGGAAGACGAAGTTGCCGATGGTATTGGGCCTCCGGGAAGCGCCGATAACCGCCACAGACTTCGGGTTGAGAAAGGCCCGCAGGGAGGCAATGGATGTGAACTTCTCGCGCTCGAACGATTTCTGCTCCACCACCTCTGTGGGGGCAAGATCGAGCAGACCCACGTACGTGGTTCCCTGATATTGCCGCTGCATGGTGAAGCCGCTGTTTATAAGGACATTCATCATGTCCTTGTTTTCCGCCAGCACCTCGGCTTCGAAGGTGTTTATGCCCTTGTCGCGGGCGGTATAAGCGAGCTGGTCCAGCAGGTGTGTGCCGATGCCCAGTCCCTGGTACTTGTCTTCGACCTCGAAGGCTATCTGGGCCCGGTTGGCGCCCGGCTGCCTGGCGTAGCGTCCGACTGCGATGATGCGTTCTTCGGACCCTTCCCCCAGCGTGCCGACCAGAGCGAAGGTATCCTCGTAATCTACCGTGCAGAAGCGGCGGGCCTCCTCCCTGGACATGTGCGAGAGGACATGATGAAAGCGCAGGTAGATGGTCTGCTTGCTCATGCGGCTGAAAAGCGCCAGCAGCCTTTCCTCATCCGACATGAGTATAGGCCGCAGGTGCAGGCTGGAGCCGTCCTTGAGCGCTACACTGATCGAATATTTCTCGAAGCTTCTACTATCCAGGTCCGCCATCACCGTTGTTCTCCTCCTCCTGAGAGGGGCTCTGCAGGCTTATACGCCCATATTATACAGAAATCGGTGAGACGGATATTCTGGCATCCGCCACCACGCATCCCTGTCCCACGGGCATGGCTATGAGCGGATTGAGGTCGAGTTCCTTGATTTCAGGGATATCCTCAATCATTGCCGATACCCTGAGAAGCACGTCCTCTATAGCGGCTGTGTCGGAGGGCGGCGCACCCCTCCAGCCATCCAGTATCTTATGCGCTTTGAATGAGGCCAGCATCTCGTGCGCATCGTAGTCGGTCAGGGGATGTATCCTGAAATCCACGTCTTTGAACAACTCCGTGTAGATGCCGCCCAGGCCGAACATTATCAGCGGACCGAAGAATTTATCCTCGGTGACGCCCACTATCAGCTCAACGCCTCCGGTCAGCATCTTTTGCACCGTTACACCATGCATCTCGGACCTGCGGGATATCTTATCCAAATTCTGCTCGATCTGGCCGTGGGCTTTCTTTACCTCGGCCGCCGAGCCCAGATTGAGCATCACGCCGCCCACATCGGTCTTGTGGGAGATAGTAGACGAGAACAGCTTCAGCGAAACCGGGTAGCCGATACTGTCGGCCATTTTGACCGCCTGCTGTGCATTCGTGGCGACTCCCGACTGGGCAAACTTGATACCGTAGGCTGAGAAGAGCTTAACTATCTCCGCCGTGTCCAGCCAGACCGGCCCCTTATCCACGCGTGCCAGGGCTCCCTGTATCACCTTTTCAGCGCCGTCCTTGTCAATATCTTTAAATGAGGCGATATTTCCCATGGGACGTTTGAGCCGCTCGCTGTATTCGTACGATTTAGACAGCGCATGCGCGGTAGACTCGGGAAAGACGTAGGTGGGGACATAACCCTCCTCTTTGGAGCCCACCACCAGCCGCGATTCCAGCCCGAGGAAGTTGGCCAGCACCGGTATGCCCTTGGCACGGAAAGCCGGCGCCATCTCGCGTATCACGCCGCGCATCAGCTCGATCATGAACTCCATGGGTGGGATATAGATGATGATGAGAGCGTCTATATCCTGCTGAAGTATTACATTGAGCGCCTGGCGGTACTGGTCGGGGGATACGGCGGCCGTCGTATCGATGGGGTTCATATAGCTGGACTTGGGTGGCAGGAATGATTTAAGGGCGTCCCTGGCCTTTTGCGGGAGGACAGGCAATTGAAAGCCGTAGGAGGCCAGGGCGTCGGCCGCCATTATGCCTGCGCCTCCGCCGTTGGTAAGAATAGCGACCCTGTTGCCTTTAGGCACGGGCTGGTTCGAAAGCAGCAAAGCGGTATCGAAGAGCTCCTCCAGCGTATTACAGCGGAGCATACCGGTCTGCTTGATAAGCGCGGTGGTGGCTGTATCATCGGATGCCAGTGCGCCCGTATGCGACGCGGCCGCGCGCGCGCCCACCGCCGAGCGCCCGCTTTTTACTATCACAACGGGTTTCTTGAGGGTGGTCTCACGCGCTATACGTGCGAATTTGCGCGGATTACCGAAGGATTCCAGATAAAGAAGTATCAGATTGGTGTCGGGGTCCTCAGCCCAGTACTGAAGCAGCTCGTTGCCGGTCACGTCCGCACCGTTGCCGATGCTGACGAAATTTGAGAGGCCCAGGTTAATCTGGATGGCGTAGCTGATGATGGCGCCGCCCAGCGCGCCGCTCTGGCTGCCGAAGGCGGTCCTGCCGTGCAGCGGGTAGATCGGCGCAAAACTGGCGTTCATGTTGACGTTGGGATGGGTGTTCTGGATGCCCAGGCAGTTGGGGCCGATGATACGCATGCCGTATGCCCCGGCTGTTTTCAGCAGCTTCCTTTCCCTCTCCGTGCCCTCTCCGCCCATCTCGGAAAATCCGGCGGTGATGATGACCAGGCTTTTCACTCCCTTCCTGCCGCATTCTTCGATTAACGGCTGTATCCTCTCCGCCGCCACAGCTATAATGGCCATATCAACCTGCCCGGGGATATCGAGAACGGATGGGTAGGCCTTGATCGATGATACTACCTCATCCCTGGGATTGACCGGATAGATAACGCCGTTGTATTCGTTCTTAATCAGGTCTTTGACCAGCGCGTTGCCGATACCCGGCTTATTGGACGCGCCGAGAACTGCGATGGACCTGGGGAACATAAATTTGCGTATTGAGGCGATGGAGGCGACCCTCTCGCGCTCCGCCGACTTCTGCTCCTGCTGAGGGGTTGGGGCTATGCTGTAGATGCCCCTCCAGCCGTGCGATTCAGTAATTTTATCGAGCTGATTGAAGCCGCTGTCCTGCAGAACATCGATCATATCGGTATTTTCCGGCAGCACCTCTGCCTCGAAGATGCCTATACCGTGCTCGCGGGCGCCCGCGGCCAGCAGCTCCAGCAGGTGTGTCCCGATTCCTTTGCGCTGGTGCGGGTCTTCTACGATAAAGGCGATCTCAGCCTTATCGGGCTGCGAAAGCCTCCAGTAGCGGCCTACGCCTATGATGCTCTCTTCCGGGCCTTCTCCCAGTATTCCCACCACGGCAAAGGTATTGTCATAATCAATCAACGTATACTGGTGCGCTTCCTCTCGTGAAAGGTTGGTGAGCACGTGGTGATAGCGCAGGTAGATGGTGCGCCCGCTCAGGCGCAGGAAGAAGGACATAAGCCTGTCTTCGTCGTCGGGCAGTATCGGCCGCAGGTGCAGGACCGATCCGTCTTTAAGCGCAACTGTCCTGTAAAATCTGTCAAGCTGGAGGGTGTCTGTACTTTGCGTCATTGTAGTCCTCCCGCAAAATAATGCTCAAAACACATAAAGATATTAGCACAATGAAGCGCCATGAGGGGAAAAACCGCCTCGGAATAAAAAAATCAGGGACAGGCCCGCGGGCCTGTCCCTGACTAATGGCGTTGCTTACCTGCGGCAATCTAAAGCTTGGCCTGAAGACCCCTGATATTTTGCTCCGCCTCGGCTACGATACGCTCGATCAGCTCTTTGCAGGTGGGCAAATCGCGGACGCGGCCCACGACCTGGCCGAAGGGCACCACGCCGTTCTCGAGGTCGCCCTCGTCCAGTATCTTGCCAAGCGCGTCGATGCCGATGGCCTGCTGCGCCAGCTGCTGGACTCCGCGGTTCTTCAGGCTACCGGCCAGCAGCTTCCAGACAGGCGTGTCCACCTGTTTTCTCATCGCCCAGCCGGCCTTCAGGGCGTCCATGTAGGAGGTCTTGCTGTTGGCCATCTCGAGCGCCTTCTTATTGGCATACCAGCGGCCGGGCAGCCCGTCGATTCCCGCCGAATAAATAGTCTCTTCCATCTGGGTCTTCAGTGCGACCTGCTTGATGTTGGGGTGCACGTCGCATTCCTGTGTCACCACGAAACGTGTGCCCATGGCGATAGCATCGGCGCCCAGCGCCAGTGCCGCAGCCAGCCCGCGCCCGTCGCAGTATCCGCCGGCGGAGATGATGGGTATCTTTACCTTGCAGGCTATCTGGGGCAGCAGCACCATGCCGCCCACGTCGCCGCCGTGTGCCGCGGCTTCGTGCCCGGTGACGATAATTCCATCGGCGCCCTGCTCGGCTGCCCTGATGGCGTGGCGTTCGGTAGCCACGGTGGATATAACCTTGCCGCCGTAGGTATGCGCCTGCTTGATGATCCAGTCGCCTTTACCCAGGGCGAAGTTGATAATAGGGGCCTTCTCTGCCAGGGCCACCTCGGCGTTCTCTTTTCCGTTGGGGAAGATAAGGGTGACATTTATGGCGAAGGGTTTGTCCGTAAGCGTCTTGATCTCCTGGATGATCCCCTTGAGCTGGTCGGGAGAGTTCGCCACGCTGTTGAAAATGCCCAGCCCTCCCGCGTTGCTGACCGCTGCCACCAGCTTGGGCAGGCTGACAAAGGCCATGCCCGACAGCACGATGGGGTGTTTTATTCCGAAGAGCTCCGTTATTCTGGTTTTCACGAGTTCAAACCTCCATAATTAATCAGTATTTCCGAACGGTAATAATCTCAAAAATTACTGCGCTTGTCAAAATGATTGATTGGTTAGTCAACTTTACCTTAAGCTAATCCGTGTGTTATAATCGCCCAAATCTTACATCGGTTGTCAGAGGAGAAGAGAGATGAAAACCAGAATGACCCAGGTGTTCGGAATCAAGCACCCCATAATGTGCGGCGGTATGATGTGGCTGTGCAAGCCCGATCTGTGCGCGGCCATCAGCAATGCGGGCGGCCTGGGGAACATCACGGCTGCCAATTACAAGGATGGTAAGGAGATGCGCCAGGCTATCAGGGAGGTCAGGGAAAAAACGGACAAGCCGTTTTCCGTGAATCTATCCCTGCTGCCGTCTTTTCGTATAACCAAGGAGATGTACCAGGACTGGTTCGACGCCTGCATCGCCGAGAAGGTGCCGGCCTTCGAGATCTCGGGCACGCCGGTGGATAAATTCTTCGGGTCCGATGCTATCAAGCGCGGGCATGACGCCGGATGCAAATTCATTCACAAGCTCGGATCTGTCAGGCATGCCGTCCATGCCGAGCATGCCGGATATGACGCCGTCATCGCAGCAGGCGTGGAGGAAGGCGGACATCCCCTGATGGACGATGTAACCACTATGGTACTCACGCCGCGCATGGCTGAAACCGTCAAAATCCCGGTCATCACCACCGGCGGCATCGCCGACGGCAGGACACTGGCTGCGGCCATCGTGCTTGGCGCTGAAGGCGTCATGATGGCCTCCAGGTTCATGGCGACTAAAGAGTGCCGCATGAATGAAAAGGTGAAGCAGGAGCTGGTCAAACGCCACGAGTTCGAGACCATGCTCTATGGCAAGACTATAGGGTTCCAGGGACGCGCAATGAAGAACGATATACTCAAGCAGATACAGGACATGGAAGCCAAGCATGCCACGCTTAATGAGCTGGCGCCTTTCCTGTCCGGCCTGCGCCAGACCGCTATCTGGGACGAGGGAGACATCGAGGCCGGGCTGATGC
>Ga0209610_1000386_pt1 | contig 23129 bp, 20 predicted proteins | sample LakKivw275mmetaG_FD_184137 | JGI IMG/M metagenome (GOLD analysis project Ga0209610, IMG submission 184137) | Anoxic lake water microbial communities from Lake Kivu, Rwanda to study Microbial Dark Matter (Phase II) - Lake Kivu water 275m metaG... | ecosystem: Environmental > Aquatic > Freshwater...
CTTCTCGAGGATGCTTGCCTTCTCTCTCTCCTTCCCTTCTTCAAGTTCAATGAGGTCTAACGCACGATTGTAGCTGGTCGTCGCTTGTTGGTATGCGTGGATTGCTCTGTTTCGGTCACCCGCCATGATCGAGTACTTGATGGTTCGTTCAGTGTCTCCGCCTTCAGAGAAATGGCTGGCGATGGCTTCAGCTTGACCTTCAAGGTTCCTCGAATAGGTTTCTTGCATAGCCTCAGCGATCTTGAGATGGTACTTGGCTCTACGAATAGGGATGAGGTCGTTGAGTAGCAGTTCTCTTACCCGGTCGTCAGTGAACTTGAACATGTTCTTTTGGCGTGGAATCTGCTGCACAAGTCCGGCCGAGAACGCAGCTTCAAGCTTCTGGAGTAATGCATCTTCCTCGATCTGAGAGAACTCTCGCAAGACTTCGAAATCGAAATCGAGACCTATGACCGAGGCCATCATTAGCACGTTAATTGTTTCCGGCTCAAGCCTTTTGAGCCTGGACTTGAGAGCAGACTTCACGCTGTCGGGAAGAACTATTTCCTGAACCGGTTTGCGATCCCAACCTTTCTCCGTTCGAAAGACAGCTCCCTCTTCGACGAGGGACCGCAAGACCTCCTCCGCGAAGAATGGGTTGCCTCCGGTCCGTTGGTGGATGAGCTCTGCGAATTCTGATGATACGGTCTGTTCCCCAAAAGACTGTTTGATGAGGTCTGATGTCTCTTCTTTGTTGAGGTTCTTTACCTGAATCGTTTCAAGTAGACGTTGCTTATTCAGTTTCATAAGCGTCCGATAGATCGGACTGTCGGGTTGCATATCCTCCGTTTTGCAGGAACACACTGTCAATACTCTAAGACCGCTCGCGATTCGGACAAAATACTCCAACAAATCCGTTGACGACTGGTCAGCCCACTGCATGTCATCAAGTAGTAGCAGCAGAGGAGTCTGACTACATATCGAGATGAAGAACTGCGTAACCGTACCGTAGAATCGAAGTCTCTCCTGTCGTTCCTCAATTGGCTTGTATGGCGGAATAGTCCCAAGCTTTGCAGCTACATCCGGGACCAAACGGGCAAATTCGGGGGCATGTTGGCCAAGTGCTCGACGCAATAGTTCGGTCGGTGCCTGGGCCACGTATTGTCTTGCTGCATCGATCCAAGCTGCGTAGGGTAAGCCATCCTCAGCGGTTCCGTAGAGTACAACTGCACCCTTAGACTGGGCGCGGACCGCCAACTCTTGCATGAGACGGGTCTTGCCTACGCCCGTTTCTCCCTGCAATGCGACCACAGAGAACCTATTGATGAGAGCATTTTCGAAAGCTGTCTTGAGCTTCTCGAGTTCTGCGGTTCGGTCAACTAGAGATGTGAGCCAACGCGGCTCCTGGAACGGGACAGTCGGAAGCGTATGTTGAACGCCCTCAAGACCACTCGTTACCTTCTGTAGTGAGACAGAGTAGATTTCAAGTGGGGATTGGACGTTCTTGAGCTCCTGTTTTCCAATGTCAATGATCTCATAGTCGATCTTGTTCCAGACTTGATCATAGACTTGGCGTGAGATGCATATGCCGCCAGGCTCAGCTAGCGGTTGCACTCGAGAAGCGATATTCACTGCATCTCCGAAAACATCGCCTTCCCGGTGCACGACATCACCGAGGTGAATACCAATTCGTAGCTGAATCTCTTTTCCTTCGTATGAGAGTTGTTTCTCCTCTTGCAGTGTTTCTTGGATGTCGATTGCGCAGCGGACAGCATCTAGCGTGTTGGCGAACTCTACTAGGAAGGCATCTCCAATTGTCTTGATCTCTTGTCCTCCGTGTCTTTCAAAGATCGGGCGTAGCACGGCTTCCTGTCTTTCTAGGACCTCAAGAGCGACCGCCTCATTCTCTTGTGCTAGGGCCGTGTAGCCTACGAGATCCGTGAACATTACGGCGGCCAATCTCCGCTCGTCCTTCGACGCAGGTCTTCCGGAATGAGGGGAGCTTGGCACGAGAAGGACCAATAGTAAGTCGGATGCCGACAGTCAAATGCGTTTCCTTAGTCCCGTTTCCAACCAAGCAGCATATGCAAGGGGAGAAAGCCGGCTGGATACGGGCAGATTCCAGTTGCATTCCGTTGCTGAGATCTCTATTCTGACCTAGTACAGTCGGTTCCCTGCGCCTCGTCCGGGAAGCTGTTCACAAGCTTCTGGTAGATTTTGAGCTTCTCCAGCCCAGCGTTGATCCCGTTTTGCGCTTCTGGTACTCTGTTCTCGCTGAAGTATCTTTCAGCTTCTTCGATTCTGCCGATTCCGAGAATGGGGATGCAAGACTGTAGCATTCGCGAAATGTCCCCCGTGCCCTCGTAGACTTCTCTCAAATGTGACATGCTGGACTTGATCCACATCCAAGCCGTGTCTTTGGCATGGGGGTTTCTTGTGGTCGCTGAGATGAGGGTCATCTGATCCTGCTTCTTCACTTCGCCCTCGTTAACCAACTCGAACAGTCTGGAAAGCTGTGAAGGTTCTTTGAACGTCGTCATTGAAATGAGCAATCTCTCCTTCTCCTCGTCAGATGTGCTCTCTCTGTATTTCTTCACGATTGGGTCGAAATTCCCAGATGATCTGGCGTATCCTATTGCAACTGCCTGCTTCATGTCTGGTTCGATGGTTTCGTATTTGTCGAACCTCGATCCGAGTTCGGCGGCATAGTCATCATCGATCATTGCTAACCTGACCGAGATGATGCCTCGCATCATGGAACTGGTCTCATCGACCTTCTTCTCGAGAACTGCAAGTTGCGATCTGTGAAACTCCCTTGAAACCTCAACAATTCTCGGCCCTAGAATCGAGTATAGAAATGCGAGCTGGTCCGAGACTTCGCGCGCAGGTAGATAGTCTTGCTCGTTCGAGTACCTCTTGACGAGCGTTAGGTAGTCTGCAAACGACATTCTGCTTGCCAGAAGGAAAGCTATGGCGTCGAACATGATTCCCCATCTATCAGGTGCCGATGGCTTGGCTGCCCAGACGAGCTCGTCAAGTCCCTTGTAGTGCACCCTGTAGAAGCCTGTTCGATCGCTGTTCAGTTGTAGAGACTTAACATTCTCAGCGCTGATTGTTTCTTCTTCCTTGTCTAGGAGTAGTCTCTTGGATTGGTCGTTGACTTTCATGATGATCGGAATCGGCCAAATTGCTTTCTCTTGTTCACCTGAGAGGAAGAATCTCTCTTGCCGCAGCACTATCTTTCCTCGATCGACAATCGCGGTCACGACTGGATGCCCAGGCTTGCCTATCCATTCGGTCATGATCTTCGCGACTGGCCTCCCAGAGCATTCATCCAATGAGTTCCAGAGATCAATTCCTGCAGCGTTCGAGAACCTGTAGCGTTCAAGATATTTCTGAACCCCCTTCCTGAACTCGTCGAGTCCAGTGTAAGCTTCGATCATTCTCAGAATACTCGCACCTTTTCCGTAAGTTATCGCGTCGAATATCTGCTGTATGTCATCCGGGGATTTCACGTCAGCCTCTATTGGATGTGTGTTCCTCAGAGAGTCCATACTCATGGCAGGGGAAGTCTCATCTATCAGGAAGTCTTGCCAAGCATTCCATCCCGGGAATGCAGCGTCGACAACTTTGTTGCCCATGAGCGTAGCGAAACTTTCGTTCAGCCAGAGATCGTTCCACCACTTCATGGTGACAAGGTTTCCAAACCATTGATGCGCCAACTCATGAGATATGACCTGTGCAACGCTCTTTCTCGTGGCAAAACTGCTATTCTTGTCAACGTACAGTGCTGCTTCTCTGAAGGTTACCGCGCCCCAGTTCTCCATCGCACCCGCGGCGAACTCTGGAACACCTATCAAGTGAAGCTTCGGAAGCACGTACGGCGTGCCAAAATAGGATTGATAATATTCAAGCGATTTCTTGGCAACCTGCAGGGCAAATTCTCCGTTGCGCGCTTTGCCAGGAGTTCCCGCAACTATCACGTCTACCTTGCCAAGCCGCTCATTGATCTCCTCGAACCTGCCTATCCCCAGGTAGAGAAGATAAGTCGACATTCTCGGCGTCTTCTGGAATGAAACTACTTTCTTGTCATCTTCCATCTTCACTGACTCGACTGGCGTGTTTGATATCGCGTCCAGGTCCCTGTCGATTCTCACGGTGAGCTTGAATTCGGCCTTGCACTCGGGGTGGTCTACACACGGCAGCAGTCTTCTTGCGTTAGCGGCCTCGAAATCTGTCGTTATGATGTATGTGCTGTCGTACGGAGCCTTGTAGATACCAGCCAAGGTGTCTGGGATCTTCCCGGAGTAGTCGATTTCCAACTTGCCTTTGAAGGGGCCGCTCTTCACGTCCAAGCTTTCGCCTTTCTGCTCGAACCGGAAACTCTTTCCATTGCCCGATACATTCGAGATTTGTAGTCCCACAGAGTCCAGAACAATATCTTCCTTGGACTCGAGTGTTGTTAGCAACTTTCCGTCGAATCTGAGATCCCTGAAACTCACACCGAGAAAGAGGTCGTAACGTTCAACATGTATGGTCATTTGTTCGCCTTTTTCAGGTATCTGTGAATTTAGCTTGGATGTGACTGCCGTCGCAGAATGGCTTGTTAGCTGAGCTGCCGCAACGGCATAAGGTTACGCGATTTCTAGTCTCGTATTTGGTTCCATCTGATGACTCCAATGGTACACCACCCTTCACCCAGATTGGGCCGCTGACTTTCTCTTCCGGATCATCCACCAAACTGATAGACGGTTCAAGCTGAGGCTCGATTGGGTCCCCGGTCTTCTTATCCCAAACCACGAGCCTCCCTGAGGGACAGTTGCATGTTTCCTCAATCGCAACCTCCTTTGATTTTGCGTCGCCAGAATCCCTGACAAGCATCCAAACCCCGCCTGCAGCATCACAGAACCGAGCAGAGATGCAAAGGTCCTGAGCATCGGTCAAAACAAGATCAGGCCCTGAGATCTTCTTGGCTTGCTCAAGGTACTTCTTCCGACTGGCGGTCTCGGTGCCGTCGAAACCAATTTTCGCGTGAGTATCGTCACAGTAGGGCATCTTTCTTGATTGACCGCAACGACAAAGATCATACTTCTCCTGATCTGGGTAGCGATGTCCTTTGCGCCATTTAACCGAGTAACCCTCATTGTCTGTCACTATGATTTCCTTAGCCAAGGGCAAACTGCCGAAAACATGATAGGGCCCGTTCTCAGCCACTACTATCCTAGGGTCCTCGCTTCTCGAACGTTCTTCCTTTTTTTCGGGCATATGTGCTATCCTGACTCGACTGTTAGTGAGTCGCGTATTTAACAAGAAACCGGATTGACTTGAATCGAGGAGAGGCGCCCTTGGCTGGCACAATCACGCGTGGATATACTAGTGCGCACGGACACGCAGAATAATGAAGACGACGACCCGCGACGGTTCAAACTAGTGCGCCCGCACCCATGAGACCCGCATGAGAAGGCGACCTATACGACGAGGGGTTCAGCTATCTGCTTCTTGCGCCTGCGTCTCACCGAATCCACAATTGCCAAGAACTCAGCCTCGCTGAGCAATTCAACGCCTTTGTCGCAGTATTGTCCTGTCTTTCGCTCGATCTCACGATCTATCTCTTCGCGTTCTTCGTGGGTCGTATCGATCCCGAGTCTTCGCAGCCACTCTCTGACCTTGATGCTCATCTTCGTCTCGTCCTGCCTTCAAGGGGCTGAATGCGTCCATTTCGGGCAATTGTCAATTCGGTCTCACCCAAGAACAAGTAAGGATTGCATTCTCACCGATGTAAATGCTGCTGAAACGCTTCACCGCTACCATTCAAGGAGATGCGGTTAGAATTGTGAATTCCCGCGCCAACGTGACCAGGTACACACAAAACGACGGTTCGTCGGCATTTGCGCCGTCGTCGAGTACCTTGGTCCGAGGTCATTTCGAGTGGGCGTCGGACACAGATGAACAATAACGTAGGGGGATTCGAACTTGTCAAGCGTCGTAGCGAGGACTACGACGGTTTGGGTTTCAGCTTCGCGGAATATGCATCTGCTAGTTTGCCGATTCTGATCATTAGCCAAATGAGGACGATCACTACTGCGGTTTCAAGTATCGTTGGAATTAGTCCGAAGCCGACGACGAAGTGCCCTGGTGGCATTGCATCATTCACCCCCACCGACTGGATCCTGATCGTGCAGGGGCGCACAGCGCAATAAGATGGTTGAGGATGATTCGTCCATTCCGCTTATAGCGGACTATGCGGTGTCGTTCGGAACCGGGTCAGGGAAAGTTGGCCGTACTTCAGGATCGCGAAAGCAGAAACCATGAGGATCAACTGCCTCTCATCGGGATCTACTCATGCCTTCTTTGCGAGCGTCGCTTCAGCACTAAGCTTCGACTGAACCGTCATTACCGTGAAAGGCACGGAGAGAATATCCAAGACTGTGAGGGAGAAGGCGGCGTCCTCGTCGTCTGGTATGCTTCTCATCTGATCCGCAGACTACGTGACTATCAAGGCGCCTATGGGCGCAGAGATGAACGGACCGACTAGGCGGTCTACGATGTCCACGAAACAGAATTCCACGAAGATATTTGCTGTTCTTCTGGTTCTGGTGATCGGATTTGCCGCGATTGCCATCTACTCCAGCATAGCCTTGGCCGAGGAGAGCTCCAATGTCAGCGCGCTTCAGGAAACAGCAGCAGAACTGCAGACCAGAAACAGCCAACTAGAGAGCAACCTATCATCACTGAGCCGGCCTCAAGGCAACGTGACTGTCTACGGAATTGATCCTGCGCGAATCTACGGGGACTCCAATCGCAGCGTTGTGACTATTCAGGGCTCGGAGGTGGCGGTCGTTGATACGATCTTCGGCCCCCAGAGAGCCATATCGAGTGTACTCGGGTCCGGTTTCGTGATCGACTACTCGAACTCCTACTATTTGGTCACGAACTTTCACGTAGTTGATGGCATCGTGAATGCTACGGTGACCTTCTGGAACGGCGAGGCCTACCCAGCGAAAATCGTCGGTTCCGACGCATACAGCGACATCGCTGTCATCGCCACCCAGGCTTCGCGTAGCGAGTTCTATCCTGTCGGATTCGCTCCGTCGTACTCTCTTGTGGTCGGACAGCCGGTGGTTGCTATCGGGAATCCGTTTGGCCTTTCTGGTTCTGTGACGTTGGGGATCGTAAGCCAGCTAGGGAGGACCATACAGTATCAATCAGCAGGAGGCGGATTCTCCATCGCGGATGTGATCCAATTCAGTGCTCCGATAAACCCGGGAAATTCGGGTGGACCACTATTGGATGTCAATGGAATGGTTGTGGGAATGACGACAGCCGTGGTGAGCGGTTCCCAGGGCGTGGGCTTCGCGATACCGTCCGACACCATACTGCGAGAACTACCATCCCTAGTGAGCAGCGGAAAATACGACAAGCATCCCTACATTGGATTCCAATATGTCGACATGAACTATCAGCTCTCACAAGCCATCGGAACTAACGCGACCTACGGCGTGTTAATAGAAAAAACGGTCACAGGCGGCCCAGCAGAGAAAGCGCAACTAAGAGGCGGACAGCAGATCGTTACGATCGACGGACAACAGTACCTCATCGGTGGAGATGTCATAGTCTCAATTGGCGGAAGCAGAATCGTGAACTACGACGCACTCTCAACATATCTGGAGAGACACACGATCCCAGGACAGATAATTCGGGTCGGCGTGATCAGATCAGGCAGCTACCTAGAAGTGCAAGTTACACTCAGCGGGTACTGAGCAACGGACACGGTAGTTTGGCATCATTACTCGAACCGTCGTCAGTCGTTTCCTTCCCTTTGCATGTGCGTTGCACGCAGCACTCAGGAGCCATGCGGGCTCATAGTCCCGGGAACATGTTTTCCATGAATCGCTTCCGGTAGGGGCTGATGTTACTTCCGAGCAGATCAGTTAGCACGTAGTAGCTCGTTTCAAAATCGGTTCTACTATCGTTATGGAACTTCATAACGGGCATCGTTGAAGGTGCGGACTCCCACGTCTTATCCCAAGCTTCGATGGATCCTACTAGGTTACGGTCTCGGTTACGCCTTTCCAATTCAGCTCTACTCACGACCATGACCACAAGCAACGGCACAACATCCTCAACTTTCGTCCTGAGCAGAAACTCGCGTGTGGAATTTCGAGGAGCCGTGCAATCCAGAATTACGTTAAGCCCTCTTCTCAGGGCGAGGTCGCGCAGTGAAGCCAAACACGTGTACACAAACTCCTCATCGGCTGACGGCTGAGAGACACCGTAGAACATTGAGCGAACATCATCTACGCTCAGTCTTACGAAGGTTGGATTCTCAGATACAAGCCGCTTCGAAAGTACAGTCTTGCCAGAGCCTGGATATCCACTAAGGACGATATTCCACAGTTTCCTTCTGAAGCTCAGGTTCCCTGTCCCCTCAAGAGAACGGATTCAGTTCTCACACACGTGATGAGATGGATTTCTACGTTTTCGTCACGTACGTTCATCAGTATGGTGAAGATGCCTTCGCTCGCTCCAAGAACAAGCTCCTAGTCGTCCTGAAAAAGAAGCAAGAACACCGGTATTGATCCGGTATCATCATTCATCCTGCGTCATCATCAATTTGAACTAACGTGTGTGGGTCTCATGGTGCGAGCAACTGAATCGAACCTACATTGGACAAGCATTTCTATGCGTCTGGCACGTGAACTATCCCAGTCGATACCCTTTCTCCAAGCCGCATTACATAGGGTTTGAAATACGCTAGGCTTCCTTCTTCTGCGACGGGCCGCGGACATTCAAGAACCGCTAACGTGAGTTACAATGGGCATTGATTCATCGAAGAAGGATGGCTCGGGATCGGCGAGAGTGATCAGGAGCGGCGAAAGATGGTATTGGCTTGATTGGCTCAGAGTTCTCGCCATGGGCACGATCTTCCTGTATCATAGCGGCAGGCCTTTCGTCGTCGTTTTTCCATGGCATATCATGAATCCTGAGCCCGACTTGGTGTTCACTCTGGTTAACGTCTTCGTGACCGGATGGATCATGCCGCTATTCTTCGTGATCTCCGGTTTCGCCACATACTTCTCTCTGACCAAACGGAGTCCTGTGCGATTTGCCAGGGATCGATTTAGGCGACTCATGATTCCCTTCATTTTCGTTGGTCTGTTACTAGTCCTGCCCGTGCACGTGTACTATGACGCCGTGTTCCACGGACGTTTTGCTGTGAGCTTCATCGACTTCTATCTCGGGCCTTACTTTACGAAGGCTTTTCCATTCAGCTTAGATTTCTCGCCCGTTTATTTCGCAGACTCAAATCAGGGCGTTTACCTCTGGTACGTTTTCTGGCTCTTCGTGTTCTCGCTCATCACTGTCCACCTCTTCAAGTGGCTCATGCAAGAAGCGAATCGTAGGAGGATCTCAAGATTAGCGAGCCTTTCCAATAGGCGCGGAGGCATATTTTTGCCAGCGATTCCCATGATCGTTGTGAATGTTCTTGCGGTGCCGCCTTATTTCGTGTTTCCCAGTGGGTATGGTGGATGGAAACTCCCGGCCTATCTCGCCCTTTTCATAACCGCCTACGTGCTAGCTTCTGATTCCCAATTTCTACAGTCCATCGACAGGAACAGGATACCCGCGCTCTTGCTAGGAACTACTACCAGCGTTGCCACTGTCATCCTTTTCGTGACCCTTGCACCTGAACTCCTTGCCACCCCACTATGGTACGTGACAGTCTCTACTGTGTGGGCATTGAACGGGTGGTGTTGGGTAGTCGCCATACTTGGTTTTGGGCGCAGACTGCTATCCTTCAACCACAAATTCCTAGGAATCTCAAACGAACTGGTCTTACCATTCTACATCCTGCATCAAACCGTAATCGTCATGGTGGCCTTCTATGTTGTCCGCTTGAACCTGATCGTGATCGAAAAGTATCTTATCATCGTCCTGATCTCATTCGCCGCAATATCCGCACTGCTACTTCCAATTAGTCAAATCAATCTGCTCAGGTTCCTGTTCGGAATGAGGCCGAAGAAGAGACAGAGATAGGCCGCGCCTGAAGAGTCAAGCTACATGTGCGTGTTGGTCTCATGGTGCGGACGTGTGGAAGGTTTATTTGGTATTCGATGTAATACACGTATACAGAAGGGGCAAATGTGCAGAAGCTTACCGAAAGAGACCTGGTAGTGCCGGTTAGATTCTCGCAGCACGAGATCGACGCGATTGACAAAACTGTGCACAGGCTTGGAACACGGTCCAGGAGTGCTCTGATTAGAGACGCGATAGAGAAGTATCTTCGAGAGACAGGCAGCCTCAAAGTCGTTGAGATACGAAGTGGCGTGACCACAAAAGACGCGAAGGCCGAGATCGTCGTCTATCTTAGAAAACACAAAGAGGCTGAGACATTCGACATCGCGAATGACCTTAGGATCGATCTGGGCTTGACTGTCAAGGCTTTGAAAGAGCTCTGGGCGGAGGGCAAAGTGGCTTGATTGGGAAAGAAGTCGGAGACAAGCTCATTGCAGAACAGATCATCTGCGAATGCCGAAAGCTGAAGGGGCCCGTGCTCATACACAAGGGCGCCCATAGAGCCCAGAGATACGTCTTCTACGGTCTTCCAGCAGAAGCCGTGATAGGAAAGAAATGGAGACTAACCGAGTAGTCTTCCACAATCATTCCGAGCATCTTTGGATCTCTGTCCCTGCATGATTGGCCCAGTACAAACCAGTCACGATAAGAGGCGCCGCTCCGAAAAAAAGAGGCGCCGGTTATTGTCAGCGCAATGTGTTTGCCCTTGAGGGAAGATCACGGTATGACAAAGCGAGTATCATTACTTTCTACAGGAGTTGCATCAAATCTTGGACGGTGAGGTTCGCCTGTCTCAGAATAGACCTCAGTGTTCCTCTGGCAAGTTCGTGATGCATTGGTACTACGACAATCAGTATCTCCCGACCTCTTATCCTCTTGAGCCTTACATTGCTTCCTTTTCGGCCAACGATGACGAACCCGGTCTTGTTGAGAACTCTAACCATTTCCCGGCCAGAAATGACTGGAAGCTTTCTCAAGGCCGGACAACTTTGACAAGGGTCACCATCGGTCGATAGTCCCGTTCGGGAACTCTTGCATCTTCATCTTCGAGGTAGAGCTCGATGGCCTCCCTAAGATTGTCCAATGCCGATTCGACATTCTTGCCCTGACTAGTAATCTCTAGTTCGGGGCAATTAGCAACGTACAATTTGCCCTCTTTGCTGACGACGGAAGACAACTCAAGAGAGTGTCTAGCCATATGCCATCACCGATTGTCTCTCTTTCTCATATGTCGGCTCTCCCGTTAATCGCTTTCCCCGAAGCTCTACGTCCCAAACGCCTATCGTTTTCTTTGTGCCTGACAAGAGATCGCTTCGGTCACCGTGTTGAACCTCCGGGATAGGGCTCTCCCGGCATCAGAGATCGCCAATGAGATCGATGGCATTGGTGTGTGCGAGTCTCTTGGAGTAGGCATCGGACAGGGGATCGGTCGGGACGACGACGGGATTGGCTAGGAAGCGTTCTACAGGTTCTCTAAGTATCTGTTGATTTCTGTCTCCGCGTTGTCTGCTGTGATGAAGATGGGGACGTTCTCCATACCTGTAGCTATGTAGCTCGAGAGCAACCACCGGCCTGGCGAGAACTCCAGAGTCTTCTCAAGTATGCTCGGATCGATTGTGAATGTTGTGCTGACGAGGCTCCGGTCGTATTGGCGGGGCAATGTGCCAACGAAGTATGTGTGGAGCTGTTGGAGCGCGTTCGTGTTGAGGTAGGCGATTCGTTGGGTGGAGATGCATCCGCCTAGCCCGTACTTACGGCCTTGCCTGAGAAGCGTCTCAACAGCATCAGTGCATTCACGCTCGATTCCTCTGGCCTCGGAGGGCGCGGGAGCGAACTCCTGAGCTTCATCAAAAACGAAGAGGACCCATGGCTTGACCTTGAATTTCCGCTTGCGATTCCAAAGCGTCACCCTCGTCAAGTCAACAGCGAGCTGCTTGATTGTCACAGGATCTGAGATCGAGAGGCAAACGAGGCGAGTCGGTCCCTCAAGGAGGTGATGGATCTTCTCAGTTGTCAGTCCTGGCCTGCCTTTCTCGGCGGCTCCCCTGCGAATCGCGTCTAGGAGTCCCTTTCGTGATGTTGCCCAACCGTAGACGTTGCTCTTCTCGCTGACTTTGTACTGTTCCACAGCCCCCTGAGCTGTCGAGCCCAGGAACGCGACGAACTCTTCATCGATGTCGTCCAGTTCGTTCTTGTTCTCTTTGGTCATGTATTCGGCGACTGCTGACGATATGTCGTCGAGCGCATCAAGGTAGTTCTGCTTGCCCGAGCTTTCGCCCATCATCGAGCCTATCGCAGCTAGAATGTCCGTGTAGCGTGGGACCACGAACCTGGGCTTGACGTACCGTTCAACCCTGCCCAGCTCCATTATACTTCGGAAGGCTTTGACCGGTCGCTCGTCCTTCTCGAACTCTCTCGGCTTCACGAGCGAATCGTACAGCTGAGCTGCATCTTTCACTGGATCTTCCAGGACTATCTTGGATGGAATCGACTTGTCAGCGAACACATCCATAAGCAGGAACGGGTATTCCATCGAGATGTCGAAGATCACCACCTTCGTATCCTTAGTGTGGTAGATGAGGCGGCGTAGAACATTCGAGAGCAGGTTGGATTTTCCACCGCCCGTGAACGAGAAAACCCCGAAATGGTAGCGCAGTAGGTTCTCGAAGTTCACGTAGATCGGAACCTTGGTCTTCTCAGATTCGAACATCTTGATGACGCCGAGACGCGGATCCTCACGTGCCACGTCGGTCGTTTTCAGTTTCTTCCAGTCGACACCCATCTCTTCGAGGATTCTGCGATTATACATCTGGTGAATCATGTCTTGGTTGAGGATGTGCGTCTCCTCCCCGACGATCGGATAGGAGAACCCTTTCACATACTCCGGCTCGCCTTTGCCCGCGATGACTAGGTCGTAGTTGATCGGGATCGCCTGCACCTGGATCATCATGGAGGATCTGTCGTCAGAGTCCCAATCCCGAACCGACTGCTGGATGATCTCGAACTGCATCGGATAGTAGCTCTGGTCTGACAAGCCGCGCAAGCCAAAATGCTCCGGCCGGATGCTGGCGATCTCTGCGAGAGTGTATCTCTCGCCGTCAGTCTTTGTTGCGCGGAAGTTCCGAACGGCGAGTATCATGCCCTCCTCGACTAAGCGCATTATGTCTCTCTGGTACTCGGCTTTCACCGTGCATTCGTATCGAGCGGTGGTGCTGATCTGCGTGGTCTCTGGCGACGGGCCATAACGCGGGCGAACCATCGCCACACGCGCCTTGAATCTCCCGTCAAAGTCTGTGAAGTATCGCTTAATGTCCTCTTCTCGTTGATTCAAATTCAGCTCTCCTTTCTCTAAACGTGCTCATATAGAAGACGAACTCGCGTAGGTCATGGTTCGTCATTATCCAATCCCGCGTCGTCTCAACGATTCGCATGAACTCACGCGCATGCCACTTCGCCACGTTATCCGCGATGAAGAGCGGCACATTATGACCGAAGGCCTCAGGAATACTCTTGCTCGTCATCGCACTCAGTAGAACCATGGTGAGGTTCTGGATATCATTCCGCGCCTCCTTGTTCGGATAGAGTATTGGTTTCACCTTCTCCTCGACGCTACCGTACTCGTGAGAAAGCTCGCATACATGATTCAGATCCAATTCCGGATAGACCAACCGGTCCGTGAGCAGCACATTGCTCCGTAGCTTCGGGTCTTGTTCAGCCTGGGCAAGTTGGACATAGGACTTTAGGAACAGCCGTTCCGAGTTCACTCTGTTCTGTACGGCGCCGCTCACGAATCCGTCTCTCCCAGGCGTCTTGTCCTTGGGTAGTTCTGGGACCATGGTCTTGAAGGCGGTATCATACTCGACGAGCGCCCACGGAACCGACAGCTTATCCCAGTTGTGAACAGACGCGGACTGGAGGAACATCCTGTCAGTTCTAGGTATGTTCTCCAGAGATTCGTCTGAGAGGTCAAGCTTCCACATGTGCTCGCGACTACAGATCTTGACTACTTGACGTTGGAAATCTCGGGCGGCGGTATCCTTTGTTAGGCCGATGAGTAGAACCGGCCTCTTCCAGCATTCCTCGATGATCATGTTGAGACAGAAGAGGGTCAGGAACGCCATGTCAACCGTCGTGAGCCAAGTCGGTTTGCCGGCTTTCGTGATCATCATCGGGTTGGGGCGCTCGGCTAAGGGCTGATCGAGGAATAGGCGGTCGCCGATGGTGCACGTGAGCTTCTTCATTCGCTCCCAGCTATTCCGATACTCCTCCTTGAGAGCGTAGCTGGAGCCTGTGGACTGAACGAAGTTAGCCTTCTCGAGGCCGTCTAGGATTTTCTTGGCTCTACGCTTGCAGTCAGCGTGCTCAAGATGAAGCCGCCCGCAGAGCTCGTCTAGCGTGAGCGAGGTTGCGGTTTCAAGTTCGTAGAGAAGGCGTGGTCTCAGGTAGTCGCCTCTGGGTGGCGGATGATCGAGCGCCTTGTTGATGAAACGGTGGCGGCAGTAGATCATCTCCTCCATGCGTATTGCCTGGCCGTCGAGGTCGGAGCCGCAGAGGCCTGACTTCTCTCTGAGCCTCTGACCGTGCGCTGTGTCGCTGATGAGGGCGGAATGCTCGCCTGAGAGGGTCCTATCCATGAGGAGGATCCGTACGTCCTCGTCGATGATGAGCCTGTAGGCGAGGTAGAACTCGGAGAACGCCATTATCCAGTCGGCGATTCGTGAATTGTCGAAGATCGCCTTGTCGTCGAGAGGCTTCTTGCCGCCGAGGGCGTCGATCATTGAATCGACGTCAGATACCTCATTCACGTAGAGCGGAACACAACTAGAGATGCCGCGGCCGTGCTCGAGTAGCTTGCCGCCGTGCTCAACTGACGGTTTCGCGTCTCCGTGGAATGTTATCCAGCCGAAGGAGACGTAGGCGCCACCGAAGAAGATGATGAGATCGAACATGTTCCGTGCGTACTCGGTGCCGTCCACAGCGGCAAACTTCACTCGCTCGGAACCAAACAACTTCAAAGCCGTTTCACGGGCCCGCTCCACGCTGAAGTCTTGGATGATGAGGTTCGAGAGGAGCGCATTGTAGACGTCGCTTGCTGAGGAGAACCGCTGGTTGTAGTCGGATATGCGGTCCAAGGCGCCGGCTTTCAGAAAATGGCCTGCACGTTTCAGCTGGTTGCTGAGGAATGATGTCTCCATTTCTGAAAGCCTAGGCGTCAACCCATGCACGCTCCCGCTGCTTATCTGGGATGGAAGATCGCACCCTTGCTGAGAGAGAGTTGCGTCAGCGGGTATTTAACACGGGCTCACAAGTGAAACTACTGTGCAGTGGCAAGGTCACATTCCCGATGTGTCCTAGGTGGCGTTTAGAGTCATCGGCCTTCAGATCCTGCAGCTAGTGGTCAATCATGTTCGGGACCGGTCTTTCTTGGAATCTGGCCCGGTTCCGGTCATGTTCTGATGCAGAGTTACTCATTTTGTGCCTTGTCGGTGCATTCTAGCGTATTTGCGAAGTTCTTCCGGTGTTAGTGGGCCTTTCCTTGCTGAGCGCTTGCCTGTGATGATTTCGCGAATGGTCCCTTCCAATGGTTCCTCTCCTACAGCCTTGAGATAGGCATTTACTATCGGCAACCCGGTTTGTATGCACTTTTCGGAAAGAACGGCGGATATTGCATCGCGCCCCTCAGATTTGAAAATGGTGACAAGACCACGGGTGTGCAATGCTCTCGCCTCCGAGAGTACTGTGCTCCTGAATTTGTTGTCGTAGTTTGTGGGTAGATCATTCTCCAAGTCTATGTGTTTGTGATGTCGCCCGCCTCTGGCCCAACAGTGGCCAAGCTAAAGTTTGTAGAGAATGAATCCTTGAACGTGTTTCGGGTCGCCTTTCCTAAGTGTTGGAATACAATCCACTCTCCATGTAATATACTACAACCTTATATTGCGGGATACAAGTGTCATCGGTGATGTTGAGGATAATGGCGCAAACAGGTCCCCTAACGAGTCTATTCGGAGACCCGCATGGCAGAGCGATAGCGAAGGTGCTCGACCAATCCATCCTAGTGGGAAACATGGAACAGACGATCCGTATGCTCGCTGACTCCACAGAGCTAGACTACAAGACCGTTCAGTCCTCCTTAAGAAAGCTTGAGGGGTTGGGACTAGTCAAGAAGGGCCGGAGGGTCGGGAACGCCCAAACCTACAAGTTCAATGTCGAGTACCACCTACACGACCTTGTGAGTTTCGCCAGAAAGATGCAACTAACCCCGAAACGCCGCTAGGAACCACCGTTTTTCCGATTTTCGGCGACAGAGGTCCAGCCAGGAACATTTCCGCAAACTCGATGACCGGTGTGCAACTATAAATATCACCAGCCTAAAATGATGAGCATAAGGTACAAAAAAATGAGCATGCCCAAGGAACTGGGCTTCATAACTCCCACGTTCATGACTGTGTTTGAGCTGTTCCTCTCAGATCCCATGCAGGAGTACCATGAAAGAGAGGTTGTGCGAAGAACTAACGTAAGCAGGGGATCTGCGAATAAGATACTGCGTCTGCTTGCAGCCTTGGGCTTTCTGACGAGGCAGACGAGGGGCAGAATGGTATTTTACAGACTCAATCACAGGGAGGCCGTGGTGAAGCAGTTCAAGATACTGTCCAATGTCTACCTGTTGAAGGGACTGACAGCCCAAATAAAGGAAGAGTCCAGGAGAATCGTCCTATTTGGCAGCTGCGCCGAAGGAACAGACACAAGGGAGAGCGACATAGACCTATTCATTCTGACGTCAACAAAGAACACGGTCAGGAGAAGAATACGCGACTTCAACAGAACCAGCGACAGAAAGGTAGTTCCGGTAGTAATCGATACAAATGAACTGACAAGGCTGAAGCGGGAAGACAAGCCCCTCTATGAGAACGTGCAAAGGGGGATAGTGCTGTGGGAGAAAGAGTGAGTGCCGAGCTAACCAGATTGCTGAGAGAACGGAAACTGCTCAGAATCAGAGCGGATAGGAAACTGATTCTCAAAGAGATCGAAGGCGCCAGCTACGACCTCACAAGAGCGAGGAGATCTCTGGATGATGACGACGCAAAATGGGCTATTGTCAAAGCCTACTACGCGATGTTCCATTCCGCACGTGCGCTGCTGTTCAGCAAAGGTTTCAGGGAAAAGAGCCACAGAGCGCTTCTCGCTGCTCTGCGCGAACTGTTCAGAAGCTCAATAGAACCAGCACTCTTTGACGTGTTCGAGGACGGAATGGCTATGCGAGAGGAAGCCGACTATTCAATGACATATTCCGAAGAAAGCGCATTAGAGCTCATGGAAAACGCACAGCGGTTCTTGCTCGAAGCAAAACGCGTGCTCAAGATCGAAGACTAAGAGCTCAAACGCGAATCTCTTTTCGGAGTTCGGCGAGCGTCACCAAGCCGCCTCTCTCAACTTCTCGGCGACCCTGGACGATCTGTCTCTTCTCCGATGCAGTGGGTCGCTCTTCCGGCAAGAGGTATGCTCGCAGCCGCAGAAGCTCAACTTTCACATCATCAAGCTTGGTGATTACCTTGTGAAGTTCAGTCTTTGTGACTGCCATGATCCCTCATCTTGAGAGAACGCATGCCCGCATACTAAGACTTGCGGTGTAGGCATGATGTCTCGGAGAGCGTTCGACGAGCGTAAAATAGTGAGCATATGCCCAGAAAACGCGGCTTGCCGCCAATAACGACCACAATGTGTCGATCGATGCCAATCAGGAATTACAACACCTACTCGACCTGCTGGAGACGACTCAGGAACTATGCTTCAGCTGGTTGCTGAGGAATGATGTCTCCATTTCTGAAAGCCTAGGCGTCAACCCTTGCACGGTCCCGTTGCTTATCTAGGATGGAAGATCGTACGCTTGCTGGGAGAGATTTGCGTCAGCGGGTATTTAACACGGGCTCACAAGTGAAACTACTACGCCGTCGTAAGGCCTCATGCTTGGAGTGCCTCGGGTGATGTCCATATTGGTCGACCATCAGACCAAACAAGCAATGGCCAATCATATTCAGGAGCCGGCCATGCATTCAAACCCGATGATAGAAGACTTCGAGGAGATCAGGCGACTATCGAATTCCATGAACTGCGGTTCTCACCAGATCTAGCTTCAAGCACATCTGCGATCATTGTACCCTACCTAGGCTGAGATGGGGATAACGAATTGCAGATTTGTCATACCCTAGCTACTACCTTTTCAAGCGACGACACTCATACTTGATCAAAGTTCTGAGTGATTGAGTTTTGAGAAAGGTGGGAATAGTCGCCAGCCTTTCGACCGTAACTGATGCTCAGCTGATCTTGAACGACGGGGTCAGCTTGAACAGGCCTCTCGCGTAGCCTTCGGTTTTGTCTCGGTTATTTCCAGCATTTCTGTTGGCGCTAACATTCGTCGTACTAGACACGATTACTAGTAGGTTATGAGTCCCTTCTCTTCGAGCATTTCTTGCAATTTTGTGATGGCTCTGGGTACTTCCGCTTCTTTCTTGGCGCCTGTGCATACCAGCTTTCCGGTCGTAAAGATTAGTATGACTACTTTGGGGTCGTCCATTCTGTAGATGAGGCCAGGGAACTGTTCGGGGTTCGTACATCGTCCTCTTCAGTGAGTATGTTGTCTTTTCTAGGTCGATGTGCCCTCCCAACCCTGCGGAGGATACTATGTTCTGGATTTGGATTTCCGGTTTTGCAAGGATGACTATGCCGCGCCTCTTGAGTTCGTCGACGACTTTCGTGATTGCCTTCCTTGCTAGTCTCTCGGACTTTGCTCCGGTGCAGACCATCTTTCCAGAGCTGAAGATGAGTGTCGCGGTCTTCGGTTTCTTCAGTCGGTATACGAGTCCGGGGAACTGCTCAGGCCTATATTCGACGCCAGGAAAGACCCGGACAATCGAGTTGAGGTCTATCTTCTGATTCAGTGTGGCGGACGCGACGACGTTCTCTATGTTGATGTACGCTTTGTCTTTGGCCAGAGGGTGCACCTGAGTGATGCTTAAGGTGCGCCTTATGAAGGAAGCCTATATGAATACGATTTGCGGAGCACGCAAGAAGTCTGCGAGTTTCGAAAGTTCGGTCTTGGAATGTCAATCCTTTCCCATTGCGCCCAACAGCGTACTGAGAGTGTCATAGAGATAACTGTGAATCGCTCTAGATAGTGGCTCCTGCTGCTTCTCTGGAATCCCTAAAACTGAGAGCCATGCTGCATCCAACTTTCGGCGGCCCTCGAATGACGTTTTCAGCTGTTCAAGTATACTTGGGTAGGCTACTTCTCGAAGCTCCTCGAACACTGTGAGGAGTCTCCTACGCTGCGAATCTCTCAGCGCGGTAAGGTCTGGGATCAGAGTTCGCGCAAAGCGGTGTTTGTCGAATCTCCACCACGTCCCTCTAGTTTGTGTTCGCTGTTCTAGCAGCTGCAGTAGGAATAGAGATGAATTGAACCAGAGGCATAGGAGTTTTGCATCGTCATTGGAAAGGTTGCGAAATCCCCACCCGCCATGACCTGTGAAACTCAAACTCCTCGTGTACAGCGCAATATGATGCGTTCCCGGGGCTCCTGGATCAATTCTGCGAGCCAGACAAAGGCGTGTGGACCCTTCCTTCACGCGGCTCAACCATCGTTCTCTAATACGCATCAGGAACTTCGGGGTCTTCGTCTCTCCATATATTGATTGCATGATTTGTGCGAGATTGGAAAACGGCCTTGAAATGAGAATGTCAGTCGCATTCGAGACGTCAAACCATGGATAGTGAGAGAGCCGACGAACGGTCGGCACAACTGCGGATTTCGGGATCGTGAATCTGGCGTCTGAGACTCTGTCAGCTGCCGTGAGCGCCGAAGAAGTCTCACCTACGAGGACTAGCCGGTCCACTTTCTTCAGCGCACGTTTCTCGTCGCGGCAGATGTTCAGGGCAGATGTTCCAAAATAGACCCCGCCTCGCCCCTCAGGACCTGGCGCCTCGCGGTTTCCCAGGCTAGACATGAATGCTCTGACACCGCTCTTTTTTTCATATTTAGTATAGGCAACCATCAATGGAGATCTCAAAACTGGGCTGAGGTCATGCAACAAATCAGCGTAGCCTTTTGTTAGACGAGGCAGAAGCTTCGTTAGTCCGCCTCGTTCGACCAACAGTTCACGTTGAGGAACCCACCTCAAAACCGTCTGATCGTCTTCGTAGTCTTGTTCAACCCCAATGTGTGAAACCAAGTTCTCGACGTCATCGGAACTCCACTCTGTTGGTGACGTCTTGGTGCCAACGAGTGCGAAACGGTGATTTCTTTGAGGGTTCTTCTTCTCGGCCACCAGAAGGATCTCGCTGAGTGCCGTATTCTCTGAGAACGCCGAGCGCCCCAAGCCAACGATAACCGTGCAAACAGTATAGTTCTCCTCTATCATTTTGACGATCGGAGCGAAAGCCTCTCCGGTCAGCGTTGTCTGAGGAAGGACAGCCGCGAGTCGTCCACCAGCCTTGAGAAAACGGTCGGCCAGAAGTAGGAAATGGCCCTGAAACCCGATCTTTCCTTGGAGAAGCGATTGATATTGTGAGCCGAAACGTAACTTGAGGAGTTTCTTGTATTCGGCCCCGAGCCTGTCTGAACTAGTGAAAGGCGGATTCATGATGACAACGTCCACTGCGTCCAGATCTATCTTGTCGCCACCGACTCCACCAGGAGTCATCGAACCTTTCTCGATGTACTCCGCCATCTCCATTGGATGCCTTCCGTCCTTGAACATGTCGAGTGTAGGCTGTTTGAACGCCCCGGAGAGTTCCCGAGTAAGAGAAGGAATTGATCTGTTCGGCTCCAACTCCGTCGAGTCCCAGATTCCAACTCGAACTCGCTGTGTGGTGAAACGTGGGGCCTGCATGGCGAGATGAACGACGGCGAGGTGGGCCGCGAACGGCATGATATCAACTCCTGTTATTTCCTTGTTCAGGAACCTTTCGTGGTCTTTCTCTGTAATGAGATGCCCGCTCTTCTCCAGAAGGCGTCGTTTCTGTTCATAACAGCTTACGAGTAGAGTCCCGCTACCACAAGCTGGGTCCAACACACGATCTTTGTCGTGACGAATTGGGAGGGCCGAAAGGAGATCCGCTGCCTGTCTATTCGTGTAGTAGGCGGCTACGGGCTTACGAATCGCTAGAGGGATGAGGTTGTGGAAAACCTTACCCAATACGTCATGCCGGATTCTTGCCAGCCCCATTGCTTGAACGATTTCGACAACACTACGAACGGTGTCAGTTGCGTTGGGTGAGAGTCTTGAGGCTATGTCGAACCCGAAAGTGGGTGCATAGTCAACTTCGAGGACCTTTCGGAAGTACTCTGTCAGGTCAGCCGGTCTACTTAGCGCGTCAGTGTCGATTATCGGAAAACTCGTCGGGTCTGCCCTTGACAGAACATGGTAGAAGATTATCTGGTTTATGAGCAAGTAACTTGCGGCTCGACGCAAATCCTCGATCGGAAGTTGACTCCGCTTGACTTCCAAGATGTTGTCGAAAACCAGCCGTCCTCCAAAGATGTCCTCGAACTGTTTGACGCTTAGTCCCCGCATTCTGAGACTCAGTTGTCCGACTGAAGCCGCAAGTACGTGAACCACGAAGTCAGTATCTGGTACTACTTCTCTGGGTGGCCGGAGAACGTGTGCTGCGATCCAATCAGCAATTTCGGAGAGCGAACCATCCTTACGGTCAGCCGGGCGCTCGTCACGGAAGAGTGCTGATACTTCATATTTCAACTTGGGAGATCTGGATAATTCTCGGACCGACTCCCACGGAACCTCTCTAAGTTCCCCTGGCAGCAGAACAGCAAATGCTCCCGAAATCGGCGCGGTTCGGATCTTGATCCACTCGGTGAGCTTCTTGATGTCTTCCCAGTAGTCCGCCTGGTCACCAACCTTTGTCTCGAGGACATAGTTCGCTCCGTTGGCGAGAACTGCATCTGGGGCCTTGCGACCAGCGGGAAGGGGTAACGACAACTCTCGGCCGAATCGTACATTCCGAGTCTTCAGTTCATCTAACAGAACTTCCCTGACTGTCATTTCCGTCGAATGGAAGGCCATAACATCCCAACACTAGCTAGTCAATGAACCAATGTATGAGTCTTGTCAATTCGAGTGTGCAAGGATCCAGAGTTTCAAGCTTCGGGCCTTGCCTCCGAGCCCGGGACCCTTGCAGTAAGTAACTGCTGTGCCTGCAAACTCCTCAAACCCCCTGATGAATGCTTGGAAGTCTCGTCCGCAAACGACGTAGATCTCAGAGTACGACGCCTTCCTGAGCATCTTCTTAAGCCTGGCTAGATTAGAGGCTCTTGCGCCTTCTGTTGCTCTGATCTTGTCCACAGGGTGATGCAAGGGCACGAGGTCGTCGGCTTGAAGTATGCCGTATCTATCAGAAACCACCAAAATGTCTACACCTTTCAGTTTGCCTTCTCTCAGGTACTTCCGAAGGATACGAAAGAAGACACCATCAAAGCGTTCTATCGCGGGTATCGACTCCGGATCAGGAACTCTACGCTGAGATGCAGATACAATGACTAGTCTTCTCAAGATACTCGCCTATCTGAGTGTAGGGCAAGTGTCCCATTTTGCTCATGTCTATTAGATCATGCTTGCGGGACGGCTCCAGTGTAGTCGTTCCAGCTCGTCGTCCCTTGTTATTGCGTAGACCCGGCGGATTGGTTTCAGAGCTTTTGTCAGCCCCGCTGCGTCTCGTGACGTGACGCGGGATCCTTGAACTCTTGATCTTGTGCATGTAGGGTCCTCGTGGCGTGGTCGTCGGGTTTGAATCGTCGTATTGGGATTTTCTTTTTTGTGGTGGTGTGGGTAGGCTGGTGCGGGCACCCGAATTTGAACCGCTGCTCGTCGGAGTCTGGCGTGCGCATGTGGAAGCGGATCGTTTTCGAAGTGGTGTCAGTCAATTATGTTTCGGCCTGACTGATCGGCTCGAATCAAGGCTCAGTTGCAGATCGCACAGCTCATCACGCAAGAGTGAAGAGGCGAGTCAAGGCATTACAATACGGAAACGTAGGCTCAGGAGACCGTTATGGATCTATACGGAGC
>Ga0209610_1000388_pt1 | contig 23049 bp, 19 predicted proteins | sample LakKivw275mmetaG_FD_184137 | JGI IMG/M metagenome (GOLD analysis project Ga0209610, IMG submission 184137) | Anoxic lake water microbial communities from Lake Kivu, Rwanda to study Microbial Dark Matter (Phase II) - Lake Kivu water 275m metaG... | ecosystem: Environmental > Aquatic > Freshwater...
AGGTGAATAAGCTCATCCTTTATGCTGCGGACTGCGGCGGGTATTACTTTCCTACACCTCCGGAAGTGGAGAAAAAATTGTATGATACATCGGGTACCAATGAGGAGCGCGGGAAAAGGCTGATCGGACTGCTGTTTCCTGATGGCTGGCTTGCAGTTCATCTGGATTACGTGAAGGATATTTTTTCCCGTTCGAGGCAGATAGCACATCCGGAAAACGTGAGACAGCAGGCTGATGCTATGAATAACTGGAAAGGATGTTGCGACCGTCTTCAACAGATTAAGAACCCGACCCTCCTTGTCACAGGTACGGAAGATATTTTGACGCTACCCGGGTATTCATACATGATGGTTGATAAGATTTTAGGTGCGAAGCTGGTAAAGATGGAAAATGGCGGCCACGGGTTGATGTACCAGTTTCCTGAAAGGTTTTCCGAAGCGGTTATCGATTTTTTGAGATAGACTTCGATAGCACTTTCAGAGATACCACCACTCGCTTTTTTGTGTTGCATTTATTACTGCCAGGATATATATTTACCCGAATAGAAAAATTATTCGTAAAACAGACAATACTTATTAAAGGAATCGATGACAAGAAAAGAGGTTGATCTCATCCCCTCCGAGCTTCGCGCTATTGAGATTCACAAGTACTATCTTTCCCAGCAAGAAGGCAGGGAGGTTAGACTGGAAGAGGCAATAGTGGACTTCCTTATTAATTATGAAGCTGATTTTTTACGGAAGAAACAGCTTGAGGATGTGGAAGTACAAAAAGAAGAAATACTGAAGTATAAGTGGATTGAATCAGAGAAGGAAGGGCACGATATAGGAACAGAAAAGGCGGCACAGGAGTGGGTTGAAAAGTACGGCTCTATCTGGAGGGAGGAGAGGGAATCCCTTGAGAAAAATGAATTTCTTGAACTGACTGTAGTTATTGAAAATAGAAACGGAATTAAAATGGAAATGGCTCAATTAGCTGATATTGCACACAACTGCGACTGTGATCTGTACATACATAAAGAGAGGATGAAGTATTACAATTTTATGTTATTTGGGAAAAAGGAATATTTAAACGTTAAGTCGATTCTCTGTCCTGAATATCTGGAAACCGTAAGAGGTGAGAAGATAGAATTTATCGCTACCGGTAATGGAGCCAGAAGGGCATTTGAAGAAGTAGAACGCTTTATACACTATTCCGCTCTGTAAAAGTGTGTCGGAGCCTGTTTGGCCGAAACACTGTTTCTTTAACTCTATAAGCAGAAAGGCAGGCTAAGGTTCAGGTTAAGGAAAAACTTTATTCTGTGCTTTATACTCTCTGCTCCATGCCCTCAATTATGAGCTATGAGCCTCATTCTCTAAGCATCTCTTCAAAACCTTTGATGCTTTTCAAGGCTTTTCTTAAAAATTCTGGTGCAGTCTCGCTCTTCGGATCTTTTGAAAATACTTCTAATGTTAAAAATCCTTTGTATGTTTTTAAAGGAAAACTATTTTTCACAATATCCCATTTAATGGTTCCCTCCCCCGGAAGCCAGTGCCTGTCAAGGAGGCCATCGTTATCGGAAATGTGGGTTGTGAAAAGCAGATGGCCCCACTGTTTAAGCATTAACCCGGGTTGAGGGCTATACAAAAAATCATGCGAACTGTCATAGCAAAGACCCAGAGAAGGAGAATCAATATTTGAGAAGATATAATCAAGGTGCCCTAATTTCTGTGTATTTTCTATTGCTATCCTCACACCTGAATCCTCTGCGTATTTTGAAAGGTCTTTAATTATTGCCAATCCGTAGTGATTGGGCGGTTGAGGCTGCTTTCCTTTACTCTTACTTATATGAATGACGAGAATTGGTATCAGATGCTTTCTACAATAGGCAATGCATGATGAATACCCTCTTTTTATTTCTGTCCGGCTTTGCTTTGATTCTGACCATAGATTATTGCATTTTGCCTCCGGGGCATGTGCATATTCGAGATATAGTCCTTTTGACCTTACCATCTCAGGTATCAGGTTTTTCTGTCCGTTTCTGACGAGTTCTTCTTCATCCCCCAGCCCGACAGATGTTGTGTGAAATCCGGCCTGTTCTATCATTTTAAGCCTTTCATCAAAGGGTAGTGCATAACCAAAGTATGAATAGATGCCAATGTTTCTCATATGTTTAACCAGTTTATAATATTTGTTTTTTTAAGTCATTGTTAAAGTTCAATCATATGGCAGATTCACTGATATATGGTTGCTCCCACTGGCCGGAACACTGTTTCGCTCACTAATCAACCCTAAAATACCGTCTATCCTGTCTATTCAGTCTATGCGGTCTTTCTTGTCCTAACTAAATAGACGAGATAGACGAGATAGACCAAAAAGACAAGAAACTGTTTCCGTTGAAAATACCTCCCTTTTCTGGTAAATAGATATGATGGGGCTGCTGCCAGGCTATAAGAAGTGTTTCTTTTGCGGGCGTGCAACCGGCGGGCTTTCTCTCGAGCTCCAGTACGCGGATGGGACGGCATTCTGCGAATTTACTGCCCATGAGAAATTTCAGGGCTACGATGGAATGATGCACGGCGGCATCGTGACGGGAGTCCTCGACGAGGTTATGTGGTGGACCCTCTTCATGGAGACGAGGATGATCTTCGCAACCTCAAAGATCGAGGTAGAGTTCAGAAAGCCGATCACGTGTGGAAAGGTCTACCGCGCTTCAGGACAACTCCTTCGCTCCGTTCACGGCACGTACCACCTCTCCGGACTCATCGAGGATACATCGGGACATGCCTGCGCGCAAGCGAACGGCTTTTTCCGCAAGACGAGAGGGTTCACCTTAGAGGATATTATCAAGTACCTCGACTTCAGGGGCGTTCCTCTGGAGATACGCTCACTCTTTCGGCCTCTGGAGGTTTAGCCTTAGGCACCATCCGCTCTGCTCATAGCTAATGGCTGATAGCTGATAGACCAGTAAACAGTAGGCAGTATGGAGTAAGCAGTAGGCAGAGCACATGGCTATTGCAGAGAGCATAGAGCAAGGGGCGGGGAGCAGAGAGCATAGCGGAAGGTGCCTATATCCATCGCCAGAGCCGATGTGATGGCAGCCCTTACAAGATTCAAGCGCTTTGATTACCTGATGTAAGTATGCTACCTTCTCCCATCGTAGCAGAAGACAAGGAGTCGAATCATTGAATTGCATGTATCCCAATAAATGAGCTCCAATTCTTCCAGTTTATGTGGGGAGAAATATTTCATGTTCTCAATTTTATAGACATTATGGTATTATTAAAGTAATATTGAATAAAATTGACTAGTAAAGAGAGCCTCATGGTTGTTAAATCAAAGTCTCTACATCGAGAAAGAACGGAAGATGGGTCCCTCAAAATCCACAATAAATAGCAAGTCAGCGTTCTGAAAAAAGGAGGCACTATGAGCTGGAATAAACATATTAGAAGGATTAGATCAGCAAAGATAGTATTTAGTCTTTTTATCATCTGTCTTGTTGTTTCATCTGTTAATGCTCAGGAGACCCTGCCTCGACCGATAGAACCTTTTGGCGGTGTAGTTGAAAGAAATGCAAGTGATTCAAAGGAGTGGTGGCCTCCGCAAATAGAACCACCCAAGGATGCACCGAATATCCTTCTCATAATGACGGATGATGTAGGTTTTGGCGCAAGCAACACCTTCGGTGGACCGGTGCCGACCCCAACCTTGGACCGTCTCGCTAAAAGCGGTCTGAGATATAATGCCTTCCACACAACAGCCTTGTGTTCACCCACCCGGGCAGCGCTTATCACGGGAAGGAACCACCATTCGGCACATACCGGCACAATAATGGAGTTTGCCACTGGGTATCCCGGTTATGATTCTTTGATGGCAAAAAATACCGTAACCATTGGAGAGATCCTCCGCCAGAACGGATACAACACTGCCTGGTTCGGGAAAAACCACAATGTCCCGGATTGGCAGCACAGTCTTGTAGGACCCTTTGATTTATGGCCTACCGGTCTTGGTTTTGAATATTTCTATGGGTTTATCGGTGGTGATACAAACCAGTGGCAGCCTTCCCTATATGAGGGGACACAACCTGTCGAGCCCTACATTGGTAACCCGAAATATATCCTGAACGAAGACTTAGCCGATAAGGCCATTTCCTGGATCAAACAGCAGAAGGCCATTGCACCCCATAAGCCCTTCTTCGTTTATTACACACCAGGGGCTACCCATGCACCCCACCATGTACCTAAAGAGTGGATAGAAAAACATAAAGGGAAATTTGACCACGGCTGGGATAGGCAGCGGGAGATAACCTGGCAGAAACAGAAAGATATTGGTATTATACCATCCAACGCAAAGCTTACACCGAGACCGGGGGTCATCCCTTCCTGGGACACCCTCTCACCTGATGCAAAGAAGCTCGCTGCTCGAATGATGGAGGTCTATGCAGCGTACCTTGAGCATACAGATTACACTATCGGACGTGTCATAAAGGCGATCGAGGAGATAGGTGAACTTAATAACACGCTTGTCATCTATATTCAGGGGGATAACGGGGCAAGTGTTGAGGGGACCCACAACGGTACCCTCAATGAATTACGCACGATGACATTACCAACTCAGTACCATGAGGGGATGGGAGAGATGCTCGCCCACATTGATACCATAGGGAGTGACAGACACTACAATCATTATCCTGTAGGCTGGGCCCATGCCATGAATACCCCCTTTCAGTGGGCAAAGCAGGTAGCCTCCCACTTCGGAGGAACCAGAAACAATTTTGTAATTTTCTGGCCAAAACGTATTACGGATAAGGGAGGACTCCGCGAGCAGTTCCACCATGTAATTGATATCGTCCCTACTATTCTGGAAGTGATAGGAATTCCTGCACCAGTTACAGTCAACGGCGTGACACAAAAACCTATCGAAGGCACAAGCATGCTTTACACCTTTGAAAAGAAAAATACAAAAGCACCATCGAGACACAAGATCCAGTACTTCGAAATGTTCGCGAACCGTGCCCTCTATAATGACGGTTGGATTGCCTCCACAACACCGAAGCGTCTACCATGGGATATGGTAAAACCCATGTCAAAGAACCCAGCAGATGACTATAGTTGGGAACTCTACAATCTCAATGAAGATTTCAGCCAGGCCAATGACCTTGCGAAGAAATACCCGCAGAAATTGAAAGAGCTCCAGGACTTGTTCTGGATCGAGGCAGCAAAATACAACGTTCTTCCCCTTGACGACAGGTTCATCCGCGGACCAGAAATGATGGAGGCCAGCTTGACAGGTGGCCGTACAAAATTTATTTACCCAGATGGGTTCACGCGCCTTCCAGAGGCAAATGCCCCGGACATACGAAACAAATCGTTCATAATAACCGCTGAGGTTGAGGTTCCTCAAAATGGTGGAGAAGGTATACTGGTGACAATGGGTGGACGTTTCGGAGGATATGGCCTCTATGTGAAGGATAATAAGCCTGTCTTTTTTTATAATGCCCTCAGAGTTGAAAAGGTGAGATGGGCAGGCAATGAGAAGCTCTCGCCTGGCAGGCACACAATCTCATTCGATTTTGCTTATGACGGCGGCGGAATGGGCAGGGGAGGCATAGGAAGGTTCCTCGTTGACGGAAAGAAAGTGGACGAGAAAAGGATTGGGTTTACAGTGCCAAAACGTTTCTCCATCGATGAAACCTTCGATGTAGGCTCCGATACAGGAACCCCTGTTTCCGACGAGTACATAGTCCCGTTCAGATTTACCGGCACGTTGAAAGGGGTAACAATCGAGCTTAAGCCCACTGCTGATGCGAAAAAAATCTCACGGTAGAGAATCCCCCGGCGGATGATGATTCACAGAGAATTGTCCGTGTAAGACACGTTTTTCATTAGTGGGTCTGTCCGCCCCGTCTTTTAACGGGGCGGACAATACCTATCTTACCCTATAAGGCACATCCCATTTTAGTGTTTGTGTGGTGATATATCCAATGACTCGGTGGTGACCTTGGGCGGATATTTCTTGAGTGTGAACAGGTGTTGTTTAAAAATGCTCGCAAGCTGTTCCACCATGGGTAGCTTCCGTATGAAGAAACTGTGGGTTTCTTTTGGATCCAAATAAAGGTTAAACAATCTTCCCATATAGTAAAACTTTACATGGCCGGAAAAACCACCCGGATTTACAACATCCCTGGGAGCGTCGTCTGTACCCAAAAACATACCCTTATATTCAGCCACCCTGACCGCGGAAGGATACTTTTCGAACCAGTAATAGACAGCTTTGCGGTTGGATTCACCTTTATCAGCAACCAAAAACGAAGTCTGGTCAATCCCGTCAATGTAGCGGTCTTTAGGCATCTGTCCCTGCGCACCTGCAAGTGAAATAGAGGTATTAAACAGGTCTGAAAGGTCGAAGAGGCCATCAGAGATACGGCCGGGTTTTATCATACCGCGCCAGTAGGCAATACCTGGTACCCTCACACCACCTTCCCATGTTGAACCTTTCGCTCCACGGAATGGCGTATAAGCACTGTCAGGCCAGGACTCCATCTCAGGGCCGTTGTCAGAGGTAACAAAAATGAGGGTGTTGTCGAGCTGGCCGGTCTCCTCCAAGGCCTTCACAAGACGTCCGAGGATGTCATCCAGTTCGATTAATACATCCTTATAAGGGTACTTTGCAGGGGATTTTCCTTTGAATTTCTCGTTGGGGTAGTTGTCAAAATGACCCCCGCGTGTATTGTGATAGAGAAAGAAGGGTTTTTTCTCCTTTGCCATTTTTTTTATGAAGTTCACTGAATAGTCTGCCCACTTTTCATCGAGAGTGGACAAAACGGGGATAGTGATCTCTTCAAGGTTCTCCACCTTACTACCCTTTTTCGCATGAACAAGACATCTGTTCCAAGGCATGTTCTTGATTAATTCGGTACGCTCTTTGTTATACACGACTTCCGGGTAAAAGTATGGATCCCGCCACTCGGTATACATGTCAGAGACACTTAGAAAGCCATAGAAGTCATCGAATCCCACATTCTGAGGTTGGGATGCCTCGTTTTCACCCATGTGCCATTTGCCCACTGCCTGTGTGATGTAGCCGGCCTTGCCAAGAATTTCTGCCACAGTAATCTCGCCTTCCAGTCCACCTTTCTCTCCATACATGGGAGGATGAAGTACCCCATGACGGACAGGGAGCCTGCCGGTCATGATTGTTGCACGCGTGGGTGAGCATGAAGGCTGAGAATAGGTTGAGGTGAGCTGTAATCCTTCATAGGCAAGGCGGTCCATATTCGGAGTTGGTGCGCCTGCCATTGCGCCTCCACCATAGACACCAAGATCACCCCATCCCACATCGTCCATGAGAAAGATCAGAATGTTTGGTTTCTTGCCGATCTTTTTTTCAAGGGCTTCAAGTTTTTTCTTTGTCTCTCCCATCTGCCCGGGGTGTGGAATTACAGGCTCCATATTCGGAGCGATCTGGATGGTTTTGGCAACCCATGGATCCTCAGCGTATACCGTTATTGCCCCCGAAGTAACCGTGGTAAGGCTGATAACACATGTCAATATAAGCAACTTCAATACAATGTTGGCACTTTTTTTAAATTTTAACATAATACACCTCCCTTAAAGGCTTGGGCCTATTGGTTAAAAGTTGTACGTAAGTGTTACCTTATGCTGGGTTCCCAAACGGTTCTTGGTATAATTGTCAAGGGGCTGCTGGGTATAGATAGAAACGGTAAAGTGTTCACCCAATATTTTTCCTATCTGTGGACAAAAGAAAATGCTCGTGTGGTCCGTACGGAAGTCGTGGGCAGGACGAAACTCCACAACTGTGAAAAAAAGCTTGGGCCAGAAGTTCAGCGCAAACAGACGAAGGGCAAGGAGGTTGGTGTAAGGAATACCCACATCCCTCTGCACGTCAAATGAGTATTGGAGGGCGGAAATGAGAAACATAGGTCTCGCAATCCTCTTTGAGACGGCTAAAACAGGTCCTAAGGTTGTTGCACCTCCACCCAGCGATTTTTTCTCTGCCGTGTTGAAGGTATTTTCTGAGGCAAAGGCAAATTTCAATTCCGGTTTACCCCATGTGTAGAGAAAACTGAACTTCAGATCACCATATCCTGTTTGACCTGCAAAAGGAATACCTGCGAACTGACAGTGAAAGGGGGCCTCAAGCTGAAGATAGAGGCCCTTTACAGGACCTTCTTTGATTGTGTATCCTCCCCTGGCAATCCATCTGGATAAGGCAGGACTTGAGGGCCATGGGCGTGGGAAAAAACTTCCAGAAGGTAGGTAGAAATAGGTGTCATGGGGGTAATTGTTTCTCTCAAACACGATAGCAAGCTTATCACGCTGTCTTGTTGGGTCAACACCTGACTTGGCGGCAAGTTCTTCCATTTGTTGTTGGTCAATAACCTTGGGAGCTGCCTTATCCTCTGCAAAAACTGGAGAGATAAGAAAGGATATAAATACAATGACGTACACAATACTCTTTATCATAAAATACCCCCCAGTGGAAAATTGGCACAGATTCAATACAAGTAATTCTCGTATTCACTTGCCATCACAGAGTATCTTTTTATTTTTAGCAAAAAAATAATTAAACAGTCAAGAAATTTTTTGCGTACTGTTGTTGCAATATAATTATGTCACCCCTTAACTGCAAAATGAAAATGTCACCCCCTTCATACTATAACAAGAAGCACTAGAGGAAAAGGAGGTGCTTTCGTGAAGATAAGGAGTGATATTTACCATGGAAGATGCAAAGAGATATGGAGTTGTTGAGGCATTGCAAAAAGGGTGACATTTTAATGTTGCGGTAACACAGAATTTAAAAACAGCAAAGAGTACGAAGCAGAGAGCATAGAGCATAGACAATGGTGCAAAAAGCAGGGAGTAGTAGTTCTCCCAATTTATTTTCCTTGAACCCCCTTGGAGACTGTCTCAATCAGTCCTGCAGAATGAGGGTTCTTGACCGCCTTGCGGATAAGGATATCTGTGGGGGTTACCTTCTTTCCATAGTATGACTTGTTTAAACCTTCACGGACCTTCACAACTGCACCCTCAACGGATATGCCGCCGTACAGCCCCTTGGAGCGCGCATAGCTGATAATGTCAGCACTGAGATTTGCAGTTGAGGCATCCACTCCAACTCCGACCGGTCCCACAGCTACGCCAATGTCAGCACCGAGCTTGACACTACTCGAAAGAAGTGCCGTGACACCCCTTTCGGTCATTATCAGAAGTATCACTTCCGACGCTTCACCGCCAATCTGAAGGCCAAAGCTCGCTTCACCGATTGTATAGAAGGCAGGCCCTGTCCATTGTCCGGTTTTCTTTTCCCGCACCAGCAACACCCCGCTTCCGCCCGATGCACCAATGATAAATGCCCCTTTCAGAATCTGGGGTGCGATAAACACGCCCCTGGCATCCTTGACTAATTTACGAAAACCCTCCATTTCTCGGGCGACCGTAAAGGTTTCGAAGGTGAGCTTTGCCTTGTCCGTAAGCTGCCTGGCATCTAAGGCGTCGTCAGCTATTGCGGGTGTTGGAGTAAAACCACTTTTTCCAGGAGACAAAAAAATCATTGCCGTAATGAGAAAGACAATGGCGGTTATGAAAGTAAATCCTTTTATTTTCATGTTAACCCCTTTCTTCAGAAATTTTTTATTCAACCCTGACATCTGACATATTCTCTTTTCTGCTTTCCTCTTGTTGAATAGAATCATTTTAGAATCAATGGTACAAAAAACTAATTTTGTTGTCAACGAATTTAAAAACAGCTGTATTTTAAGACCTTTTCTTTTTGTTCAAAGCAGATTTGTTGATTTTATTTGGAAATCAATTCGTAAGGGTGTAAAATTATTCTGAAAGTATCTGAGGATATAATTCATTTCATGGAGGTGGAATAATGATTAAGAAAAAAGCAAAAACTTCAAAGGTTGTTGAGAAGTTTATATACGTCAAGACTGTTGATGGGTCTATGATTCGAGGGAAAATTAACATAGGGTCAAATAAAAGAATATCCGATATGTTTATGATAGGCGAAGCTCCCTTTATCGTATTGTATGATGTAGTTCAACAACAGGACATGCCGAAAAAGGTGCTGGTTATCAATAAAAGGCACATTATCTGGGTAGAGCCAGATGAACCGGTGTAGAAACAACTTTCGGTAGGGTATTTTGTGGCAGTATTTCTGACACTTGACCTCTACTATCTTGAATCTGCTGACTATGTTGAAACCACCGCTCCTTTACTCCAGACATTGCAGGACGAAGGTAGCGGTAAATTTTAAGGATTAGGTTGCTGCTCTTTTATGGCCTGCCTGTGAAACCTTGGTGGGATTAAAACAAAAGTGAGTATCACAATGAACCCAAATGTAATATGCATGATGGTAAAGACCCAGGAAGGGAAATCGTAAAAAATTACCATCCTTACAAGACGTGCAATGAATGAGATATCCCCGTCGACTGTTTGTCCAGAAAGCCGCCTTAAGTTATATTCCCATACTGTAAGGGGACATAGTACCCCTATAAAGGCCTCAACAGCAACCAGAACAACAGATATAAGGTGAACCACCCGGAAGGTAAGGTTTCGAATCCACCTCCACCTTAAGAATCCCCCGAAGATAATCACTATTTGTCCTCCGACAGCAAAAAGAACATAGAGGAAGTGAAAAATTACGATAAGGTCGGCCAGTAATGGATAATCACCTTGCATACCCCATTCCTGTAATGAAAATTGTTAGACTATGGTCTGGGGTAAAGCCATGCTGACTTCACAATCTCCGGAACCTTCTCTTCCCATTCAATTGCCATGATGTGCACGCCAGCAACACCCTTTATTGTTTTGACCCTTCCGATTGTCTCAACAGCTATCTTTATTCCCTCTTCTGCAACCCTTTCCTTCGGGACATTTTTCAAACGCTCGATCTGTTCTTCAGGTATATCCATGCCCGGGACTGAATTCTTCATGTAACGTGCCATCCCGATTGACTTCATCGGGGTAATCCCGGCAAGGATATAGACCTTTTCATTAAGACCTAAATCACGGACCATCTCCATCCACTTTTCAAATTTTTCCACATTAAAGATACACTGTGTCTGGACGAACTCTGCCCCTGCCTTCACCTTTTTAGCAAGCCTCATTGCCCTTATCTCGAATGGGTCTGCAAAGGGGTTTTCTACGCAGCCGACAAATATATTCGGTTTACCCTTTATCTCTTCTCCACTTAAAAACTTCCCCTCATCTGTCATGCGCCTCACGCACTGGATAAGCTGCATAGAGTCAATATCAAACACATTCTTTGCCCCTGGATGGTCTCCGAACTTCTGATGGTCTCCTGATAGACATAAAATATTGTTGATGCCCAAGGCGGCAGCCCCTAAGATATCGCTCTGTATTGCAATCCTGTTTCTATCCCTGCACACCATCTGCATAACGGGGTTAAAACCCATCTCCTTCAGTATAAGACAAGCGGAGAAACTGCTCATCCTCACAACGCTTGTCTGGTTATCTGTGACATTCACGGCGTCTACATAGCCTTTTAGAAAAGAACCTTTTTTCCTGATTACTTCAGGATCCGCACCCCTTGGAGGGCCGCATTCAGATGTAACGGCAAATGTCCCGCTTTTTAAAACCCTTTCTAAATTACTCCCTGTATTCATATCTTTATTCATATCTTCAAATCCTCCCTGATTCTTTTTCTCGGGCCACCATCCCTGCTTGTAGACCAGTCCTTCGCGGGCTGAATCTCAAGGTATTTCTCCAGCATATTCATCTCTTTGTACCTGTCAACAATCAGCTGCCAGCCGCAGGGGATATCCTTATCTACCTCACACTTACCATCCTGTGAACCTCCGCATGGTCCGTTGAATAGGCTCTTTGCACACCTCGTCACAGGACATATGCCGAGGGTTTTATCGAGGACGCAGTTGCCACAACCCTGACACCGCTCAGTCCATACCCCGTGTTCTTCTGTAACACCCTCGAAGCTCGTGTTTACTGCTGGTAAGATTATCTTGTTCCTGTAATTTTCCCCTACAAACTGGATACCACAACCGCATGCCATGGATATGACCACATCGTAGTCATTGATAATAGGTTTTAGAGTCTCCACATATTCCAGGTCACAGTTCCTCTCCAGTGTCAATTCCTTTATTTCAACCGGTCTTCCTTCTTTTTGCCTGAACAGCCTTACTTCAGATGCAAGAACTGCAACCTCTTTTGCCCCTCCCACAGCACATACTGTGACACATTCATTGCAACCGAGGAGGAGTATCCTTGAATATGGCTTCACCATCTCGATGATCTCCTCAAAGGGTTTCCTGTTTGCTACTATCATTGGCTTAATCCTCCATACTGAAATTAAGGGTTCGAGGGTTCCAGTCCCGCCTTAGCGGGATTGGCCACTTGATTACTTGACCACTGCTTCTTAACTGGATTTGGCCCGAGGGCCCTTATCTTTTCTGTCATTTCACGGGCTACCCCAGCAAAGCGCTGACCTTCTGCTGCAGACAAATTGTACATGGCAACCCGTTCCCCTCCTATTCCGGTCTCATCTAAGAGTTTCTTTACATATTCAACCCGTTTTTTTGCCCTTAAATTTCCTGTCAGAAAATGGCAATCCCCCTCAAGACACCCTACAAGATATACACCATCAGCACCATTCTCAAATGCCTTTAGAACGTGAATAATGTCGACCCTACCGGTACATGGTACTTTCATGATCTTGATATTTGTAGGGTAAGAGAGTCTCATCGAACCTGCCAGGTCCGCAGCTGTATACCCTCAGAATTCGCAGCAAAAGGCTATAATTTCAGGTTCAAAACCTTCCATCTATTACCTACCATATATTTGCGATTTCAGATTTACGATTTGCGATTTTAAAATCGACAATCGACAATCGAAAATCGGCAATTCATTAACTCCTAATCTCGAACTCACTCTACACATACTGCCTTAATTTTCTCCTCCATCTGCACGTCTCTGTAATGCATCAGATCAATCGCCTTAGCAGGACATTCTGCAGCACAGGAACCACACCCCTTGCATTTACTGATATCGATCTCTGCTTCACCTTTTTCATTGATTATGGGTACAGAATAAGGACATACCCTGACACAGGTGAGGCATGCTGCACACTTATCCCCCTCCACTAAGGCAACGATACCACCAACAGCTATCTTATCCTTTGAAAGTATTGTGATTGCCCGTGCAACAGAGCCTTCCGCCTGGGTAATGGTTTCCTGAATATTCTTCGGCGAATGGCAGAGACCAGCCAGGAACATACCGTCAGATGCAAAATCGAGGGGTTTTAGTTTCATGTGTGCCTCAAGAAAGAAGCCTTCATTTGTCCTCGGCACCTTAAACAGCGTTGCAAGTTCTTTATTATCCCTCGGTATTACCGCACTGCTTAAGGCAATTAAATCCGTTTTGAATGAAATCTGCTCCATTATCGAGGGATCATAACAGCTCATGTAGAGTGAACCATTTTTCAGTGAGAGGGTAGGGGGGGTTGCTTCATCGAATCTTATGAACCTCACACCGAGTCTCCTCGCCTTCAGATAATACTTCTCCAGAAATCCGTAAGTCCTTATGTCCCTGTAAAGGATTACCACATCTCTATCAGGCCTTTTCTCTTTCAGGGTTATTGCATTTTTGATAGCAGTGGAACAGCAGACCCTTCCACAGTATGGACGCTCCTCGTTCCTCGAACCGACACACTGTATCATCACGCATCTTTCAAATGGGGGCAGTGTTCCATCTACAACCTTTCCCTCCAGTTCCATCTGGGTCATAACCCTTTCATCTTCACCGTACCTGTACATGCCATGGGGTTTATGCTCTTCTCCCCCTGTTGCAAGCACAATGATGCCATGTTTTATCTTTTTGTACTCTTTATCAGTTCCAATCAAAAGCCCTGTCTCAAAATTTCCTTTAAAGCCTGTATGGTCTTTTATTGTTGTATTTGTTTCTACATGTATGAGGGGATGGCTTGTCACCTTTTCTGTAGTCTCCTTTAAAAAATCCTGGACTTCCATCCCGTCGAGCGTATGGAATATGTGTCTAAGGTTTCCTCCAAGGGCATCTTCCTTTTCCACAAGGAATACCTCGAAATTCTGATTCGCAAGTTTTAAGGCTGCCGTCATACCTGCAATGCCCCCTCCCACGATAAGGGCCCTTTTGTTCACGTCAATTGATACTTCCTTGAGTGGTTTTATATAGTTGGCATTCATTACCGCCATTCTCACAAGGGCCTTTGCCTTTCCTGTGGCATTTTCTTTATCGTGCATATGCACCCATGAACACTGGTCTCTGATGTTTGCCATTTCAAAAAGGTATTTGTTCAATCCTGCCTCACGGATTGTTGCCCTGAAGAGGGGTTCGTGGGTCCTTGGTGAACATGATGCAACAACTACCCTGTTTATTTTGTATTCATCGAGAAGTTTTTTCATCTTATCCTGTGTATCCTGGGAGCAGGTAAAGAGGTTCTCATCTGAAACTACGACATTCGGAAGGGTTTTTGCGTACTCTCGTACCTCAGGGACATTCACCACACCACCAATATTGATGCCGCAGTTGCAGACAAAAACGCCGATCCGTGGTTCTTCGGCATCAACATCCTTCTCTTCAGGTAACTCTTTAATCACGAAATCTTTGCCTCTCACATCCGCAATAACCGCACCTGCCTCACACGCTGCGCCGCAGGCCTCTGTCACGGTCTCGGGGATATCCTTCGGAGATGCGCATGCACCGCTCACATAAATACCTTCCCGGGATGTAATGAGGGGATTCTTTTGATTTCCCTTTATAAAACCATATTCATTGAGGTCAACATTCAATATACCGGCAAGTTTGTTAAGATGCTTTGAGGGCTTAAGTCCTACAGAAAGCACTATCAGGTCAAATTTTTCTGCTCTTAACTGCCCACTGTCATCAATATAGGTTACTTCTACATCCTTTGTTTTCGGGTCTTCAAGAATCCTTGACACGAGAGATTTTACATATCTTACCCCGTATTCCCCCTTTGCCCTCTCGTAGTACTGGTCGAATCCCTTTCCGAAGGCCCGTATATCCATGTAAAAGATAGTTGGTTCAATATCGTTTTGATGCTCCTTTGCAATGATTGCTTCTTTAGTCGCATACATACAGCAGACAGAGGAACAGTACTCATTGACCTTATCCCTGCTTCCCACACACTGAATGAAGGCAATCTTCTTCGGCATCTTCCCATCAGAGGGTCTCATCACAACACTGCCTGTCGGCCCTGTGGCAGAGAGAATCCTCTCAAACTCAACACTCGTCACCACGTTTTGATAGATGCCATAGCCTAATTCTTTCTTCGCATGTGCATCGTATTCATCGAACCCGCTTGAAATGATGATACTCCCTACCTGAATCCTTTCTTCCCTCGGTGCTTCAAGATAATCTATCGCTTCCGGTTTGCAGAACTCCTCACATATCTTGCAACCGAGACACCTCCTGCAGTTGAGACACCGCTCTGCCTCTTCCTTAGCCTCTTTTTCGTCAAGTGTGAGATATACCTCATCAAACCCTTTTCTCTGATCTGCCGGTCTTTCCGGGATGAGAACACGGACCTTCTTCTCAATAAAAGAAGGAACATCTTCCACGAGCTTGTCCTCTTTTGCCTGTCTTCCTTCTTTTAAGTCTTTTTCTTCAAGGAATCTTTTTATAGATTCAGCGGCCTCCTGGCCCTGGTGTATTGCATCGATGGCTAACTTAGGTCCTGTCGCCACATCGCCGCCTGCAAAGGCGCCCTGAATACTTGTTTCTAAGGTAACAGAATCCACCCTTATCCTGCCATCAGGTAAAAGCTTAAGTTCCATACCTTCTGTATCCTTTAAAAAGTCGGTATCCATGGCCTGACCGATGGCAAGGATCACTGTATCGGCATCAAAGGAAATGGTTGTCCCATCATCATAGCAAGGATTGAAACGGCCTTTCTCGTCGAAGACAGCGGTACATCGTTTAAACTCAATGCCACGCACTTTGCCATTGTCTGCAAGGATGCCTTTCGGCCCCCAGGAGGTATGGATTTTTACGCCTTCCTCTATCGCCTGGTTTATCTCCCATGTGTGTGCAGGCATCTCCTCCCATGTTTCAAGACAAGCCATATGCACTTCGCTGGCGCCAATTCTCTTTGCTGTGAGAGCCACATCTATTGCCACGTTGCCACCGCCGATAACCATTGTAGTCTTTCCTATCTGTACTGGTTCGTTTTTATTGACGGCACGCAAAAAGTCTATCCCGCCTAAGACGCCCTCAGCGTTTTCATTTTTTATACCAAGGCTTCTGCTGCCATGTGCACCGACAGCAAAAAAGGCAGCATCAAAGCTGTCGAAAATCTCCTTTATAGAGATATCCTTACCTACCCTCGTATTGTATTTTACCTCAATATCCATCTTTTCTACGATAGAGACTTCTCTGGCAAGCTCCTCTTTGGGAAGCCTGTAAGCAGGTATACCGAGATACAGCATACCGCCGAGTTTATCATGGGCTTCAAATATTGTAATCCTGTAGCCTGTCTTTTTCAGCTCTATTGCACATGCAAGACCTGCGGGCCCACCTCCTATGATGGCTACCTTTTTCCCTCTGTCAAAGGCAATCTCTGGAATGGGAATCTCTCTTTTTCCTTTTTCGTAGTCGGCAACAAATCGCTTCAATGCGCAGATGGCGATAGGTTGTTCAACTTTACGGCCCCGCAAACAGACCTCCTCGCAAGGGTGCGCGCAGATTCTGCCTATGATACCGGGAAAAGGAAGCCTTTCCCTGATAAGGTCGAGGGCTTCGAGGAATTTTCCTTCAGCGATAAGGCCAACGTAATCCCGGGCATTGAGATTCACAGGACATTCATTCACACAGGGCGCAATCTCCCGGTCTATCATGTAGGTAGAGGGGATTGCCTGGGGAAAGCTTATATATGCGGCGCTTCGTTGGGACATCCCCTCATTATAGTCATTGATTACCTCAAGCGGACAGTTAGGGGCGCAGAGCGCACAGGATGTACATCTATCCGGTAGCACCCTTCTCGGTCTTCTTTTTAGTGTAACAATAAAATTACCCGGTTCACCTTCAAGACCTACCACTTCGGTATTCATGAGAAGCTCTATGTTTGGATTTCTTCCGACTTCAACGAGCTTTGGTGCCATGATGCACATAGAGCAGTCATTTGTCGGGAAGGTCTTGTCAAGTTGCGCCATATTCCCGCCTATATTCGGTTTCTCGTCCGCAAGGTATACCTTGAACCCGGCCTCGACGAGATTGAGCGACGCCTCCATCCCGCCTATCCCGCCACCAATAACAAGTACCTTGCCTACTTTATCCATTTAGCACCTTTAAGCCCGTGACGCGTGATCGTTTTTTAAACAGCTATCCATAAAGTCTAAGAAACTGTGAAAAAACCTTTCCAAACAGTGCATAATAGCCGGAAGAACTTTGCGGCTCTTTTGAGCCGGGAAACGTTTCGTGAGTGCGACTTCGAGCACGGTTGGGAACCCACTTGACGAGGAAGAACGTCACGAAGGGCAATTTGCGCTGTCTGAGTGCAAAGCACGAGTTCGCAAATTGAGTGAATTCCGAGTCTTAGTGGGTATACCGCGCGCAGCGGAGCAGAGAACGAAACAATGTTCCGGCCACACCGATATTTTTTCACAGCTTCTGACCCGTTAAAGCTTTTTTCTGAATATTGCATCCCTTTCCTTATGTCCTGCAATTTCAATCTGGTTTTTTTTCAATAATTCCTTGATATGCTTAAATGTTATGTCCTGCCCTATTTTAAGCTTTTCCGAGAGGCCACTTATTGTATCCTCTTTTTCTGATAACACCTCAAGTATCCTTGCCCTCTCAAGAGAGGCATTGAGGAGCGGCTCGAAGACAAGGAAAAACTGCCTGTCCGTAAACTTCTCTCCATACACATTACCCTCTTTCAACGTATCCTTTTTGCCGAGGAACCGCTCAAGCCTCTCTGCACTATCAGGGTCGTATGTTCTTATGAATTCAAGCTTTTCAGTTATTTCAATAACCATATATTTTCATTTATCTGAGTTAATTTACAATTTTTGGCTACTGCCTACTCCATACTGCCTACCTTTTTCTTTATCTTCTTAATAACGCCGTCCACCCCTATTATATGAGAACTCATTCCCCCAATCCTTCCAAAAAGTGCAAGCTCGAAGACCTCGGACAAAAACAGGACAGGCAGATTCTTATCAGTTCTGCCGAGATAGGGTAAAAGGTCAAGGTTCATCTGGCACAAAGGACAAGGAGTCACAATCGCATCTGCCCCAACCGATAGCGCCCTTTCCATTATAATACTGGAGAGCCTGAACGTCACATCCTTGTTTGTAAGGGTCTTACTTGCTCCGCAGCATTCCATCTTGTATGGCCAGCTTACAAGTTCAGTCCCCAGCGCCCAGAGCAAAGAATCCATGCTGGTCGGGTCTTCCTTATCGTCAAAGGCATCCATCTTTGTGATTCTTGTCAGGACGCACCCATAGTAGGGGGCAACCTTTATGGAAGAGAGGTCATATGCTATTTTTTTTACAACCCGCTCAATCCCCACGTGGTCGTGGAGTACCTCAATAATGTTTTTTACCTCAATCGTACCAAGGCATTTAAGCGGGTATATGGTTTCGTTAATCTCATCCCGAAGTACCCTGTCTTTTTTAAGCTTTTCATTAGTAACCTTGGACCTGTTGTAGCAGGCTGAACAGGGTGCAAAGAGGTGGTAACCCACGTCCTCTGCAATGGCTAAATTCCTTCCTGTTAGTGCATATGCGAGTTTTTCATCAATCGTAGTTGCAGCCGATGCCCCGCAGCACGACCAGTCATTGAGTTCTGTAAGTTCGATCCCGAAGAACGAAAAGGTGTTTTTGATCGAGGTCTCGTAGAATTTGCTCGAAGTTTTGAGAGAACAGCCGGGGTAGTATGAAAGAGTAACCACCTTAACTCCTCAAATCGGAGAATGGGGGAATCGGAGAATGGGGGAGGAAAAGATTTTAAATCCCCGTTTCACCGTTTCTCCGTTTCAGTTTTTTTTATCTGCCTTCTTGAATATCTTTCTCAATTGTTTCCTGTCTTTAATGTTGTGGGGAAGTATCCCCATCCTGCCCTTCAAAAACATGCCAATCCCCATCTTCGTATCGCTGAAAAGGTCTTTCTTCTCCAGCTTGTATTTAAGGATTGTTTCTATTTCATGGAGTCTGCCGTGTTTTGCAACGCTGTCGAGAAAAAGCTTATCGAATCTCCACGTATCTGTTTCTGCCTCCGTGTGTTCCTTTACCGCAACCTTCCTTAATGTGTCAAAAACATGGGCGATATCTATGTCGTTCGGACATCTCACACTGCATGTGATACACATGAGGCATGTCCATATGGTCTTTGATTTGAGTACCTTCTCCCTGTCTCCGAGGATGATATGGTGTACAATCCTGTGCGGGTAAATATCCATTTCAGTTGCAACCGGACAGCCAGCCGTACACTTATAGCACTGATAGCATGTGGATATCTTTTCTCCGGATAGCTTTTCTATTTGATTTAAGAAGGTAAGGTCATCCATAACTGTCCCTTAAATTAAGATTGACAAAAAATTAAGGTTAACAAATTACAGGTATAAAAATCAAGGATTTGTTAATTCCCGTGGGTCAATTTTAAGATACATTTAAGCTGTTTTAGTAATCAGCAATCATTTGTCAGTTTTGAGATAATCCTATTGAAAGGTTAATTGAGGATGTTGAGCTTTTTCGCTTATCAGAGCTATTGCTTTTTGTAATCCCTGTTGTATAAATTCTGAATATGTTCAGTTCTCCAATGCTTCCGTATAAAAATCCTTTTTACATATTGAAAAAAGCGCATGCTTTGTTAAAGATTGAAGCCTTCGTTGGATAAAGCTTTTCTGACTACACGTCTCACATCGGCAGCAAGATTAATGGCCCGTATTGCCTCTTTTTTGGTAACCTTTTCATCCTCACCGGGATAGCGGGCAGTAATCGCATATGGAGTAAGTTCCTCCGCGCTGCCGAGTTCTTTAAGCCAATCTGTTTTTTCTGAACACAGCTCGAGCAAATGTGAAATATTATGCGTGTAAGGGAAATCAACTAAATGGAATACGAGGTATGCCTTGAGGTACTTTTCTGCACATTGTTGTGCATGGTAAGCAATCAAACGATATGGACATCCAGACAAGAGTTTAAGCGCATGGCGGGCAAGCCGAAGGTCTTCATCACCGTAAACTATCCACTCTTTGACTTTTTGCTTTACTTCCTTATTGACGCTCATAGAGGGTCTTGCCATATTTTCTTGCTGGACGCACAATCGTTCCAGGTATACGGGAGTTGCGGTTAAACTCATCAGGTGTGATAATAATTATATCCCTTGCAAACCCAATCCCACGTAAGGAACGATCCATTTCTACCATCATCTCCCGTCTTTTACCCTTAATCTTGCATACAACCAATAGGTCGACATCGCTATGGTCATCTGCTAAACCACTTGCTTGGGAACCGAAAAGGATGATTCTCTCAGGTTTGAAATTATCTACAAGTACCTGTGTGGCTTGTTTTAAGGCCTTTTGACTAACCAAAACGTATCTCCTGAATTTATATCCAGCAACTTCTATATTTATTAACTATTTCTTTATTAACAGTTTTTAACATTATTTTCAATCATTTCCTCTACTTTCTCTTTTGGTTTGCTCTAAAGGCTCTTTTGCCTTCTCAGGAAAATTAATAATTGCCTATAAAATCAATGTATTCCAATTACTAAAGCTGTGTTCCTTAAATTCATTGCTTGTTTTATCGAAATAAATCCATCTTCCGCGATAATGTTTTTGGTCAGTATTGGTTACAATACCGCCAAAGAGCTTATTACCCTTTTTGTTTTCTAATTGGATATACTGATAAAGGCCATGAATTTTTGGTCTGGCATCCTTGAGTGTTATTCCTGCTTTTGTATCAAACAAACCAATCCTACCGTCCTGCAACTGAACGATAAAATCCACATAAAAAGGTTTTTCACCGTCTTCGTCATAACGGACAGCAAAAAATGTTGCGTCTCTATCGCCGTTTTTGAACCACCATTCAACTAATTCCGACTTTTCTAAAAATTCAATAAAAGCCGCTTCCGGTTTCCATTCTCCATCGCTGAAAAACGGCTGCATAACTGATTTTTTAACGTCTACTCTTGCGTATTCTCTGCCATAAGACAAAATTTCCGGCACACTCCAATTTTCCACAGCAATCATTTCGCTTTCCCTTTTTACGACTTCCGCCTGATATTTTTCTTTTGCTTTGTCCAAAACATTAACAAAATGCTGAGAATTTTTATCACTCAAGACAATCTGGACAATTTTTTCCCACACATCGCCGTACCAAATTTTTAATTCCTGCTCAAAAAATTTATAAATTGCTTCTTTGACTCTGCCAACCGATCTATCTTCGGGATAGAAGGGGGTTAAATTATTACCCACAAAAAAGTCAAATAATTTCTGTAAGTCAAAACCGCTTGCTTTTATTTCTTTGTCGCCAACGATTTTTGCCCCAGCCAAAGCGTCAACATCTTCTGCTTTGTAATCAGAGATAATTTTTAGGTCAAATTTTCTCGCTTTAGTATCAATATGTTTCTTTAAATCGTATTCTTTGGCTTGCTTCAAAAATATTTCTATGAATAACGGCGACAATCTCGTTTTTTCGCGGTGCCTTCTTGGATAGCAAGAAAGTAAATTTATCGGTTTATAATCGGCGCGCCTTTTGTTTGTGTAAATAGTGATGTAATCTTTGGCAATATCTTCCTGAATTTCTATATTGTCCAAGTTAGTATAAACATAGCCGTAATTCAAAATTTCATTTTCATAGTGTCCCCTGTCCGGCTCTGGCATTCTCATAATTCTGCCGACTGTCTGAATTGAAAAAATGGGACTGTGCCATTCTCTAAACAGAACTAAAATCTGCGCTCTCGGGCAGTCCCAACCTAAAGCAATTGCCTGCTTGAAAATCAAAACCTCAACCTCGCTGTCCTGCTTCTCAACATTCTCTTTATTGATGTGTTCGCCGGATAGCCAAATGGCGAGTTTATTATTGTCTTTTTCAGTTGAGATTTTGTATTTATTCTTCAAAATACTTTCCACTCGTTCTCTTATTCTATCTTCCAAACTCGTTTTCCTGTCAGGCAATTGAATTAAAACCAAAGGGTTAACATTAATCCCTTCTTTTTGAAATTCTTTTACCAATTCATTCCTCTTTTTCAGCGCGGCGTCTATAACTAATTCTTCGCTACCGCCGCTTAATTTTTGCGTTTTTATTTTTCCTTCACGAATAAAATTATCAAAATCATCATTTAAGATAATCGCTTTTTTAACCATCCCTTCTTTTTTAACATCATCTAACTGAACAAATACTTTTTCATCTTCATCAGTAATAGTTGCCGGTGTTGCAGTAACCTCAATTGTCAATTTTGGCCCAATCATTTGAATTAAGCCCTGCGAAATTTCGCTGGTGGCGTGATGATGGGCTTCGTCAATAACTAAAATTATTTCCCGTCCCTCCTCTTTTACTCTCTCTAAAACCTTGGATAAATTAAATTCCCGTTCGTTATCCCGAATATATACATTATCCGCTCTGTTTATGCTTTCCCAATTGAAAAATAAAATGTCATTCTCGCTGATTTTCCGGTCGTCTAAATCCTCAAAATACGAGCATTTTAAGGCCCGGCTTGTTTCAAAATAATTTTCTAACTTGTCTCGGCTTTGAATATGAAGTTGTCTCGGCGCCGTCCAAATAAAGCCGAGTGATTGTCTAACCTCTCTATCATCCACCAACCGCTTCAAAAACTCAGCCATCATTATTGTCTTTCCCGAACCAGTCGGCGACTTAAAAACAAGCTTTTTACTGCCCGAGTAAGCCAAAAGTTTTTTGGTCTTGTTCAATAAATCATCTATTGCGTTTTCTTGGTAAATTTTTAGTTGCATAGGTTATTTCAATAAATTAGCTACTTTCTCTTTAAATTTATTAACTTTATCGTCGTCTATTTTTTTGTTCTGATAATGCCACATAACACTTAATGGTTTTTT
>Ga0209610_1000389_pt1 | contig 23045 bp, 17 predicted proteins | sample LakKivw275mmetaG_FD_184137 | JGI IMG/M metagenome (GOLD analysis project Ga0209610, IMG submission 184137) | Anoxic lake water microbial communities from Lake Kivu, Rwanda to study Microbial Dark Matter (Phase II) - Lake Kivu water 275m metaG... | ecosystem: Environmental > Aquatic > Freshwater...
ATGATAAATAATAATGTCAGTATTATCAAGAAATTTATCTTTTTCATCTTATCCTCCTATGGGTTGGACTGAAAAACAATAATCTTTGTCATATAGTAAATAAAAACATAGCTTTCTTTCCTGTCAAGCAGAGAATGCTCAGGGAGCTAATTAAGAATTAAGAATTAACAATTAGTAATTATTGATTTGGCTCAAACCTAACCGCAGAGCGTTTTTGCATTCAGTAGCCAGTGGTTTTGAACCACTGGTAATTCAAGCCGGAGAAACGAACCCCAGCGGGGTTTTTCATTCCAACCGGGATTATCAAAAGGGATGGTTCTACACCATCCAAAGCAAATGGGAAACCCCCTACGGGGTTGGATCTGCCGGCGACCTTACCCATGACTCGAAGTCATGGGCTAACAAATGGAAAATCCCTATGGGATTAATTTTGTCTTTACTATTTCCTGGCTACTGAATGGGAAACCCCTATGGGATTAACGCTTGCGGAACAGACAAAAAAATGGTAAGGTTTGACAAGAAACTGCCAATCTATATCTTGTTACCCATAATGAAAAGAATGCAAGATAGGCCTAAACGGATAATAAGAACCTGGTTTTTGCTTTGTGTAATTGGGATAGTGCTTTTGAGTGTCTCCTGTCAGCAGGCGGAAAAAGCAGTAAAAGCCAAGGGCTATGTCGTGCTTTCGCCTGAACTGGCGGAGATCATTGCCGCCATCGAAGGCACGGACAACATCATCGGCAGAACACAGGAATGCGATTACCCTCCACAAATCCTGTCTGTGCCTGTGGTGGGCAACTTCGGCAAGGTCAATAAGGAAGACATCATCAAACTAAAACCTGACCTCGTGTTCGCTTCCTCACTGGAGCAGCAGGCCATCGGTTCTGATCTTGCCAAACTTGGTATAAAGGTAGTCACGGTCTATCCTAAAACGATTTCGGAAATGCTGGAAGGCATCATCACTGTCGGAACAGCCATTGGCAGGGAAACAAGAGCCAAAGAGGTGGCAGACACACTTCACAGAAGTCTGGAACTCACCAGAATGATGACAAACAGCATTCCCCGTCCCAAAGTATATGTGGAAATCTATCGCGAACCTCTTATGAGTGTTTCGGACAAATCCTTTGTGGGTGAGCTCATAGAGCTGGCTGGAGGCGATAACATCTTTGCCGTACTGGAACGCGACTACTCCAGAATCAAAGCGGAAGACGTCATCAAAGCCAAACCGGATGTCATCATCTGCTACTCGCAGGAAACGGCGGAAAGCATCAGAAAACGCCTGGGCTGGCAGGACATTCCGGCTGTTAAAAACCACCGCATCTACTTTGAAAAAGATATCGATCCGGACCTGATCATGCGCGCCGGACCACGCTGCCATTTGGGTGCGAAGAGGCTCTTTGAGCTTATCCATGAGGTAAAATATTAACGTGGAAAACAATAACTATACCGGCATTCCTGCGCAGGCAGGAATCTTAATTTTATCTATTCCCACCCACCGCCCTGATTGTGAAGGGCTGCGCCCTTCAATCCCTTTTTCTGCATTATGCAAAAGCCATTCGTCATTCCTGAGGTTCGAGAGTCCCTCCCGTCAATGGACGGGACAGGGATCCAGCCCGACAAATGACGTAATTCTGCCTTCAGGCAGGTGTCTGAGAGCTTACACAATATTAGTTACCTGCATAAATGCAGAATTACAAAACCCTAGCACTTAGGTGTCTGAACATATGAAATCACGGTATGCAATCTCAATTTTGCTGCTTGGCATTATCCTCATCTGGCTCTACCTTGCTGCAGGCAGTCCCGATGGCAATATCATCCTCAAAGTACGCCTGCCGCGCCTTATCCTAACCTTGTTTACGGGAGTAACTTTAGCCGGGATCGGTTCTGTTTACCAGATGATGCTGAATAATCCTTTGGCGGAGCCATACATCCTTGGTGTCTCATCCGGAGCTGCTTTGGGAGCGGTTTTAGCCGGTCTGGCAGGTCTTTTTATCCTGATGCCGCTGTTCGGTTTTGCCGGTGCCATGCTGACCATGCTGCTGGTCTGGACTCTGGCTCAGAAGAAAGGCCAGTTCGATAAAACGAGGTTGCTGCTGTCCGGAATCATAGCAGGGATGTTTCTTTCCGCTATTATCTCTCTGGTGATGTATCTTTTTCAGCAGGACACTTTACTGATCCTGGGCACGCTGATGGGCAACCTGGGACACATCTTTACTTTAGCTGAATACAGGTTCTTTCTGGTCCTGGCGGGGCTGAGCATGATTGTTTTATATGTGATCTACCGTGACAGCCTGACTCTGGACATCATGAGCAGCGGGGATCTCTATGCCGGAAGCGTCGGCATCAACGTGCACCGGATCAGGCAAAGGTTGTTCGTGCTGTGTTCACTTTTAACCGGAATCGCGGTTGCCTATGCCGGCATCATCGGTTTTGTGGGATTGATCATTCCGCATATCGTGAGACTTTTGGTTGGAACTTCACAGCGCAAAGTCTACCCCATGTCACTTCTGGCAGGCGGAGTTTTCCTTTTAGCTTGCGACTTTTTGGCCATGCACCTGACCACGCTGGAACTGCCCGTGGGGGTGATCACCGCCTTCATCGGCTGCCCCTTCTTCGTTTGGCTGCTGCTGCGCAAAAAGCATGGTTAAGATCTATCACTACTCGCGCAGGAAATTCACTTCCTTTTCTCACGTGAGGCAGATCAAGGCGATCCTGGAACTGCTGACCGTCCTGGAAAAAAACATTGCCGACCTCGAATACAGAAAGCTGATCATACCCGTTCTGCTGGATTGTTATGAATGGAGCAAGGCAGAGGTGAAGGAGCATTTTGTCTCTCTTCCCAAGCTGAAATACATGACTGCGCCGCACGAGATCCTGACCCTGGTCACGGAGTATCTGAGGTTCCATAAACCGCATTACAATGCCGCGGATTTTGAGGTCAGCAGATACGACGGAATGCATCTGGACAAGCTGAAACAGGTTCCTTTTCCCATCACCGTGATTGCCGATAACCTGAGGTCGGAATACAATCTGGGCTCGATCTACAGAACCGCTGAATGCGTCAAAGCGGCATGGATCTACTTCTGTGGCATCACACCCTTTCCGCCCTACAATGCCTTCAAGAAATCCGCCATGGGAACGGAAGAACGGGTCCAATACACAGTCGCCTCCACCCGAAACGCCATCCAGTGGTGCAGGGAAAAAGGCCTTCCCGTCATTGCGCTGGAAACGGTTACCAATTCCAAATCCCTGTTTGACTACAAGCCTGTTCAACCGGTGGCAGTGATAGTCGGAAACGAGGCTTTGGGCATAGAAGAAGACATTCTGAAACTTGCCGATGAGATCCTATACATCCCTGTCTTTGGCTGGAAGAATTCGCTGAACGTCAGCAATGCCTTTACCCTGGCGGCATACTACCTGTCGGGTATCATTCAATAATCTGACGTTAAACAATCAGCTTCCGGGAGTCCTTTTTGCCAACGTAAGTTATCAGCGTTTATTAAATCCCAATGTTAAAATGGACTTCGGGGAATCGGATTGATAATATTGATCAGCTTGTCCGTGCAATCGCGAAGTCCAAAATTCCCTTAAGTTTGGATGCCGATTTATAGTTGCGTTGGAATTTAGGACTCCTGCAGGTGCTTCTACTTTTCCTTAACTTTGATCTTGTGCGCGATCCTGCGATCCAGCACGTAGCGAGCATCCCCAACCGCCACGATCAGGTTCGGCTCATCCACTTCATTGCGCAGCACCTTGACCTGAACACCCGTGCAGAGGCCTCGCTCCACCGTTCTGTGGTCATTATTGCAGGTAATGACGACAGTGGAATTCTCCTGTGCCTGGGACAGGTTTTCATACGGCCCGTGCGGGCAGGAACTCTCTCTGCGTCTGCCGAGGCCGTGTCCCAATCCTTTTCTCAGATGTTTAAACAGATGCCGCATAGCTTTTTCCTTTCACTGATAAGATATGGTATTGCAGGATAAAAACAATCGTAATGACGGCAAACCAGAACACTGACCTTTGGGGATTGAATCCAATCTGCATGACCTGGTAAAAGAGCACTGCCACCATCCACGCCTGCAGGGTAAGAAAGCCGAAGGCAAAAGCCATCCAGCCCTTTCCGTGTTCCTTCCAGAGCATGGTCAAAGCCGCCGCGCAGGGTGAATACAATAGTATGAAAAGCAGATAGGCAAAGCCCGCCACCGAATCGCCGAAACGGCTTCTGATCTCGTTCTGTAGGTTGTTGCTCTCTTCTGTTACATACAAAGTCTGCAGAGATCCGACGATCGCTTCCTTGGCAAACAGGCCGCTCAAAAGTGCCACGCTGGCCTGCCAGTTGTCTTTGGCTATGCCCAGAGGTTGAAAAGCAGGCGTGATCGCCTTTCCTGCGATTTCCATCAGGGAAATCAGCTCTCTTTTTTCAGGTTCTGCAGCAGCAGTTTTTGCCTTCACCGGAATGGTGATCATCTGCAGTACATAGACCACTACGATCACGGTCAGGATAGTCTTTCCGGCTCTCAGGATGAAGTCTTTGAGGCGGTGCCAGGCATGCATCATGATCCCGTTCAGGGTGGGCAGATGGTAAGCCGGAAGCTCCATCACGAAGTCTGCCGGCTGGCTTTTGAACAGGGTCTTGCGCAGCAGCAGGCCGGTCAGCATAGCGAGCAAAATTCCCGTCATGTATAATCCGAAAACGACCAGGTTAGCATTTTTGGGGAAGAAGATCATCGCCAGAAAGGTATAGACAGGCAGCTTTGCCCCACAGCTCATAAAGGGAGTCAGCAGCGAAGTCATGACCCTGTCGCGCTTGTTTTCCAGAGTCCGGGTTGCCATGATGGCTGGCACAGTGCAGCCGAACCCCACTAGCAAAGGAATGAACGCCTTGCCCGGCAGACCGATCCGACGCATGAACTTATCCGCCACAAAGGCGCCGCGTGCCATGTATCCTGAATCCTCCAGCCACGCCAAACTGACGAAAATGAAGAAGATGGGAGGGATGAACGACGCTATTGTGACCAGTCCTCCGCCGATGCCGCCGGTCATAAAATCGGTCAGCCAATCCGGTGCGGAAAGCAGGTTCAGCAGGCCTGTAAATTTATCGATGAACAGCCAGCCCAGACCCTGATTGATGAGTCCCACCAAGGGCTGGCTGGCTTTGATCGTGAGCGAAAACACGATGAACATGACGAAAAAGAACAGCGGCAGGCCCAGCCAACTGCTCAGAACCAGCGTGTCGATCCTGTCGGAAAGAGTTTCCCGCAGGCCTGATCTGCGTTTGATCACATCGCGGCACAGGCCGTGGATCACGCCGTACCTGTCGTCGGCAATGACGTTTCTGATCTGCTGCCCGCGGTGTTTTTCGATGGCTTTGACCACCTTGTCGAGTACAGATTTCTCATCTGCAGTCAATTTGGCAAGATAGGCCTCATCCTGCTCCAGCAGCTTGATCGTCAGCCATCTCTTGTCAGGGATTTCACCGTATTTTTCATAGTCAAGATTGAACTGCAGCCGCAGCAGCGCGTCCTCCACGACTTCGTCATAGGAGATATTGGTATCGGGTAAACTCTTTTCAGAAGCGGCTTGATGGATAGCTTCCCGAAGTCTGTTTTCCGATTCTTTGCGAAAAAGCTGCAGGGCCATCACTTCACAGCCCAGATGGCTTTGCAGGTGCTCGATCCCGATCCTGACCTGGTTTTGCTCTGCAATGTCCAGCATGGTGAGCACCACCAGCACTGGCACTTTCATTTCCAGAAGCTGCAGGGTTAGATAGAGATTGCGTTCCAGGTTGGAGGCGTCCACCACGTTGACCAGCAGGTCAGGCTTGTTTTGCAGGATGTAGTTGCGGGTGACTTTTTCATCCAAAGTGACTGCGGAAAGGGAATAGATCCCGGGCAGGTCGATGACCTGGAACTCCTTTTCCTGAAAGGAATACCTGCCTGACTTGTGCTCGACTGTGACGCCGGGCCAGTTGCCAACGGTTTGTCTGCTTCCTGTTAAAATATTGAAAACAGTGGTTTTCCCGACGTTTGGGTTGCCGATCAGAGCAATGGAAAAGTCCGCTTTATTCATAGTCTATTGAGACTCATTTGCACTGTTTCTGCACTTCCAGCACAGGCCTTTGACGATCAGGCTGATGTCTTCTGCCACAAAGTTCTGCGCCTTGGCTTTCTGCTGCAGGAGCTTGACTATATCCTGCATTTCGGTCTCGAGCACGACGCCGCAGTTTCTGCACACCCAGTGCGCGTGCCGGGGATGGCCAAAGATGTGTTCATAGGTGTCCCGAGTTTCGCTGCGCAAAGACCTCTGGATCAGGCCGGCCTCCACCAGCAGGGGAATGGTTCTGTAAACAGTGGCGCGCGAAACGTCTTTGCTTCTGCCGCGGATGATGTCATAAAGCTGTTCGATGTCAAAGTGCTCATGCAGGCCAAAAACGCTGGACAGAACGAGCCTGCGCGGATGGGTGAACTTCAGCCCTTTCTTCAGTAAAAAGGTGGCAAAGATGATTTCATGCTCCTGCATTTTACACTCCTTCATAATGAGATTGAATCTCAATTAATTACACATGCCTTTCTGTCAAGGATTTCCTTTCTCGTGGATGAATTTTGAGAGTTTAGTTATACGGTTATTATGCAGCATGGTCATCATACTATTCTTGTTGAATGCTCGGCTGCTAATTAACAGACATTATCATGTACCCTAAAAATAAAGCAAGTCAGGATTAATAATAATGATAGTTGGTGTGAATACGTTCCCGTCAGAACTCCCAGTCACCGCTTTTGTCTGAAAAGAAACCCTTGCTCAGGATGTTTTTGTCTGAATCGGTGACATACCAGTCCTCAGGACCATGGAAAAAAGAATTGCTGCTTTTCATGGCCGGAGTGCTTTGAGCAGTATATACTGCCATTCCAAGTTCTGGGTTGAAAGGATTGGGCAGGCAGGCTGCAAGGCGGAGACCGGTTCCCGGATAGTCTTTATCGGCTACGATCCTGTCCGGAAGTATCTGAAAAGGGGGTCGGGGTAAATATTTGGCAAGCCATAGGTTGCTGCCCCAGGTGCCGTAAACGTAGATGCTCCGGTCACTGAAGTCCAGATCCAGGGCTTGGGTATCGGTAAAAGCTTCAGCTTTCAAGCGATCAACAAGGAAATCGACGGTCGGCTTGATGAATTCATCCACACCCTCCACCCTCAGGGGATCAGGATAGATCACGACCACGGATCCCGTCGCCACAGAGTTCAGGGGTCCTTTGAAACCAATCAGGTCGAGGAGTTCGGTTTGAGGTATGTTTTCCAATTCTGCAAATTCCTGCATGAGACGGGGGAAGTATTGATCGTAGCGGATGCCGGATTCCCGGCGCGCCTGTTCGTAGCCCAGCAGTGAGTTGTATACCGTGTCTAAGTAAACAAAACCCCGGTTTATGTTGCTCAAGGTGGAAAATTCTCTCTGTTCCGGTGGGTAATAGAGTTGAAGCAACCGCAGTTCAGACCCGCGGACGAAATGCTCTATGACAGCGATCCACCATGAGCTGTAGGCTTGTTCCTGCATTTTTCTTTTAATCGGTTCAAACAGAGCCGAGGCGTCTTCAACCATCCCGAAATACTTATCCACCAATGGATTAACGTAGGGATGGGAAAACTCGTGGAACAGCATGTAAGCCAGGTGCAGGATAACTTCCGCGGAATCACCTTTGTTATCCAGGCTGGTGACGCAGTATAAGTCTGAATTACCCGTCGAATCCGCCAAGTCCGGTCCATAGCCGTTTCCCCCCAGCAGCGGTGAGATCGTGAGATTGTAGCTGTGCTGTTCGTATCCATACCAATCGATCAGATGGGCCACCGGATCGGGGGTTGTAGAAAGAAGCGAATCCACGATGGAGACCAGGTCAGTGAAGTACTGGCGCCGGGATTCGAACCAGCCGCGGAAATCGCTGACTTGGACAAAGTCGTTCACCGATGCGTAGAAATCTTCAAGAGAGCCACCTTCGCCGGCTGTTTTCAAACGCTCCTCATTCATATTTTTCGCATAGCCGTTCCAGTTGCGGGTTTGCAGGCCCAATGGAACTCCGTCGAAGCGTAGAAAGCTGCTCACTGCAAGGTCATAGGCAAATCCGTATGTTTCCAAAGACTGCAGTTTGGCAAGCGCCGGATGCTCTTTAAAAGTGGCGAACCAGGCATCTGCCGAAGCGGCGTAACCTTCGGATTCAGGCGATGTCATTGCGCTTCCGGATAAGTATTGGAGCACGGCCAACAATTCCAGACGGGGATCGACGGTGATGGTCAGTTTACCACAGGATGCAGTCACGGGTTCGATCTGAGGCTGAGGCGCGGATTCAGCGTTGAATGCGGCCAGTGACGAAGCCAGCAGACAGAATAGACATATGCTGGCACCGCAAAGTGTGAGAGTAGGGAATATAGATGGCATTGGTCTTCTCCTTTGATTGCATCAGCTTTGTTTGATTGATGTCGCTGTCAAGCACTAAATCTGACTTCCCTGGTTCCATAGGGCAGATGAGACGAGCTTCGACAGCGGGAGTCTATCTCATTTGCAGACGAAGTGAAACCCTTTCTTTTTTTTCATTTTTCAGTGACCCCATCTGCATTTTTCGGTGAATCTTTTCAAAGTACTTAGCTCAGACAGAAAGTCACCGGCTTCGACTCGGAAAGGTGTTGACAGGATAGCTGTACCCAGGAAAAGGCATTGATTATCAAAGACATCATGGGGAGGAAGAAATGAGCAAACAACTCGCTGCCTGCTGTCTGGACTGCGCATCCTGTGAGACCTATGTGGCGCATCAGGCGCAGGATTTGGAAAAAAAGCAGGATATCGCTGCCCGTTGGAGCCAGCACTACGACGGTGAACTTACTGCCTCTGACATTGTCTGTGACGGCTGCCTGAGCGAAGGAACTCATTTCGTCTGGTGCAGAAGATGTCCTATCCGCGACTGCGTAACCGGAAAGGGCTTAACTAACTGCTCCGAATGCGCAATCGGCACCTGCGAAACCAATGCCTATCTGTTCAAAGTCGCACCGGAAGCCAAAGCCAACCTGGAGAAACTGCGGAACAAGTAAGACAAATCTACTCACTGATTGAACATACTTGTCCATTCTGTAATCATGACCGCGATGCGCCCTTAAGCTGAAACCTGCCAAGCTTCCCCTATTGGTGAGACATCTTTTTTAATAATTCTTCAGAAATTCATCCCAATTCCCTTCTCCATCCATAAAACCATTACTTTACCATCACTATACCATTACGGTACCAATACGGTAAATTACCGTAATGCTACCGTAATAGTACCGTAATGGTCAAGTAGTGCAAGCATGGATGATGAAGGGAAAAAAGCAGGGAGAGGGATGGGAGATGGAAGTTTGGAGAGGGCAGGGTTTAAATTTGACCTTGACTGAGACGGGGGGATGAATTCTGCAGGAGTGAAAATAACTAAAGAAATTCGTATAATAGGAACGATAATTGTTAGATAGAACTGCATAGTTTTTTCATTGGTTCAGTATGGGAGGAAGAATGAGAAAAACATTCTCGATGGCAGCTTTGATCTGCCTGCTCACAATAGTATTCATACCTGGCTTGACTGCCGAAGAGGCAGCCAAAGAGGCCTTCAGCGTTTACAGCAAGACAGCGCAGAGCCTGGAAGTCAGATTCAACCTGCCGGAGTTTGAGATCGAAGAGATCAGCCGTGCCGGCAACACTTTTCAAAAGATCAGTCTGGACAACTGCGGTTACCTGAGCGAAACAGGGATGCCGGAACTGCCCACCCTGTCAGCGATGATCGCCATTCCCAACCAGGGATCGGCGCAGCTCGAGGTGATCGACGCACGCACCAAAATGCTCAAGCATATCATTCCCTTTCCCTCCCAGGGCGGAATGTATGAGACCGATCCCGGCAAACTGACCATCAACCGCGCCCTTTACGAAGGCAATGAGATCTATCCGCAGGAAACCGTGAAAATGAGCCAGCCTCAGATCATGCGTGACCTGAGAGTTATAAACGTCGAAATCCAGCCCTTTGCCTGGAACAGCCTGACACATGAACTGACAGTGCGCGAAGAGATCAGTTTCAGAGTGCGTTTTACGGATGAGCCGGGAGCGAATGAACTAAGTGCGCCGACGGCGATCTCTGCCAATTTTGACCGCATTTATGAATCCATGATCCTGAACTACAATGACTTCCGGCCGGATCAGGTGGTCACCAATCCGGACCGCATCATCATGATCCACGGCGCCTTCAATGACGCAACCTTTTTGGACAAGCTCAACCAGTTCGCCATGTGGAAACGCCAGAAAGGCGCAGATGTGAGACTGGTCAGCACAGCGGTGGCGGGATCTTCCAGCACCGCGATCAAAGCTTATCTTCAAACCCTTTTCAACGATGTGAACACGCGCCCGGACTACATCGTCCTGATCGGTGACGTGACCGGATCATTTGCCGTACCGACCTGGAACACCGGCGGGGCGGGAGATTATCCATACACCATGCTGGCAGGCAATGATCAGGTGGGCGATTGCGCCATCGGCAGAATTTCTGCGGAAAACCTGTTTGAGCTGGATGTCATCCTTTCCAAGATCTATTACTATGAGAGAGACATCAATGTCAACACGGCGCAATGGCTGAACCGGATGCTGATCACGCACGACCCCGCCCACGACGGGATTTCAGTCATTTACATGGCATATTATCTGCGGGACCTGAGCCTGCTCTATAACCCAGATTACACGCATACAGTAATGGTCAACAGCAGTCCCAGCCCCTCGGCCATGAATCAGGCATTGAATCAGGGCGTCGGATTATTCAATTACAGAGGCTACATCGGCATGAGCGGATGGAGCCCTTCAGAAAGCCTGGTCAACGGAACCAGGCTGCCGCACGCTGTGATCATCACCTGCTCGACCGGCAGCTTTACCTATACGGCAACCACGGAATCCTTTATCAGACTGGGCACTCCTGCCGTTCCCAAAGGAGCCGTAACCGCCATCGGAATGGATACGTCAGGGACCCATACCATGCCCAATAACGCTCTGAGCGGAGCGGTCTTTGACGGCATTTTCGCCCTGCAGATGAGAACCATGGGCGATGCTCTGATGTATAGCAAAATCATCTTTGACAAGCTGTTCGGCGTCAGCAATCCAAGCATGGTGTCATCCTTCACGCAATGGTGCAATCTGATGGGCGATCCCAGCATGGAAGTCTTCATCACCATTCCCAAGACCTTCTCAACAAGCTTTCCGACAGACCTGGCGATGGGCACAAGCAATCTTGACCTGACCATTGTGGATGAGTCGGGATTTCCGGTGGAAAATGCCTGGGTTACTGTCATGCAAAGCGATACGATCATTGGCAGAGCCCTGACCAACGCGCAGGGTTATGTGTTTGTGCCGTTCAATACAGGCCTGACTGCAGATCTGGTCACCATCACGATCGCCAGGCATGACTTCAAGCCTCTGCAGCAGGTGATCATGCCGACTTCGGGAACCCTGCAGGCGGTGATGGCTCTGATGGATGATGACAACATCGGAAACTCAAGCGGCAATGGCAACTATGTCGCCAATGCAGGTGAAACCCTGGAGTTGATGATCGCTCTGCGCAACGTTTCAGGCGCCACAATGACCGGCTTGAGCGGATACATCGGTTCGGAGAATCCTTATGTCACGCTGGCGGACACTCTGGTCAGTTATGGAAGTATTGCTCCCAATGACATGCAGTTCAATCTGACACCCGTGCTGGTAACGATCGCTCAGCACACTCCCAATAACACTCTGGTCCGCTTTGACATTCATCTTACCGATGCGGATTCCAATAACTACTACATCAGATATTTCATGTCAGTGACCGATGCGCACCTGACGTTTGTTACGATGCAGGTCCTGGACGGCGCAGACAACAATCTGGACCCTGGCGAAACTGCATCCCTGAACCTGACAATCAGAAATATCGGCACTCTGGATGTGCTGAACATCACAGGCGAGCTCTTCAGCGACAACGATCTGGTCACCGTGGATGACAGCTTGGGCGTCTTCGGAGACATTGCTGTCAATCAGCAGGCATCCACGATCGCGGATAATTTCATTCTGCACGGACGCAATCTGCTGCTGCCGGGAATGGTGATCCCGTTCCGGCTGAGACTGACCAATCCGGACGGATTCATGCAGTGGGTCACCTTCAGCCTGACGGTCGGAAGCGTTACTGTAAACGATCCGCTTGGTCCGGATGAGTATGGCTATGTGATCTACGATGACACTGATACCAACTATAATGAATGCCCTGTTTACAACTGGATCGGCATAGCTCCTGCCGAAGGGGGCAGCGGAACCGCCCTGCCGATCTCGGATGCCGGCTCGTCAGGTGACGAAGGCGACCAGATGGGTGCAAGCTCTCTGGCGGTGGTGAATCTGCCGTTCACTTTTCAATTCTACGGCGAAGAGTATCAGCAGATCACAGTCTGCTCCAATGGCTTTATCGCCATGGGCGTGACCCAGAACGGTGAATTCCGCAACTACAGGCTTCCGGGTGCCATGGGCCCCGGAGCCATGATAGCCGCCTTCTGGGATGACCTCCAAACCGCGGCGGGAAGCGGGATCTATACATGGTACGATGCCTCCAATCATTTCTTCATCGTGGAATGGTATCATATGGCAAACGGCTACCTGCCCAGCGCTCAGGAGACCTTCCAGGTAATTCTGTATGACCCGGCGTTCTATCCCACCAGCCTGGGAGACGGACCCATCAAGATACAATACCACACTTTCAACAATGTCGATTCCGGCGCCACTGTCTATAATCACGGCGTTTACAGCACCATCGGAATCGAAAACATGAACCAGCAGATCGGACTGGAATACTCTTTCAACAATACCTACTCGACTGCCGCATCACCCCTTGGCAACGGCCGCGCCATCTATATCACCAACATCCCTGTTTACTATGAACAGGCTTATCTGGTGTTGGGCGACACCGTGATCAGGGATACCAACAACAATAACATTGTGGAACCCGGGGAATCTGTGGAACTGGGAGTGCAGCTTCTGAACATCGGAAACGGCCAGGCGGAGAATATAACGGCTGTCCTGACCAGCCCCGACCCGATGATCACGATCAGCAACAACACTTCCTCCTACCACACGATCACGGGTGACGGGACAGGCTTCAATCTGACCGCTTTCACCTTCACTGTTTCGGAAAATTGTCCGTCCGACCACAGCATTCCTTTCACTCTGGACATAGCCACGCTGACAAACACCTGGCAAAGGTCTTTCAATATCAGGGTGCAGAAGTCACAACTCGGCTTTGTGTCCTTTTTCATCAATGATCTGAACGGCAACAACAATGGCATTGCTGATGCAAACGAAGACATTGTCATCATCGTCAATGCCAAAAACAATTCCGATGTTGATGCCATCGACCTGATGGGAATTCTGGCCTCCACCAATCCCCTGGTCACAATCCAGAACCCCGTACAGATAATTCCTTTGCTGGGACCCGGAGACATCATTCAATATCCCTTTAATGTGCATTTTGGCGCCATTGCGGCGAATACCTATGTGCCCTTTACGTTCAATGTGCTGGCAGACAACGCTGCTGAAGTATCGGCTGAGTTTACAGTAGCCTGTGGCACCAGTGGAATGAACCTCGATTTTGAAAACAACAACGGCAACTTCATCAGTCTAAGCGGTTGGCAATGGGGAACTCCGACTCAGACCACGGCTCATTCAGGAGTCAATGTCTGGGCTACAAATCTGGCAGGGCAATATCCCAATAATGCCAATTATGCTTTGAAAACAGAACCTATCTTCATAGGCACCAATGCATCTTTGACCTTTTGGCACCTTCTGGGCTGCGAAAGCGGATGGGATGGCGGCAACGTGTCTGTTTCCACCAATGGCGGTTCGACCTGGAATATCATTACACCGACCTCAGGCGGATCATATATAACCAACATTACGGCATTGGGAGAGCCCGGTTTCTCAGGAGGACCCACTTCCTGGACTCAGGTCACCTTTAATCTGGATCAGTACTCAAACAATGAAATCGTAATCAGATGGCACTTTGGTTCAGATACGAGCGTCACCGGTATCGGCTGGTTCATTGATGATGTCATGCTCACCGGCTACAGTATCAAAACCGGTATCCTGAACGGAACAGTTACGCTATCAGATGGTACCAATCCCGCTCTGGCAAAAGTCTCCACCCAGAATAAACTGACCACCAATCCTGATTCCACAGGCGTTTACAACCTCTATCTTCCGGTCGGGACTTATACTGCCACGGCGTCTTTGCAGAATTATGAAAGCATGACCTGCCCCTCCTTTACCATCAGTGACCAGAACCTGACTCACAGTCAGGACTTTGTGCTGTTCTATCTGCCCGCACCGAGCGGACTGACCGTAACTGCCGAGCCTGAACAGTCCAATGTCTCACTGAGCTGGATCGCACCGGAAGATCCGATTTATCCGGTGCAAGCTTATAAGGTTTACAGGCGTTTGGGACCCGGAAACTATATCCTGGCGGGACAGATCACAACCACCTTCTTTGAGGATAACCTGACCCTGGAAGGACATTATTATTACTATGTCTGCGCAGTCTATTCCGCCGGAGAAGGTGCTTCGAGCGAAGTGGCAGAACTGGATTTCCCGGTCGTCTCCAATCCTGATGACCACGTGGAAATTCTGGTCAATGCATTGAATGCCAATTATCCGAATCCGTTCAATCCCACCACCACGATCGCCTATTCATTGGCAAAGAGCGCCCAGGTCAGCCTGAAAATCTATAACAGCAAGGGCCAATTGGTCAGGACTCTGGTTAATGACACGCAGTCAGAAGGAAAGCATTCCGTCGTCTGGAATGGTCTGGATGACAATGGCAAAACATCGGCATCCGGCATGTATCTCTACAGGATGAGCACAGATAAATTCACTTCCGTCAGGAAGATGCTTTTGCTAAAGTAATCCTGCATAGATCCATAGAACGAGATTAATATAGAGGCTGCTCAGAACGGGCAGCCTTTTTTCCATGTAGCATTTTTCTATCTGCCTGACCTGGTATTATGAGACTTTATATTGACATAATAAAGTGGATGCCCTTATATGAATTTATCAAGAACGAAGGGGTGAAAGATGAAAAAGGCATTATTGATCACAGCACTTTTAATCATTATTCTGACAGCTCTGAACGGAGTTAAAATCAATGTCTGGATGAACGAATATCCCGGTTTCGGCGATAAGATCGGCGAGCAGTTATGTGCAAAGGTAAGAACACTGCTTGAAAAATCAGATGATGTCAAGGTTGTGTTTGATGATAATCCGGACCACGTGTTCAACGTTGCTCTGTGGACCGTGAATCCTGGCGAACAGAAAGATGGCAAGGCGAAGACCTGCTATGTGTTTGAGGAGTTTTTCTGTGTCTATGAATATCCCAAATTCTATGTGAACAGCTATGTCGAGACCTGCACCGAGGAACAGATCGAAAAGGTGGCAACCCGCTTGGTGGAGCGTCTGTTGGATGACGCCGCCAATTTCTACACCGGTTATCCTCAATATAACAAACCGGGTAAGGTCTTTAAGGATTAGTGCTTCGACAAACGATTAATAAATCCATGACCAAAACTAATGCTTATCAGGCAGGAAAACATTCCTCGATTAAAAAAACCTTGAAAGAAAATGCGCTTTATTTAAAAAGGTAAAAAAACATAAATCTGATGGAGGTGTTATGTCCAAAAAAGTCGTAAAAGACAGAGTGGGCATGATTTTCCGGGAGGAAGAAGCTCAGGAGAAGATGGAGGTGGAAGTCACCGAAGTCAGCGCTCCCGGCGATAAAAACTCTCCCGTATTGATCTATTATAACTGGTGCAAGAAATGCGGCATCTGCGTTGCGTTTTGCCCGACCGGATGTCTGGGCAGAAAGGCGGATGGAGCTCCCTATGTAGCAAATCCCGACAAATGCATTCACTGCGAAACCTGTGACCGTTTGTGTCCGGATTTTGCCATCACCGGATCGAAGAACAGGTAAGGAGCGTAAGATGCCAAAGAAAACAACTAAAAGTGCTCAACCGGTGGAAACCAAGCAGGAAGATGCTGTCGTGGCGAGACGCGTTTCGCGCCTGATGCAGGGCAATGAGGCAGTTGCCATCGGAGCTCTGGATGCGGGAGTGAATTTCTTTGCCGGATACCCGATCACGCCCTCCACTGAGATTGCCGAAATTCTGGCGGCTGAACTGCCCAAACGTGGTGGTGTCTTCATCCAGATGGAAGACGAAATTGCCAGTATCAGTGCCATCACCGGCGCTTCCCTGGCAGGAGCCAAATCCCTGACCGCAACCAGCGGGCCGGGCTTTTCCCTGATGCAGGAAGGTATCGGCTATGCCAAGATCACGGAAACCCCCTGCGTGGTGGTCAATGTGCAGAGAGTCGGTCCCAGCACGGGCATGCCGACCAGCCCCGCTCAAGGCGATATCATGCAGTCCAGATGGGGCTCGCATGGCGATTCACCCGCCATTGTGCTCTATCCCGATTCAGTTAGAGAGTGCTATGAACTCACCATCCGCGCCGTCAATATCGCGGAAAAATACCGCACCTGCGTGATCCTGCTGATGGACGAAGTCATCGGGCACATGCGGGAAGCGGTTTCCCTGCCGGAGTTATCCAATATCAGGATAGTAAACAGAATCAAGCCGACCGTGCCCAAACACTGGTACAAGCATTATGACGAAAACCGCAAATACCTGTCTTCCCTGGCAAGTTTCGGGGACGGATACAGATTCAATGTGACAGGCCTTACGCATGACGTATTGGGCTTTCCCACCAATAAAAAGATCGAAGCGCACGACATGATGGAGCGGCTGCGCAAAAAGATCTCCTACAACATCAGGGATCTGGTGCAGATCGAAAGCCGCGATATGGACGACGCCAAGATCGCCATCTTCGCTGCCGGCATCACAGCCCGCTCCGCCAAGTCAGCCGTGGCAGCAGCACGCAAGGAAGGCATCCCTGTCGGGTTACTGAGGCCTCTGACCATTTGGCCTTTCCCGGCGGAAGCAGTGCGAAAAATGCTGCGCAACGTGGATATCGTGATCGTGCCGGAACTCAATCAGGGACAACTCATCGAGGAAGTGAGAAGGCTGACCAAAGACAAGGACGACGGCAATCTGATCCCAATCCAGCGCGCGGACGGAGCACTCATCACACCGCTCGATATTTTGCGTGTAATAAGGGAGGTTCATTAAAATGGCAAGCATTCCTCAAAAAGTAGTTCATGAATACCTAAGACACGATAAAAAATTCCCGCACGTCTGGTGCGCCGGCTGTTCCAATGGCATAGTCCTGGGCGCCATCATCAGAGCCATTGCCGAACTTCAGCTTAACCGCGATGACTTGGTTATGGTATCCGGGATCGGCTGTTCCTCACGCATGCCTGTCTATATTGATCTGAATACTCTGCATACATTGCACGGCAGAGCCATTGCCTATGCCACCGGCGTCAAGATGTTCAAGCCGCACATGAAGGTTATTGTAGTGACCGGTGACGGCGACTGCACTGCCATCGGCGGTAATCATCTGATCCATGCAGCGCGCCGGAATATCGACCTGACTGTCGTTCTGATCAATAACAATATCTATGGCATGACGGGAGGTCAGGCAAGCCCTACCACTCCGCATGAAGCTTTTGCCACAACCGCTCCCTACGGCAACATCGAGCCGGATTTCAACATCTGCGAGCTGGCGATGGGCGCAGGCGCATCCTTTGTGGCCAGGACCACTGCCTTCCATGCTCAGGAAATGCAGAAATACGTGATGGAAGGATTGAACCATCCCGGTTTTTCATTGCTGGAGATAGTTGCCGCCTGTCCCGTGATCTATGGCAGGCTCAACAAGAAAGGCAGTCCGGCCGACATGATGAAAACCATGCGTGACAATTCCATTCCCTTGACCGCCTATGAAAAGCTGCCCAGAGAACAGACCGCAGGCAAGATCATCCGCGGCATTCTGAAACAGGAGATCAAACCGGAATTTACGGCGGAATATGCGAAACTGGTGGAACGCGTGCAGGGAGGTCAGTATGAGTAGAGCCATTGAAATTCGGCTTTCCGGAAGCGGTGGACAGGGACTCATCCTGGCCGGGATCATTCTGGCGAATGCGGCTGTGCATGATAAAAGGCGTGTCACCCAGACCCAAAGCTACGGTCCGGAATCCAGAGGCGGATATTCCCGCGCTGACGTTCTGATCAGTGACAATGAGATCTTCTTTCCTGAAGCTACGCGCTTCGACGTACTGCTGGCGCTGACCCAGGAAGCCTGTGACAAATACATCTTTGACCTGCGTGAAAAAGGCACTCTGGTGGTGGATACGACCTATGTCAAGAACATCGCCATCCTGTCTGAGAATGTGTATGAAGTGCCGTTCACAGAAATTGTCATGGAAAAACTGGGAAGCCCCATCACCACAAACATCTGCTCATTGTCTTTCCTGGTCAAGGCAACCGGCGTGGTAACGGAAGAATCGCTTAAACTGGCCATCTCGGAATCGGTGAAACCGGCTTTCGTGGATCTCAACCTGAAAGCCATGCAGCTCGGTTTTGAGCTGGCGGAAAACTATAGGAAACAATAATGATCAAACATATCTCACACATCGGTATTGCCGTTTCGGACCTGGACGCCGGCATCGCTTTCTATGAAAAGCTGGGTCTCAAACTCGAAAGCATCGAGGAAGTCCCTTCCCAAAAGGTGAAAGTGGCCTTCTTCCCCTGCGGAGACACGAGGATAGAGCTTCTGGCTCCGACGGCTGAAGACAGTCCCGTGGCTAAATACATAGAAAAAAAGGGTGAAGGCGTGCAGCACATTGCCTTTGCCGTGGATGACCTGCCTGCCGAATTGACAGCCAAAGAAGCAGACGGCATCCAACTGATCGACAAGGAACCGCGCCCCGGAGCGCATGGAGCGGACATCGCCTTTCTGCATCCCAAGTCAACCCTGGGCGTGCTGATCGAGCTCTGTAAAGAGAAACACTAAAACATTATATGCAAAACAAGGGCTGCCATATGGCAGCCCTTGTTTTATATAACAATGTTTTTCTAGATCAATCCATCCCGTTTCAGCATGGCATCGGGATCGGGCTGGCGGCCTCGGAAGGCGACAAACAGATCCATGGGGTGGACGGCATTGCCTTTGGAAAGGATGATGTCCCGGAAGGCATAGGTAACTTCTTTGTTGAAAATGCCTTTTTCCTTTATCAGGGACCAGGCGTCCGCTTCCAAAGCTTCTGCCCATTTGTAGGAATAGTAGCCGGAGGAATAGCCGCCGGCAAAGATGTGTGAGAAGCTGCAGGAGATGCTGCTGTTGGGGGTTGGAGGCATAAGCAGAAATCGTTTGATGACCTCATTTTCAAATTTATCTACATCAGTGATGTCATTGGGGTCAGCCAGATGCCAGGCAAAATCGAGCAGGGCATATCTGAGCTGGTTGAGATTAGCGTTTCCGGCATGGAAGTTGCGGGCAGCCAGCACCTTGTCCAGAAGCTCGTCAGGCAGGGGTTCGCCGGTTTCATAGTGCTTGGCAAAGAGGTTCAGGGCTTCCTTTTCCAGCAGCCAGTTCTCCATGATCTGGGAGGGTAGTTCCACAAAGTCCCAAAGCACCATCGGGCCAGCCAGGGCTTTGTAACGGCAGTCAGAAAGCAGGCCGTGCAGAGCGTGCCCAAACTCGTGGAATATGGTGCGCACTTCATCCATGCGCAGCAGAGAAGTCTGTTCCGGAGTGGAGGGCGTGAGGTTGGCGACATTGACCACATGAGGGCGTTTCAATCCGTCGCTATACAAGCCCTGTCCGCGCAGGCCGTTCATCCAGGCGCCGCCGCGTTTGGTTTCGCGAGGGAACATATCAAGGTAGATTAGCCCCAGAAAGCTGCCGTCTTCAGCATAGACTTCCCAGGTGGTAACATCTTTATGGTAAACAGGAACGTCGTACACCTGCTTAAAAGTGAGCCCGTAGATCTTGTTGACCACCAGGAAGAGTCCTTCAAATACGTTTTCCAGCTTGAACCAAGGTCTGAGCTGCTCAGGGTCGAACTGGAACTTTTTCTCTTTCAGCTTGGTGGAATAGTAACTATAGTCCCAGGGCATCAGTTCCTCCAGACCGTCCAGTTCTCTGGCAAAGCTTTTCAGTTCTTCGATCTCAGCTTTGGCGGCGGGATAGGCGATGTCATAGATCTTTTCAAGGAAGTCGGTAGCGGTTTTGGGATCGAGCGCCATCCGCTCTTCCAGGACGTAATGGGAGTGGGTCTTGTAACCGAGCAGTCTGGCGCGTTCGGCACGCAGTTCGAGGGTGCGCTTGATGTTTGACTGATTGTCAAATTTATCGTTGAAAGCGCGCGAGGCATAGGCCTTCTGCATCTTTTCGCGGATCTCCCGTTTTTTGCAGTAGGTGAGGACGGGGATCAGGTTCGGCATCTGCAGATTAAACAGCCAGCCGCCTTCTTTGCCTTTCTGCTTGGCGCGGTAGGCCGCAGCTTTGAGAGCGTTTTCAGGGATGCCTTCCACGTCGGAGGGATCGGTGAGGTGCAGTTCAAAGGCGTTGGTGGCGTCCAATACGTTGTCAGAGAATTTGGGACTCAGCTTGCTGAGTTCCATGTCTATTTCAGTGAGCCGTTTCTTGTTTTCAGGAGAGAGCATGGCGCCGTTGCGGATGAAGCTTTTATAGACTTTTTCCACATAGCGGTATCTCTCGCAAAGCTGCATCTGCTCTTTGTTTCTGAAGTCTGGAACCGGTTTTTCCTTATCCTTACATTCCTGTTCATAAACTGCCTTAACTCTTTGGAAAATAAGTTCGTCGGTCATGATGGAACTGCTGAATTCAGCCAGCATGGGAGAGATCTGCTGTGCCAGGGCTTTGTGCTCAGCGTCGGATTCCGCGCCCAGCAGATTGTAATAGATGCTGGTGACATAGTCAAGTTGCTCATCGCCAAAATCCATTGCCAGAATGGTATTCTCAAAGGTGGGCGGTTCAGGGTTGGAGCGGATCTTGTCAAAATTCTCCCGGGCGGTCTTGAGGGTGGCTTCGACCGCCGGCATGTAATGTTCAGTCTTAATGCGGTCAAAGGGTATGGCCTGCAGTCTGTGTTTGTTTTCTTTTTCCAATAAGGGATTGCTCATTTTTTAACTCCTATGTTCTATATAACTAAATTACGATCATCACTATCCTGTCAAGCGCAAAAGAGCAGATCTGGCAGGGATACTTTGTAATGCAAAGTTTATGCCAATTGCTTGTCAATGACGAGGGAAATAACTTAATATACGAATAAAGTGGAACCCACCATCAACTTTCGGGAAGGGAAAAAGTGTTTTCTCAACAAATGATATTGACGGATAAGGATTAATTATAAGCAGGAGCCAAGCAGGATGGCAGGAAAATTGAAGTTTCAATATAAAAATAAAGCTGAAAGAACGAAAAAAAAGATTGTCATGTTTTGAAAGCGCAAAATAATGGTATTGGAATACAAAGGACAAAACAAAAGGAGGCAATAAAGAATGAAACGCATTGCTTTGATAAGCCTGATGATTCTTAGTTTGGGACTGGCATTTGCCCAGTTGTCATGTTACGATATCCAATATACGGAAACCGCCGGCCCGGAAGGGACCTATCCCTCTCCCTACAACGGCCAGACCGTCACCGTGACAGGAATCGTGACCAATAATACGTACGGCACCTCATCCAGTTTTCCGACCAGCACGAGATTCTACATCAGCGATCCCGGCGGCGGACCCTGGAGCGGACTGTACATTTATGTGTTCGGCACAGGCGTCCAGGTGGGCGATCTGGTCACCTGCACCGGCCCCATTACAGAATACTACGGAATGACTGAAATGATCTTCCAGCAGGGAGTCACGACCGTTCAGATCCTGAGCAGCGGCAATCAGGTTCCCGCACCGGCCCTGATCCAGACATCCTATCTGCCTGACCCCGCCAATCCCGCAGCGGCAGAGATGTGGGAAAGCGTTCTGTGCAAGGTGGAAAACGTTACGGCAACCACAACTCCCAACAACTATGGCGAATTTTATGTGACCGACGGCAGCGGCCCTGGTCAGATAGATGACGCCTGCTACCTGTATGGGCACAACTGGAGCGGAATCACGGTGGGACGCCATTGGGACAGGATCGTCGGCATTGTGGACTATGCATTCAATATTTACGGTCTGAATCCACGCGGTGACACAGACCTGATCACCACATACAATGAAGACAACGTAGTGGTTCTTCCCGATGCGCAATTGATCGGCAACTTCCCTAATCCTTTCTCCGGCAGCACGGATATAGCCTATAATCTGAAGAGCACACAGCCTGTCCAGATCAGCGTTTACAACCTGAAGGGACAGAAAGTGCGCACTTTGGTCAATGCCAAGATGGGAGCCCAACTGCACAACGTTACCTTTGACGGCAGGGACGATAACGGCAAGCTTCTGCCCACCGGCGTCTATATGTACAAAATGACCGCCGGCAGTGAAGTCCAGAGCCGCAAACTGGTTATCAGATAATAAAAAAGCACTCGGCATAGCTGCAGTGTTATGAGAATGTAAAAGCAACCAATCCGGACAGGACTGGTTGCTTTTTCTTTAACTCCCAAAAACCGGAGGTAAGATGCTGTCAGATTTGGAAATAGGACGCAAGATCGAACTCAAGCACATCAATGAAATCGCCAAACAACTGGACCTGTCTTCCGACGACCTGGATCACTATGGAAGTTACAAAGCAAAGGTAAGATACACTGCCCTCAGGCGCATTGAAGACAATCCCATGGGCAAACTCATTCTGGTTTCCGCCATCACACCAACCCCGGCGGGAGAAGGAAAAACAACTACCTCCATCGGATTGGCGCAGGCTCTGAACTTAGTGGGCAAGAAAGCCACCGCAGCCATACGTGAACCGTCGCTGGGACCTGTATTTGGCGTCAAAGGCGGAGCCGCCGGCGGAGGCTGGTCACAGGTGCTGCCGATGGAGGACATAAATTTGCATTTCACAGGCGACTTCCACGCCATCACGGCAGCCAATAACACTC